>CAJIBL010000215.1_pt1 | contig 38255 bp, 52 predicted proteins | sample 9199351 | NCBI WGS metagenome assembly CAJIBL01 (sample SAMEA7708304, study PRJEB35096) | sediment metagenome | biome: marine neritic benthic zone biome [ENVO:01000025]; feature: sediment [ENVO:00002007]; material: shallow marine sediment [ENVO:03000034] sea grass bed [ENVO_01000059] ...
ACGACGTGCTGCGTCGCCTCGGCCGCAGCAAAGGCTCGGAGTTGTCGACCTACCGACGGGCCGCTACCGCTGTCGACTCAAGCATGACCGACCTGCGGGCGTACATCCCCATGGAAGACGCGCAGGGGTCGGCCAGGCTGGCCTCCGGACTTCCTGACCGACCGTCGTTCCGGATTACCGGGGACCCGAGCCTGGCGAGCAACAGTGAGTTCGCGTGCTCCGACGCGTTGCTGGTAACCAGCACGGATTTCAAGGCCGCTGGCAAGATCCCTCCCTACTCGGATAGCGGCGAGTGGCAGGCCATGCTGCTCGTGAAGATTCCGGCCAGCGCCGTAAGTGCCAAGCGACGCATATTTACAATCGTCACGAATTCATCGTCCGCAATGTCCTGGCACGTCTCGATTGACAATGTGGGCAATCTGTACATCGACGTCGAGGACTCCGGCGGCAGCAATGTCCTGGCTTCGGTGGGCGGATTCGGGGCCAACGGCAAGCTGCTGCGGCTGTACCTGAGCGTGCAGCAGGACGGTTCCGACGTCGACTGGACCCTCTCCCCACTGGAAGCGGGGGAGAGATCAACTACATTCATCTCGGGTACGGTCACCTCGGTAACGGCCGGCCGTCCGGTATGGGGTGCCATCGCACCTGACGCCCAGATCGATCAGGGTGTGGTGGGACACCTGACCGTGCAGTCCACGGTCACATCCCTGTTCGCGTTGCACGAGCAACTTGCTGCCTACGGTGGTGAGACGGCGAGCGAGCGTGTCCGACGCCTGGCCAATGAGGCAGCCCTGCCGGTCGTCACCCGCGGGGAGGGTGGACAACGCCTCGGTGTGCAGGCGAAGGGCAAGCTGATCGATCAACTCCGTAAGGCGGAGGAAGCCGACGGGGGGATGCTGTACACACCGAGGCACACCGACGGCATCGTCTACCGGGCCCTACGCTCGATGCTGACTCGCGATCCCGTCGTTGAGGTTGCCTACACGGATGCGGGTGCGCGAGGCCTGCGGCCGATAATCGACGACCAGCAAGCTAAGAATCTGATCACGATCACTCGTGTCGGTGGGTCCTCGCACACCATCGAGCAGACCACTGGCCCCATGTCGACGCAGGATCGGCCGTACGGGATCGGTGTGTACGACGCCAGTTCGCAGATGACGCTGTCGTCAGATGAGAACTTGCCGGACAGGGCCAGTTGGGAGTTGCACACAGGGACCCTCGATGAGCCGCGTTTTCCCGGCTGGACGTTCGACCTAGGGTCGGAGCCGCACCTGACGGGCGCTGCGGCCGGCTTGGCCCTGGCAACCGCGATCCGCAGCCTCGACATCGGGGATCGGGTCCTGATGCCCTCCCCGCCGGAGTGGTGCGGACCCGACGACGTGGATCAGATCGTCATCGGGCTGGCCGAGGAACTCGGGGTGTGGTGGCACCACATCTCTCCTGTGTGCCGTCCGGCGAGTGCCTACCGGGCCGGGGTGTGGCAGCCCGAAGGTTCGACGTCGACGGACTCGCTGTGGTCGTCGCCAGGCTCGACCCTGGCCGTTGACACGACGTGGTCCGAGGTTGACCTGTCCGGCTCGGAGTGCCTGTCCGTCTCTGGTGATGGGGTTGGGTCGGACCTGATCGTCATCGTGCTGGCCGCACTGGACGATTGGACGGACGGCGAGCAGGTGCTCGCGTCCAAGTACGTCAACAGCGGCAACCAACGTTCCTGGGCGTTCGACGTCAACGGCTCGGGGTACCCGCATCTCTACTGGTCCGAGGACGGGGCGACGTACAACACGGCTGTCGCAACCGCCAGTCCAGGACTCACCGACGGTCAGTTCTACTGGCTGAAGGTCAGCCTTGACATCGACAACGGGTCCGGGCTGTACGAAGTCAGGTTCTACTACAGCACTGATGGGGTGACCTACACTCAGATCGGCTCCACGGTCACCGGTGCCTCAACGACATCGATCTACGACAGTACGGCCGATTATCAACTCGGAGCACGTAGTGGTACGTCTGTCACCTCGGCGGCAGTGGGCGTGATTCGTAACGTCTATGTGCTCGACGGATTCGGGGCCGGGCCGGCCGAACCGACGGAGGATTCCGTCGGTGCCGACATGGATACTACATGGACTGTGCAGAATGGGAATCTGTACATCGATTCGGGACCGGCCGACTACGAGGACTATAAATTCCAGAACTGCCGGGTTCGGGTTCGCACAAGCGCTGCAATCACCTTCACGAATTGTTGGTTCGCCGGTAATTCATCGCTCACCACTGAGCATGGATTGCTCGACTGCACGCACGCCGACGTTGCGGATGTGACGGTAACGAACTGCACGTTCGATCCGGAGACACCCACTGGTTACATGACCGGTGTTCTCGGGCATCATTTCGAGGTGTACAACAGCCTGATCAAGCACTGCGTCGATGGGGTGGGTGTGTACGACACATCCGACCCGACCGCTGACACGGGCGTCATCGTGCAGGGTTGTTGGATCGGGAAGCATGGGTGGTACTACCCGGACCCTGCGGGCGTGCACGGTGATGGCTCGCACACCGACGGCTGTCAGATACAGGGCGGCTCCGGTACGCAACTCATCGGCAACAAGTTCTCGTCCTATCACGATTCCAGCATCGGCAATTCACCGTGGAGTCGAGTGAGCGACCCACAGTACCGCTGCGTCTCCTCACTGATGATCGGAACGGCCGTCGGGGATGTTACCGATCTCTACGTCGCCAACAACTGGTTCGACGGTGGGGAAATCTCCCTGAACGGCACCCACTCGGGGAACAACGGAAATGACCTCGGCACGATAACCGGAAACCGGTGGTACGACACGCAGTACTACGACACTTACACCATCGACATCCATAGCGGTAGTGACGTGGACCTGTCGGACAACACCTACGTTGACGGCTCGGAGTTGACGATCAGGCAGGGGTCTTGGTCCAACCCGATCGGAAGTGGCGGCACGAGCACCGGAGAGAACTTGGTGCCGGTTGAGCCGGACGACTGGACTGAGGGGTACTCGGGATCGGGTACCGGCGCGTCTCCGGCGGCACAGACAGATTCGTTGCTCACCGTCGACACGATTGGCGGTGCCCTGTGGGGGCACGTCGCCAACTACGATGTGCGCGTGTCCGGCAAGACGCTGAGCATTACCGCAGCACCTGGCAACTCCTCGCCACAGGTGCTCAGTGCAACGCCGTCAACGACCGATGGCGTCAACAAGACGCTCCTCTCGGGCGAAGGGTTCGCTCTCGCCTCAGCCGAAACCGACCTGTGGAGTCTGTGATGTACCCCGCGCGCGCCGGAGAGCCAACCATCGTTCCGTACGTTGTCGAGGACGAGCAGGTGAGTCCGTCTACGGCCGGGAGCGGTGAGCTCACCGGTCAGACTGTCGATGTGGCGGTGATCGATGGGGCGACGTACGAAATCGAGTGGACTGGCTTGGTGCACTCAACCGTGGGTGGGGATATTGCGACCCTGCAGATCCGTGAGGGATCCGGCACCGGTGGGACGGTTCTGATGTCCGGGCAGATTTACCTGGACTCAACCGACGTCTTCCTGGCCAGCATCCGGGCAACCTGGACTGCCTCGGCAACGGGCGACGAAACATTCACCCTGACGCATCAGCGCACGTCCGGCTCCGGGAACATCAATCGGTACGCCAACGCTACGGCTCCGAGCCTGTTCACTGTGCGCCGACGACTGTGAGTGGACACGACATGTGAAAGTGTCATGATGGGGTATGGTCCACGGTGATTCCATTGAGTGAGCAGAGTGATCATGATCTACTCATCCGCCTCTCTGCACTGACCGAAGCCGGCTTTTCCCGCGTGGAGAAGCGGTTCGATGATCAAGAGGCGCGGGTGGAGAAGCGGCTCGATGATCACGAGATGCGATTACGTGGCCTAGATCGACGTGTGTGGCTTGCAGCCTTTGCAGCCACGCTTGCGGGAGCAAGTGGCGGATGGGGATTGGACAAGCTGATCGGAGGATAGGTGCATGACACAACAACTACGTGATGCGGCCCGACGGGTGGTGCAGACGTTCGCCGCGTTGCCGACCATCCTGCCGGCCGCTGTTGCCGCTGCAGGATGGCTCATCGATCAACTCGGAGCGGACTCCTCGCTGGTCCGATGGGTCACCATGACCATGGCCGTACTCACCACGCTGGCCGAGGCTGCCAGCGTCGCTCATCGACGTGGATGGGTGCAGCCCGCACTGCGCTATCTCGATGATGAGGAGAGCACGTGACCGTTTTCGTCGCGGACATCAGCGACTACCAGCGTGGCTTGACGATCAGAGAACTGCGCGACGCTGGGATGGTCGCTGTGGTGATCAAGGCAACGGAGGGAGAGTCTCACCAACAGCGGTACTTCGCCGGTTGGGTGGCCGATGCGCGGAGGCTGGGTATGCCGGTTGCGGCGTACCACTTCCTGCACGATGGGGATAACAACTACCTCGTTCGTCAGGCTGCCAACACCGCGCGGGTTGTACCGGACGACGTCCCTGTGTTCGTCGACGCTGAGGGTGGGGTGGGTATCGCTCCGGCACAGCGTTACGCCGAGCACCTGACGCGTCAAGGGCTGCACGTGCCGGTGATCTACAACGCCCACGACCCCGGTCCGCACTACGGGTGGTGGCGTGCTCGCTACCTCACCAACCCCACGGGGTCGGCGCAGGCGATCTACACACGTCAGGGTGGCGACACCGGTCGTGGGTGGGTGGCGGGCGTGGACATGTGGCAGTTCACGTCGCGAGGACGCATCCCCGGATACAGCGGGGATGTCGACATCTCCGCGTACCGCGGTACCGCAGCGGAACTCGCTGCAACCGGATGGTTCTTCCCAAGAGAGGCAACACGAAAGGACGACGACATGCCCGCAATCTGCGTCAAGCCCACCGGCGACCCTCAGCCCGGTGACGCGTACCTGATGGTCGGCGCGGGTGGGATCACGGTGATCCCCACCTACGAGACCTACGAGCTGTTGCTGACCGCTGAGCAGTGCCACCCGGTCAGGGCGATCGCGCGCTCGCAGTGGATGGCCCTGCGGGACCGCGTCCCCCTGACCAAGGCGGACGCTGACGCCATCGTGCACGCCGTTCTGACGGGTGTCGGATCCTGGGAGTCGGGCGACATCAACGTCGAAAGCGTGGTTGCCGCCATCGCTGACGGCCTCACCGCCCGCCTCGCCGAGTGACGACGAACGCCCGGCCGCACATCGGGGTGTGTGGCCGGGCGTTCTGACGTGCCATGCTACCAGCGGGCGTCACGACCAAGGGATGTCAGCAACGTCGTGCCTTAGTATGTCATCTGCTGAGCACGCACGCACCTGAGCGACGATGTTTCTCCAGAGCGTGTCGAGCCTGACGGGGCGTACGTCGCGCTCGCGACAGATAGGCACGGCACGCACATCGTGCGGCATACCCACCGAGTACCGAGACGATCTCCCCGATGCGGGACAGGCTGTCGTCACCATCCCGCACGTCCTGCAGGTGCAGGACCTCGGTGGGTGCGCCCCGTGACAGCGGTACCGTCATGGGCTCCACGCCCGGATCTTCCGGTTCGGATACCACGTGAAGCGGTACCGTCACACCGGAGGCATGACGGTACCGCTTCGTCCTGGTGAGGCTCAGCGCATCCACGGAGGGGTAGCAGACGTGTCCGGCACGGGCTGTTGCTGCACCGGTGCCTGCGGCTGGAAGGGCGGGGAGGGAGGAGGCGGAGGCTGCGTGGGGAACGGAGCGGCCGGCGTGGGCTGTGCGGAAGGCACGGCCCACGGGTCGGGCGTCGCTGCCGGAGCCGCAGGGGCTGCGAACGGCGGAGCCGACGGCGCAGCCTGTGGTGCGAACGGCGAGGCGGGAGGCTGAGCGGGGGGTGCCACGGGCTGCGCATTCGGCACGTAGCGCGTCGCGTGATCCGGCTGGCTGCGCATCCACGCGAACCATGCCTTCGCCCGATTCATGTCATCCGGCGAAGGGTCCGACAGGACCCACATGGTGTTGCCGCCCTTGACCGTCGACAACGTGACGATGCCGATCATGCCAGGGAAGCCAGGCTGACCGACCCGATCCCTGAGTCGGTTGACGATCCACTCTTGATTGACCCACCGTCCGACCATGATCTGACCGGGCTGCACGGGCGGGTCCAACTCCGCGCTGACCGTACCGTCCTTCCGCACCACCCGATCGATCGGATCGCCGGTGAGGAACGCCGCATCGCAGGTGAGCTTGGTGTGCGGCTTGGTCTTGCGCTCGGTCGTGACGCCATCCTCGCGCGCCGTCGGCAGGAGCCAGACCAGACGACCACTCAGCTGTGCGAGGCTCGGATGCGCCCCACCGCCAGCGGACATCTCGCTCGGGTTGCTGAAGTCCTCGTAGGGAATCTCGCTCATATTGGGCTCGCTCCGTTCATTCGTTCATCTGAGGGTGCGCACACGCTGGCCACTTGACCGACGGGCAGCCAGCGGGTGCGCGGGTCCATGCTAGGGCTAATGTCGAGTGATGTCTACCCGTCACGCTTGAGGGGGGATGAGCGGAAGACCGTTCCTGACCAGTTGCGATGCGATCGCGGTGTGCTCGGACGTCCACCAACCCTGATTGCCCAGCCACAGCTGACCCAGTTCCTCCTGGGAACGGGCTTGGTGGATCTGATCGATGAGATGCTTCCGCTTGCCCTCGTCCGGATCCAATCGATACTCGGTGAGCAACCCCTGCTCGCCGAGTAGGCGATCGAGGGTGGCCTGGCTGGGCAAGTCACATCTTGCGCATGCAAAGACATCAGGACGAGATGTCCAGGACGGAGTACCCCATCCGTCACGCGCGCCACAGTCGCACACGCGTCGCTGTGTCACCACATCGTCCACGGTGCGCGGTGTGCTCGGACCCGACGGCTCCTCATCCACAGGCTGTGGATCGGGCTGTGGATTCTTGGACTTGCACGTCTTGGCTGTGTGTCCGGGCTGACGGCAGATCGAGCACGTGCGCCGCCTGCGACCGGACGCCGTCCGCTCCGGCGGATCGAGGGAGACGCTGGCGGTGGGCACCGATTGCGCATCCTGCACGACCGGCCCCGTCAGCGCCTCGATCGCACGCCCCGCACCACCGGTCATACGGTCGGCCGCACGATCGGTCAGGGTCTTGTCGGGAGTCTCGGTGGGGACGTCATCGAGAACGATGGTCTCCACCCGCTCGGCGCCGCTCCGCGCCGATGGTGAAGGTGCGGGTGCGACATCGCTCCCGTCGGCAGCGGGTTCCTCATTGGCCATCAGCCAATAGAACTCACCGACGGGGAGCATCTGCGGCGCGGGGAGGCCATGGCGCTTCACCGCGGTGAGCATCCCTACCCACCCGGTGAGTAGGTCGATCTCGTATAGCTGAGCCACGCCATCCTGCACGTGCAGGATGTACCCCGTTGTCGAGTCGAGTTCGGCGGGGAACAGGGTGGCGCGGAGCGGGGTGAAGGACCTGTTCGTTGGGTTGTAGAAATGCGTCGCGTTCACGTACGCAGCAAGCTGTGCGCCCATGACGCGTCGCTTGTCGGCGGACGCGACCTTGCCCGTCTTGATGTCGCCGACGCGCAGCACGGTGCGGCCATCCGGCAGGGTGACCTTCCATAGGGCGTCAAGTCGGCCGGCGTACTCAAGCGTCTCGTGCACCACAACCTGCTCCACGGCCTGCACCGTGATGTTGTTGCGCTGCAGGCAACTGACGGCCGCCAGCGCGTCCCGACCGATGTCTTCGGTAGGACTTGCGGAGCACTGACCGTCGCCTGACGCCGTCAACGCCTCGATCGCCCGGTGAACCGCGCGGCCGTACCGCGCCGGAGCATCGGTGCCTGCAGCCACCTTCGCAGCCTCGCGCACTTCGTCCTGCACATCCTTGTCATCCGGGGCGGACGCGAGAGCCGCGCGCAGGTCGGGCCGCATGCCGATGCCATGCATGATGGCTCGCTCCGTCCAGATGCGTAACCCCTCATCGGACGTGAGCCCACCGGTCAGCGTCGTCACGCGAGTGGTCCAGGGCGTCAGTTCACTCGGATCGCCACCCGGGCGCGGGAGGAGATAGCGCTTCCCCTTGAACTCCACACCCGGCACCCATCCGGGGTCATCCGACCTGATAGGCGTGGAGCCCGCTGTGAGGAACTGCGGTTCGTCAGTCACGGTTGGTTCCTTTCGTGCGGAGGTTAATGGTTCGTCAGGAGATCACACATTGCATCCGTTCTCGCAGGGCGTGAATACGCTCGCGCCCCAACCCCAACGGCAACGACGCTCAGCCACCCCGTTTGACCGTGCTACCTCGGACAGCCTGCCTATCTGTTCTACTGCGTCGGCCGCCGGAGGGAATCTTCTCAGCTGATCTAGCTCACCCGGTTTAGCGAACGCCCCGCATAGACATTCGCCAGACATCCCGAGATGTTCAGCGATCGGGTTGACAGGACAGTCAGGGAATCTCTCCCGGTAGGTGCGTAAATCGAACTTGGTCCATCCACGGAGCGGACTCACCCACACGATCGACTTTCGATGCTCGATCACGGGGATCTTCCGGCGCTCCCTACGTCCGGATTCCAGCATTCTCCTACCGCCGATGAACAGAACGCGCTGACTGTACGGATCGGGGCACATGATCTTATTGATCTGCTCGAACGGGCTCCCCTTGATTCGGGCATAGATATGCCCGTGACGCCCGGGGCCGGGAAAGCCGTGCCTTGAGACGTACTCATCGAACGTCCTTCCCTCGGCCGGAGATCGCTCTAGCAGGGGAACGTCCCAATCTGCGCATGTCTTGCGCACGAAATCGCGCGTTCCTTCAATTCCGATTCCCGTGTTTCCGTGCGCGTAGTGGGTGGTTAGGTTTCGCATCATGTGAGCAAGAACGGTTGAATCGTTACCACCGGAGAACATGGTAACGATTCCGGTCAGCTCACGCCCCCTTCCCTTACCGTCCCGAAATCCTGTGACATATTTCCAGATGGCTAGATTGATGATCAGGGGAACGCTGGCGAGCAGGACGTCAAGGCGTCGGTTGCGAGCGTTCCAATCAGAGTAATCAATCACCTCAGCCTTCTCCCTTCCTGGCCAGCCGGTTACGGCGCTGTTCGGCCGCCACCTGCGAGTGGGCAGCCCTGCAGTCGGCGCAACGGCAACCGTTGTTGGTGTACGCGGTATCCGTCCCGTGGCGGTGATCGTCAGGCGGAAGGGGGGTAGCCATCCGGTTGCGACGGTACTCGGCCATCGCTGTGGCGTGGACAGCCCTGCAATCGGCGCAGCGACAGCCGTGATTGGTGTACGCGCTACTCGTTCCGTGACGAGGATCCCCGTCACCCTCGATGATCTTTCTCATGCCGGGAAGAGTAGCATTTCGATCTACCTGATGTCTACTCATGTCCAGTCATCCGCCAAGTGCGCGCGTCGCGTACACCATGCTGATCATGTCCGATACCGCGCCCTTGCGTGCGTCGGCCGGTACGTGGCAGCCGAGGGATCGTGCGTGACGAAGTTGCTGTTCGCTCGGTTCGCCGTTCCGCCAACTTGCCCGACGGGAATCGACGCGTCCACGACCGGACTTGCGCGCCGCACGTGCGGCAAGTTCCTCGGCTTGCTGTACAGCCCAATCGAGAGTCAGGCCAGCAACGGCAACCTGTCCTTGTCCCGCACGGGCTTTCGTCTCTGTGTACCCGATCGTCCACAATCCAGGGGTGGACGCGTCCGGCCACAAGAAAAGCGTCCAGTCGCCAGCCGCAATGAACCGTGTGCCGCGAGGGGTGCATTGCCAGACTGAAGGGCGATTGAATAGGTCAATATCCTGAACGACCCGACGTCCGGTCGTGGGATCAATCTCGCCTGCGATGACCGCGTCAGCCATCTGCTGTTCGTCCATCGCGGCATCGGCCGCATCGAGCAGGGATTCGTCACCCTGGACCTGCACCTGCGTGGTGACCGACAGGTCCGCCAGCGTCGCAAGACGATGGCGGGATGCCGCTCCGACGACGTCGATCAGCAACGCGTCCCGCTTCACCGGATATCCCGGCACGGGTAGGTGATGTGGCCGCAGCACCCGTCCGGCCATCTGCACGTACAGCGGCGCGGAGCGGGTCGGGCGGGCGATGATCGCGCAACTGGCCTGCGGCATATCGAACCCCTCAGTGAGGACCATCACCGAGGACAGGACCTGCAGGTCTCCGCGCCGGTACCGGTCGTAGATCTCGGCTCGCTCATCAAGGGGTGTGGTCCCGGTAACCACTTCCGCTGAGATGCCATGCTCGGCGAAACTCGCGGCTCCAGTAGTAGCGATATCCACGGTTGGCCAGAACGCGATTCCCTGCCTGTCGCTGGCAAGATCGACGTACGCCTCCGCAACGTGCTCGGGAGCGTCAGCCGCAGTCAGTTCCTCGCCGAGGGAGTTCGCGGTGTAGTCGCCCCGTGAGCTCTTGACGTTCTTCAGGTTGAGGTCTTCCAGATGCACCCGCTTGCCATGCACGTCGACAAGCCATCCCTCTCGGATGCCGTCAAGCACGTCGCGCTGTAGGACCACTTCCTGCCAGATGTCTCCGAGGTGACCGTCGGCTTCCCCGCGCTCTAGGGTCGCTGAGAAGCCGACGGTCGGTGTGCTTCTGTCAGCGCCAACCGAACCGAAGCAACCGAAGTGTCGCATAATCTCGACGTACGTGGGTGCTACGGCGTGATGTGCTTCGTCGACTACCACAAGCTCGACGTCGCGAATCTGCTCGCGCCGTTCCGGACGGGCAAGTGTCTGCACGCTGGCGACAATGATCTGCCGATCCGTCTGGTTCATCTTCGCCTGCACGCGACCAACGCTTGCCGTCGGATTGATCGTGCGGATCTTCGCAACGGCCTGTGTGGCCAGTTCATCCCGATGCACGAGCACGAGCATGCGGCGAGGGCGGTTGCCTATCCGCGAACGCAGGACGGGTTCGTATAGGTCAGAATGAGCGAAAATAACCGTCTTTCCCGCACCGGTCGGCAGCACGACTGCCACCCGTGAGGCGTAGCCGGTACCGGTGCTGCGAGCCAGCCCTTCCCACGCCCGATGGATCCCATCAATGGCCTGGCGCTGATAGTCACGTAACGCGATCATGAGAACACCGATGCTGGGTTCGCGAGTATCTCGAAAGCCCGCTTGAATGTGATAGTTGAATCACGTCGCTCGCCCCACGGTGCGTGGGCTACGCCGAGGATGATTGTCCATCCGGTACTGAATGGTAGAACGGTGATGAAAACATGACGACTGAAGGTTGGCTCATCCCATATCTTCAGTTCACGCACCGTTTCCGGGGTTGTGACATTGTGCTCGGAGTGCCGAAGCGACACTCTCACGATAGGTCCCCTGATGGTGCCAACCCCCCGGAGCGATCCGTTGCTGATTTCCCACTGTCCGTGCTCATCATCGATAGCTCGCCGTATTGCCTTAATGAACTGCTCCTGTGTCCTAGTCATTCCCACGCCCACTTACCGACGATCTCCAGTGCGCGCTTGCGCAGTTCCCCGGGACTCTCCACCCGGTGTGCCACGTCGTACACGAGATCCAACAGCTCCTGGAAATCGAGTTCCTCGTCAAGGTGCACCTCGGTCGGACAGGTGTCCGCAGCCATCACCGGCATTCCGTGCGCAAGTACGGGAGTGCTGTCATGCAATCCGTTGATCATTTCCTGCAGCTCACCCATGGTGAGCGAGCGTCCTGCGGCAGTGACACGACCCATGTCTTGGTTCCGTTTCTGGTGTGCGCGGGGATCGGGTCCGCCCCCGTGGGACGAGGGGCGGACCCGATCCGTTGCTCGCGGTGTGCGGTCAGTCGTCGTGTCTGCTCAGCTTCTCGGACTTGGTCGGCTCCCGATGCCCGCCGAACGACTTGCCGACCAACTTCTCGGCCTGTTGCAGGTTGGCGAGATTGCTGTCGTACTTCGGCGTACCGGTGCTCTCGCCACTGCTGTCGTTACCCACGTAGTCCCTCCCTAGGGATCGATTGCGTGTAGACACGAGTAGACATCAGACGAACCCGGATGTCAAGATGAGGGCATGACCAGACAGCGTTCTACCCGTACGCCGCAGCCTCACATGCTGCCTGCCGCCCCGAGGTACCTGACCCGCAGGCAGGCGGCACTGATCGCAGGGGTAACGGAGCGTCAGCTCGATCGTTGGCGTGCTGAGGGAAAACTGCGGACCTATGTCACCCGAGGATCTTCCAGCATCCGCATCGACAGGGAGGACCTGCAGGACCTCATCTCCCTGCAGCAGATGCCGGACGGGCAGGACGCGTGAACGACCCGGTGGTTCGCGTCGCCTACGGCGGGGAGATCTACGCGTGGCTGCCACCGGCACGTCCGGACCCACCGGACCTACAGTGGCGACCGGTCGAGGGCTGGGCGTGCGACTGCGTGGGCATCGAGCACCCGATGTCGCACCATGCCATCGAGTGCCCTCGACGCTACCGGGTACGCACGCACGTGCCGACGTACCCGGAGCACGAACGGGATCGCTTGGCCGCTGAGCGTGCGCGTCGAGCGGCCAAGCGCGAGCGGGACGCACAGGGCGCGTCGGACGTCCGGGAGCCGGTGCGCGCTTGGACAGGTCGGGACGAGGAACTGCCAAGCGCGCTGGTTCGGCTGGCAAGGAAGACCGAGGCGTCCGGCGGCGGTTTCATCATCACCAGGGCCGTCGGTCAGGGGCGTAAGAGAGTGACGATTGGCGCCCGGCCGGCAGAGGAAGGTGGTGGTGACATACGGCAGTACGTCCCTTGGCCGCTCGTCTCTGTGGCCATACGCATTCGGGGTATTGGGTGGGCGTGCTGGACGCAACTGCAGGGTAGCGATACCTGGAAGGCGTCCGGCGCAATGGGATGTCGTCGGGGAGTCATCACCAGACTCTCCCCGACGGAGTTGGGAAAGTTGATCGATGAAACCCCGATCGAGGAAAGGCTAGGCAACCGTGGCAAGCATTGAAGAGATCAGGGCGGCTCTCGGGGCGGCTCAGGATCTGACTCAGGAAGTGCATGGCCAGTGCCTGGAGGCGCATCTCAAGGCGCAGCGTGCGAAGGGATTGGTCATTGAGGTGACCAGGGGATCCTCGCACGACAAAGTTGAGTCCGTGGTGCGACTCCTGGCCAAGGCGGAGGAAGTCCTCGGGGAGACTGCGGGAGTGGCCGCGCAAGCCGAGGCTCACCTGCACGAATACGTCAGCTCGTTGTAGGAGGATCCGATGGATGACATGCAACTGCGGTCCGAGCCGCTCGAACAGACGAGCAGCATGAGATCACAGTCCGAGGAACTCCGTGGCCAGTTGGCCGTACTGCGAAGGGAGAGGGATCGGATGGAATCCCAACGGCCTCCGCAGTTGTTCCGCCTGGACGTGCTGCGGCAGGTGAGTGAAATTCGAGAATTTCGCAGTCCTGAGCAGTTGGTTGCGCTCGCCGAGTGGGTTCTCTCCGACTCCCAGAAGGCGGACCCAGCCACGCCCCTCACTGACGAGGGGGAGCGGGTGGGGGACGTGATCACCGAGGAGCCACTCTGGCTCTATACGGTAGTCAGAGTTGGTGACTACCGACTGATCAGATCGGACGGCGAGCCCGGTTCGCTGGCGTGGGCAGACGTGTTCGCGTGGGCGAACGTGTTCGCATCGTCCGACAAGACCGCGAGTACCTGCTGGCTGACGTGGAGCGATATCTGCGGACTTGGCCCTGTGACGTTGGAACTTCACGGCTTCAATCCCATGGGAGAGACGGAAGCATGAACACTCACGGATCTACGCAATCGTCTCGCCTGGACGCACTGCTGAAGGCGAAGGAACTGCTCGGGTCCTGCGAGTCTCACCAACTGATCGCACTTGCCGAATGGATCCTCACCGATTCCGCTCCGCGTCCAAGGGCGCTGCACTACCTGAACCACTCCGCGCCGGAGGACGCTCCACTGGTAACGGCGATTCCGCCCGAATCCTCTCCCACCGAGGAACATTTCTTCGGTGAGAAGGTGATCACCGTTGAGCCGATGTTGCCCAACACGGTGATCAGGGTTGGAAGACTGCGACTGATGAGAATGGCCGGTCACCCGGGCATGCTGGTGTGGTGGACCCTTTCCGACAGTGATTCATTTATGTGCTGGACGTGGAAGGATCTACGAAGGCTCAATGAACCGATAGTGTTGGAACTCTGGGGATTCTCCCCCGAAGAGTCGAGGGAAGATACGTGACCTTTATCGGACCCGCGCACTGGCGTGAGTGGACCTGCGTGATGCGCGGAGATGTCGTGGTAGGCGCTGGCGCCAAGTGGCGCGTCGAGCGTGTGGTCCATGAATCCGGGATGTTGCCCAACGATGGCCCGACAGTCTGCTGGGTCGAGCTCAACGGCGGCACCGCTGGGCGTCGGACGATGCGTGTTCCGGACGCCCGGTTCCTGGTCGAGATGCACGAGGGGCCGGGGTGGGGTGAGCAGGGTGCCGGTGATGCCGCACTGAGGTGGGTCATCGGTGCCATCGCCGAGTGGAATCGAACGTCGTAGAATGGACAACACGGAGCGTCCGGCGAAGGGATCTTCCTTGCCGGACGCTCCGTGTTGACACGACGAAACCCCAGAACTGCATAGAAAGGCTAACATGTCCAGTCCAGACATCAATGTGACAGCCGCGATCGAGTGGACGCAACTGCTGTACCCGGCCGGCACGCCCGGTCGGGTCGTCATCTCGATGAGCAGGGCGAACCGGCCAGGACTCGATTCGATCGAGCTCGACCCCGACCGCGCCCCTGAGCTGCTCCCCGCCATCCTGAACAACGCCGGGATTGCGCGGGTGCGTGACGTGTACCTGCGATGCACAACGATCACCCCCGGCGCCACCAGCGAAGGTGGACGTGGCACCAACGCCGACTCCGTCTATCTGCCAGGACTGTGGGGAGACGTCGACTACGCAGGCCCCGGGCACCGACACGATCCCGGCCGACACAACGGGCTCACGCTCCCTCCGGATGCCGACGGTGCCCGGGGGGTCGTCGAGGCATCCGGCCTCCCGGCACCGTCGGCGTGGGTGCACTCCGGGGGTGGGCTGTACCCGTGGTGGCTCATCGGAGGTGGCTACCCCCTGGACGTTGAGACTCAACGCGGGCTGGCCGCTGATCTGTCCGTGCGCTGGCAGGCTGCGCTCAAGCGCGGGGCGGAGTCGCTCGGGTGGCACTACGGGACGCAGGTGAGTGATCTGGCTCGGGTGCTCAGGCTGCCTGGCACGGTCAACCGCAAGGTGCCGGGCGCGGAGCGTCTGTGCATGAGCACTGCCGCGTCCGGCCCCCGGTACTCGATGTCCGACCTGCTCAGCGCGGTGGGTGGCCTGACGGCGCCCCTCGGCGTGCCTACGCAGGTCCCGCGGGTTGCGCAGGAGTCGTCGGAGCAGTTCGGCCCGGTGGTTGCATCGAAAATTTCCGACGGACATCTCTCACCGCTGGACGATTTCGAGCAGCGGCACTCTTGGGCAGAAATTCTTACGGGATGGACGCTGGTCAGCGGTACGGAGGGGCAGGGGGAGTGCCGCTGGCGGCACCCGGACGCAACACATCCGGAGTCAGCGACCACCGGGCGCGCGGGTGACAGGGATCGACTGTATGTGTTCTCCGACCAGACAGGGCTGCCCGCGAACGAGCCGCTGACCAAGGGCTACGTCTACGCACAGCTGTGGCACAGGGGAGACATGGGCGCTGCGGCACGAGCGGTGCAGGCACTCGGCTACGGCGACTCGGCGAGCCCTGCAAGCTCCGTCAGTACGGGTGACGTGGCCGAGACGGGGCGCCGTCTTGAGCTCGTGCCTGCCTCACAGATGCGGATGCGAGCGGCCCGATGGATGTGGGCCGAGGCGGTGGGGGGACCGGCCGAGGCGCTCTGGGTGCCACTTGGCGGACTCACGCTCCTCGGGGGACGGGAGGGCGTGGGTAAGACGACCTGGACGTACAGACTGATCGCCCTGCTGACGCGTGGCGCCCTGCCCGGAGACCTGCTCGGCCAGCCGAGGGGCGCCGTCATCGCGGCCAGCGAGGACGATTGGGAGGCGACGATCCTGCCTCGGCTCACGGCCGCCGGAGCGGACACGGAGCGGGTGTACCGGGTCGACGCTGTCGAGCCGGACAGGCGTACCGGCCTATCGCTGCCGGATGATCTCAGCGCCCTCAGCACGCTTCTCGGCGAACACCCCGACATCGCACTGCTCGTGCTGGACCCGATCATCACCGTGCTCGCGGCGCGGTTGGACTCCCACAAGGATCATGAGGTCCGCAAGGCGCTGGAGCCCATCTCCGCCCTGGCGCACGGACGCGGCATCACGGTGCTCGGGCTCATCCACGACAACAAGAGCAGTGGCACCGACCTGAGCACGCGCCTCATGGGGAGCCGTGCCTTCGTCGCAGTCGCTCGGGCAGCCCTCGTCTGCGCCGAGGAGCGTGAGGAGCCGGACGAGGGGGAGATGGATGACCTCGGGGCGGACCCCGTGCAGCCACACAGCGAGGACACACCGGTGGTCGCGTCACAGACTCAGGAGAGGATCTATCTCCTGGGTCAGGTCAAGTCGAATCTGGGTGCACGGGTACCCACCTCGATCCGGTACCGAATCACGGGCACCGTGGTCGGACACGACGACGACGTGGGCAAGGACATCGCTGGGTCGTACGTCATCCGCCTCGGCCGACGGATGGAAGCGCTGGAGGAGACGGTCCGCGCCTCGGAGTCCGCGCGGCCCGGAGCGGAGCGGGAGCGCGGTGAGGTCAAGGCTGCCATCCTCGCCATCCTCGCCGAAGACGGCGAGGAGCAAGCAGGGAGCAAGGTGCGTGACCGCCTGATCGCCGAGGGCGGATACAGCCTCCGGACCATAGAGCGTGCGGCCCGCGATCTCACGAAGGCCGGAAAGATCCTCAATGTCCTAAAAGGGAGGGATGGCTACTGGTCCCTCCCTCACACAGAGAGGGTGGCGGACGTGGCGGATGTGGCAGACGTGGCGAACGTGGCGGATGGCGGACGTTCTGCTTCAGTGAAGGAAGCGGATGCTTCAGCGAAGGGGACGTCCGCCATCCGCCACCGCCACTCTCTCCTCGCGCGCGAGGAGAGTGGCGGACGTCCGTGTGGGTGCAGTGGCGGAGATGACGGGCAGCATGTCCCATGGTGCTCGCAGGCGTCGGGTCATGGGATGACCGCATGAGTGTCTCCACGCCCTCCCTGCCGTCCGCCCTGCCCTTGCGGGTGTGGGTGGCAGGGAGGGCACGGACGAAGGGCTCCCTGCGGTGGGAGGGGCGCAGGGCCGTGGAGCAGGTGGCTGGCTCATCAGCCTGGCGGCAGCAGGTGGCGGAGACGATCCTGCGTCAGCTAGGGGCGCAGATGGCGCCAGGTGGCCCCGTGGCGCACTGGCGGCCGGAGGGTGGCCCCGTGGCGGTACGGGTGATCATCTGGCTCCCACGGCCGGCACGGGTGCCGCCATGGGTGGTCTACGCCTCGGAGCGCAATCGCAACGACCTGGACAAGCTTCAGCGCAATCTGGGGGACGCGCTGAGTGACACGCAGGTCATTGTCGATGACGGGGTCATCGTGCATTGGGACACGTGGAAGCTATGGGCACCCCAACCGGGAGCGATTGGGGTGGACATCGAGGTGCGTGCGGTGACGGAAGGGAGCGGGCATGAGTGACGAACAGAAGCCTCCGAAGACGCCTCGCTTGGCGAGAGCCGACGAAGTGGTGGCCTTCGAGCCGCGAACGAGCAAGGCTCGATCTCGATTCGCCCGTGGGAGCGGGAAGGGTTACGTCTTAGCGGAGGAGAAGAAAGAGGAACTTCGGCAGTTGCTCCTCTCCGAGCCACACATTTCGCGGAATGAGGCTGCGCGCAGGCTTGGGCTCGGTCAGGCCACGGTCACCCGTCATGCCGAGGCGATGGGACATATGTTCGACCGCGCACGCACGGCGGAGGCTGCGAAGGCGCGCGTCGTTGACGGCCGTCAACGACGCGCTGAGCTCGCGAATCTGCTGGTTGAGGATGCCCTGGTCCAGCGTCAGCATTTCGAGGACGAGGACTTGGATCCGCGCGGTCGTGCGGACATCGCCAGGGCCGTGGGCAGTCTCGTGCGCAGTGTCACTGATCTCGATGCCGCTGACCTTGACCGCCAGCGCGCGGAGAGTGGCAGGGGCGAAGGGTCCGAGGTCGACTCCTGGCTGCAGCACATGACCGGCACCGGTGAGTAGACATGGGTAGACATGAGCCGTAGCGTAGTGACAACGACGTCACCACCGGAGGGCATCATGCTTGACTACGACAGCGCTACCGACATCACCCCCCTCGCCAATCGCGTCCTCGGTCTTGGTGGCACCACGGGGCAGTTGTTCGCCTGCGGTGAGGTCGAGTATCAGTTCCTGATCTGGACGGCGCGCGGTGGGGCGACGATCGCTGCGCTGCAGCGACTCGTTCGCCACCTGGAAGGGCTGCAGTCCTCTCCCGGTTCTGACTAGATAGACATCGGTAGACATTGGGCGTAGTGTGCCCATCACTCACACCACGGAAGGAATGACCCATGCGCTTCAGGCTGGCCGCTCTCTTCGCATCCATGTTCGCGCTCGCGCTTCTGACCTCGGGCTGCGAGATCGATGGCACCTCAGTGTCTCGGACGACTGCCGATCCGGACGCGTGTCTGATCATGTACACCGACGCCCTGTCCGACGCCCTGATGGCCGCAACCGACCAGGCCGACCTGGACAACCGCATGGCCAACTGGCTCGGCGACCCTCCGACTGAGTGTCAGGGGCTGAGCGAGAACCAGCAGGTGGCCATCGTGAAAGAGGCTCGGGGTGATCTGTCCGATCTCATCCGTGAGCGCAGGGCCGAGTGGGCCGAGCGCTGAGCAGGTACCAACGCACACGACTGGAGGAAGTGCATGCATCCCGCTGCCGAGCAGGGCTTCGCCCGTATGCTCATGGAAGCCGCCCCGTGGGGCCTGGCCTCGGATCTCGACGCACCTGAGTTGCGGGTCCTCGACGTTGGCGGTGCCGATGTCAACGGGACGATCCATGGTGCGCTCGGTCCGGTGAGCGCGCTCGACGTGGTTGACATCGAGGCCGGACCGGGCGTGACGATCGTTGCCGATGCAACCATCTACGACTTCTGGCAGGATCTCCAGCTCAAGAAAGAGCCGTACGATCTGGTCATCACCACGGAGTTTTTCGAGCACATCTCTCAGTGGCCGCTCGTCATCGACGGAGTCCTGAGCGTCCTGCGCCCGGGCGGATGGTTCGTCGGCACCTGCGCCAGCATCGACCGGACGCCTCACGGCGCTCGCGGGGAGCGCAAGCCTCGCCTCCACGAGTGGTACCACAACATCTCCCCCACGCACATGGCACAAGCGCTGCGGACCACGTTCGCCGGTGACGTGTGGGTCGAGTACTCCTGGCAGTCCAGGATGGCTACGACGGGGGACCTGTACTGGCGCGCGAGGAAGGGGTTGCGGTGAAGCGCCGGACCGAGATCATGATAACGGTGATCGCGATCGTGATTGCCACCATCGCGGTTGTGTGGGCCGATCGGCAGCGGCTACTGGGTGTGGCCATCGATGGGTGCACATACCAGCAGGGGATGACATTGTGAGGCGTGCTGAGCCGATCACCGCTTTCGCACTGAGGCGTGCTGCCGCAACAAGACGTCGGCGCAGGCATGCAGCGGAGGCGGTGATCGGCATGGGCGTCGCTACGGTGATCGCAATCCTGATCATCGTCGTAGGGCTAGTGGTCATTGGCGTGGCCATCGATTGGTACGCATATCAGCAGGGGAAGGCATCGTGAGGCGCGTCGTGGAGATTACGGCCTTCGTGGTCGTCGCACTTGGTGGCATGCACATCGTTAGCGCGATCCTGCCGGCCGCGGGGATGGCGCCATGATCGTCGACACCGTGCCGCTCGGGTACGGACCGGAGGTACTGCTGCTGCGTCTGCGCACGCTCGCTGACGTCGTGGATCGGCACGTCATCGTCGAGGCTGACCTCACGCACACCGGTGAGCCTCGGGAGCCGCTGTGGCCACAGTTGCTGGACGATCCCCGGTTCGCCGAGCACGCCCATCGTGTGGAGTGGTTCTGGGAGGAGACTCCGCGGTTGATAAGGGCTCCTCTGGGCCGGGAGGAATGGCTGCGGGACAGGAGCCTGCAGCTTGTGCATGAACTCGGGCTCGATGGGTCAGCGTACGTGCTCCTGGCGGACGCTGATGAGGTACCGAACCCTGGCGCGCTGGCGATGGTGAGACTGCAGGGGCACGACAGGGCTCGGCTGTACGGCCGGTATCACGAGTGGTGGCTCGACTGGCGCGCGCACGGTGGGCCGTACCGTTGGGAGTTCCGACAGCCGCTCATGTTCCGCCTGTCGGCATACAGCCGTCAGGTCACCGGAAGTCACCTGCGTGCCAGTCAGATGCATGGACACCCGAAGGTCAAGCAGATTGGGTGGCCCGGTGATCCGGGCGCGCCGATACAGGGTTGGCACTTCACGCTGCAGGGCGGCGCCGAAGCGTGCGTCCACAAGTTGCGCAGTTTCGCGCACGTCGAGTTGGCAGAACTCGGGCAGGACGAGATTCAGGTCATGATCAACGAGCAGGTGGACATCCTCGGCCGGGCGCCGCTGAAGCGAGTCCCGGTCGCTCACCTCCCCGCCCCGGTCAGGGAGGACATGACGACGTTCGGTCCGTTGCTGTCCTGGGCTGGTTGGACTGAGGCGTTCAGTGGTAGCGCACAGGCCGGACGGGCAGGGCAGGCTGCCTACGAAGCGTACGTTCGGGGTGTTGGCGGTCGGTCCGCTGTTACCGGTAACGAGTTGGTGGCATGGGACCAGCAATCGCGCGCGGTCAAGCAAGCATGGTCGGATGCGGCCGCAGCCGTACTGAAGCTGAGGGAGATATCGTGAATCCGTGGCTGGTCGTGCCGACGATGGGCAACCGGAATGGCTCGCTCCGCCGGTTGCTACGCGACTCCGGCATGCCGTCAGTGGTAGTGCACACCGGCCCCGTCATCGAGGCCGTCGGTGAGACGAAGCCAATCGTCGATCAGGGGGAGCCCATCAATATCCAGCGATGGTGGAACGGGGGGATCGACAAGGCTGTCGAGTGTGGTGCCGACGTCGTCGTCGTCGTCAACGACGACGTGCGTGCCGGAGAGGGTGCGTTGATCGAGTTGGCCAAGCGGATTCAGCCAGATCAGTACGGGTCCCCTGCGCTGGCCTGGCTGCACGATCCCCAGCACGCGGAGATGCGGGTTACGCCGATCACCGGGTACTGCTTCGCACTCGACCCGCAGCGCATCCGCCCCGATGAGGCGTTCAAGTGGTGGTACGGGGATAACGACTTGGAACTCAGGGCTCGCGCGCTGAATCCCGCCCCGGGTGTCATATCGGTAACCTGCTTGGACGTCGAGCATCTGCGCGTCGACTGCCGGTACGACCGACCCGTGCAGCACTTGATTCAGCAGGATCGTGTGCTGTTCAGGGAGCGCTACCCGGGTCCGATGTCGCAGTATCTGCGGAGGCAGAGATCCTCGGGCCCGGTTTACGATTGGGATGTGGCCTACGAGATGCAGGAGATGAGCGAGGGGGACGAATGAGTGACTATCGGCTGCACGTGCTGGTCCCATCTCGTGGCCGGCCGCAGAATGTGGAGCGGCTCCTCCGCGCCATCGCGGAAACAGCAGCAGCACCTGATGACGTACTGCTGTGCGTGCGCCTCGATGATGACGATCCGGTACTTGATGAGTACGCGGAGATCGATCCGGGCTCAGGCTGGCTATATACGGCCTACGGTCCGCGGATTCGGCTTGCCGCATCCTGGAATGAGCTTGCTGAGGGATCTCTGAGGGATGGGGCCACCCATCTTGCGCTGTGGGGTGACGACAACATCCCGGTGACGCATGGGTGGGACCGGATCTTCTGCGAGACACTGCGCGATCACGGTCCTGGATGGGTGTACGGCCGCGATGGTGTATGGGATCACACGTACGATCGTGACATCCCCGGACATCTGGTTCTGCCCACGGCGACCGTTATGTCGATTGAGCTGTACCGCGCGCTTGGGTGGGTGTCTCCGCCCGGCTTGACGCACCTGTGCATCGACGTGGCGTGGAGGGATCTCGGGCTAGCGGCCGGTGCATTGCACTACCGGCCCGACGTGTTCATCAGGCATCTACACCGTATCGCTGGCGCCAGGGACGACCAGACCTACCGTGACGCGAACGACAATCCCGAGCAGGTGCGGGGCGATAGCATCGCGGTAGCCAAGTGGAAGAACGGGCGGCAATTTCAGCACGATCTCACGGTTGTGCGTGAGGCGCGGGAACACTGGTCGCGCGGAGCGCCGTGATCAGTGTCTATCGGCCCCTGACCCGCAAGGCTTTCGCAAGCGTGGAGCTTGCGATCAAGCGTTGGAACATCTGGGAGGGGAGTGTTCGATCCGGGAAGACCGTTGCCTCAATTGTTGCGTGGCTGAAGTTCGTCAGGTCCGGTCCGCCCGGTGATCTGCTCATGGTTGGCAAGACTGAGCGGACGCTTTTCCGCAATGTCATCCGTCCGATCATGATGATGCTCGGTACCCGAGCCAAGTTCGTCGCCGGACGGGGGGAACTCATCATTGCCGGACGGGTCATTTACCTGGTCGGCGCCAACGATGAGCGGGCGGAGGAGAAGATCCGTGGCTTGACCCTGGCTGGCGCTTACGTCGATGAGGCTGCGTTGGTGCCGGAGTCCATGTGGCGGATGCTGGGGACCCGACTCTCTGTCGCTGGCGCCAGGGTCTATGCGACGACCAACCCAGACAATCCGAGGCACTGGTTGAAAGGCGAACTGGACAGGGCGGACCTGTGGATCGCCCCGGACGGCACGCTTACCTCACCGATCACGCCGATCGGGCAGGAGCGTCTCGACATGGCCCGGTTCAGTTTCACGCTCAGTGACAATCCGCACCTACCCGTTGACTATCTGCGATCCCTAGAGGCCGGATACACGGGACTGTGGAGGCGTCGGTACATCCTCGGAGAGTGGGTCATCGCTGAGGGATCGATCTACGACATGTGGGATCCGGATGTGCATGTCGTAGATCCGGGGGACGTACCCGTACCCGAGCGGTACATCTCGTTGGGTATTGACTACGGCACGAGACACCCGTTCGCCGCTGAACTGCTTGCCGAGGCGCAGGGGCGGTTGTGGCTCATCGATGAGTGGCGATGGGCGTCCGCGCAGTCCCGGACACAGCTTGCTCCCGTGGAGTACTCGCGTCGTCTCCGGGGCTGGCTCGCCCCTGACGGCGAGCCGCACCGTATGCCAGAGGCTACGTACGTCGATCCGGCCGCAGCCGACTTCCGTCGACAGCTGTACGTGGACGGGATGCCCGGCGTGACGCTCGGAGTCAACGAAGTTGCCCCGGGCATCCGCACAATCGCATCACTGCTATCTGCCCGTAAGCTGGGTCGTCCGTTACTGCAGGTGTCCCGTGCCTGCGCTGGCTTGATCGAGACCATTCCGGGCTACTCTTGGGACGAAAAGGCCTCCGCGCTCGGGCAGGACAAGCCGATCAAGGAAGCCGACGATGAACTTGATGCCGCTCGGTACGGTGTGCACTCTTCACGTTGGATGTGGGAGCGCGCCGTGGGCTTCGTTGCGTGAGGAGTAGTCAGATGCTGCCGTCCGGGGATGTGACGTGGCCACCCAAGTCGCTCGCGGCCGAGATCGCTCGGGTGCGTGAGCTTGCTGCGTGGTACGGCGGAGACAAGGCAGCACTGCTGCCGGCGTCGGACGCAGCGACCAAGGCGACGATGCAGCGACGATGGTTCGGCAAGGGGCAGCTGCCGACCTTCGGAGTGCCGTCCGGTACGTCGACCGGGTGGGGCGAGTCCGAGCCCATGCACGTGCCGATCGCGGCCGACCTTGCCCGCACCTCGGCCGACTTGCTCTTCGCTGAGCCTCCGACCTTCGGGGTGACTGTCGACGCGCTGCAGGTGCGCGTCGATGAACTGGTTGACGAACTGGCCCTGCCGGCCGTGCTACCCGAAGCGGCTGAGCTGTGCGCAGCCCTCAGCGGGATCTACTGGCGCGTTGGTTTCGATCTGTCCGTCACCCAGGACAAGCCACTGCTGTCCTGGGTGCAGCCGGACAACGCGTTGCCGGAGTGGAGCTACGGACAGCTGAGGGCTGTCACCTTCGTGCGACAGCTTGAACCACCGGCCGGCAGTCGGATGATCTGGCGACACCTTGAGCGGCACAGCGTGGAGGTCGCTGACGGGGCGTTCACTCCCACCGCGGTGATCGAGCATGGGCTCTACGCCGCGAGCGAGGACGAGGACAAGTTGGGGCGACAGCTACCGCTGACCGACCACCCGGAAACGGCCGGCATCGCAGCCTCGCTCTCGGCCGATGACAGCATACGGTTGCCGGGGGTACCTCGAACCGCGGGCTACATCCCCAACATGCGCCCCAACAGGAGCGGTCGTGGATCACCGCTCGGACGTCCCGACATTGACCAGCAGCTCGACCTGCTGCGCGGGGTAAACGAAACCTGGACAAGTTGGATGCGTGACCTGAGGCTCGGCAAGGCGCGCATCATTGCGCCGCTTGAGTACCTGCGCACCGGCACTCCGGGGCAGGGCGCCACGTTCGACGTTGACCGTGAAGTCTATCAGCCGCTGCAGATGATGCCGCCAGCAGGGACGGACCCGGCGTCGGCGATCAAGATGGCTCAGTTCGCCATTCGCACGACGGAGCACGCGGATACGCTGCGGATGCTCGTGCAGCAGATCGTGACGGGCGTGGGGTACTCCCTGTGGACTTTCGGCATGGCCGAGGGTGCCGGACCGGCGGCAACCGCTACCGAGGTGACTGCACGAGAGCATCTCTCCCTGACTACCCGAGAGAAAAAAACACGCTACTGGAGTACGGGCTTGCGCGAGATGTGGGCTGCGCTCCTAGCCCTCGATCACGCCATGCGATTCGCTCGCTCCGTCCCCCCCGGTGATGAGCGGGTTCGGACGGAGTTCGCGCGACAGGTGATCGAACAGCCCGCGCAGGTTGCCCAGACAGTCAATCTGCTCGCGCAGGCTGAAGCCGCGAGTCTGCAGGTCAAGGTCCAGATTGTGCATCCGGACTGGACCCAGGAGCAGGTCGATGAGGAAGTGGGGCGGATTCAGGCGGAGATGGGCCGTCCGGCCGCTGACCCGCTGGCCATCGGTCGACCCACCCCGGCGGACCTGTCTACTGAGTGAGTTGAGATGGCTGAGGGCGGTCGGCAGATCGATGAGCTAGGGGCTCGGCTGTTCCGCATCGCGAGCGACGCGGAAGCGTCGCTCGTCCAGCGCACTGCCGGTGCACTGGCTCAAGGGCTGGACTCACCGACGTGGGTCGGAGACAAGTACGACCAGATCAGTCGCCTGCGCCAGGGGTGGGAGCGTGACGTCGCGTACTGGGAGCGCGATGGCGGGGAGGCTATCGCCCGGGCGGTTGGTGACGCCGGTGATGCTGGCCGAGGTCGAGCCATGGCCGAGTTGCGTGGTGCGATGGCAATCACCGCGATCCGTGATGAGCTACCGGGCGCGGAGGCCGTACTCGCGCTGGCCAGGGAGTCCGCAGGTATCGTCACCTCAACCAAGGATGGGATCCTGCGGGCTGTCGAGGATGTCTACCGGCGGACCGTGGAGTCGGTTGCCGGACGGGTTCTGCTCGGCGCCGAGACACGACGCGAAACCGCGCAGGCTACCTTCAACCGTCTGCTCGAACATGGGGTGACGGGGTTCCGGGACAAGAGCGGTCGGCAGTGGGAGTTGGCCAGTTACACGGAGATGGCCACCCGTACCGCTGCACAGCGTGCCATGACGCAGGCACACACCGAGTCGCTGCAAGCCGCTGGCGTGGGGTTGGTCATCATCTCCGACGCCTCACAGGAATGTGAGCTGTGTCGGCCGTGGGAGGGCAAGGTTCTCTCGATCGACGGAAGTGGGGCGACCACCCTGCATCTACCGTCCGCCACCAATCCGGACAAGACGGTGCGGGTCGATGTTGCGGGTGGCCTGAGTGAGGCCCGGTCGGCAGGGTTGTTCCATCCCAACTGCCGGCATAGCGCGTCCGCCTACCTACCGGGACTGACGCGCAGCCCGCCGGCCGACGCGACCCAGGATCCCGAGGGGGACGCTGACCGCCAGCGCCTACGGGCGCTGGAGCGGCGGTTGCGACGTGCGAAACTGCGCGAGGCTGCGGCACTCGATCCCGCAGCCAGCAAGCGCGCATCGTCTGACGTGCGGGCTGCGCAGGCTGCAATTCGTGAGCACGTCGCGAACAGTTCGGCGAAGCGCCAGCCCGCACGCGAGCAGATCGGCCGAGCACGCTGAGAGGACACCTTAATGATCATCGGTGAGTTGGAACTGTTCCTGGCGGGGATTGTGTGTGGTGCGCTGTTGGTGCTCGCCATGTTCCCGGTCGGCACCTGGCTGGCGAAGCGTCACAGTCCAGGGGTCAGTTTTTCTGTCGCGGTCGGTAGGGAGTTCGCTGCGGCCGGCAGGAGGATGGTCCGGAAATGACTCACCCCCCGCCGACCGGCGGGGGGTGATGTGCGGGGAGGGATCAGTCCTCGCAGTCCTCATACTCCTCGACCCTACGCCCCTCAAGGGCCCACCGAAGGTAGTCCTGCAGGGTGATTGGGTCGTCGCCTGCCTCAATGTCCGCCACGGCGACGTCGAGCCACTCGGCAACCCCGATGGGCTTGTTGGCGAGCTGAGGGGCGTTGTCGATCGCGCTGCGCAGGCTGTCCATGTCCATCTGGGGTGCCTCACGCCTGGCGTCGAGTTCCGCGATGAGTTCGTCGTACTTGGCTGCCAGGAAGTAGAGCCTGTCGTTGCTGACCTCGGCAGTCTTGTTGGTGCTCATCCTGCTGGCTCCCTTGCTCTCGTTCCCGCTGATGAGTACTACTCTACAGCATCTGAGTCGAGTTGGCCACGCAGGATGTCCATCTCGTTCGCGGTCAGATAGACGTCACCGTCGGTGACGACCTCCAGTCCGGCGTTGATCAGGCTGTCAATGGCGGTACGAACGTTCGTCTCGGTGTACCCCTCGGCGCAGAGCTGGGAGATGGCAGAGGTGACGGTAGGCATGGTCCAGTTCTCTCCTGTCAGTTCGTGTCCCACCCTCCCCGCCGGTTGGCGGGGAGGGTGTCCTGGGTGGTCACTCCGGCTCGGTGAGCCAGGCGATGACCTGGTCGCGCGTGTTCCGCTTTGCGTACTCGACGTCGACCTTGTTGTCCGGCAGTTCGATGGTCCGACCGCCGCGCGTTGCCGTGCCCTTCACCGAGTACCCGAAGCCGACCAGCGTCATCCCGCGGATGAGCATGTAGCCCGGCCGGCCGAGGTGATTGGTGTGCCGGATTGTCCAGCCGTTCTCTTCGGCTGCCCTGAGGATCTTGTCTGTGGCGGTCATCTCTGGCTCCCTTGGCGGTTCCTCCTGCTGATGAGTACTACTCTACACTACTTCACACGGGTGTCAAGCGGTAGGAAGCAAGCACGCCCCCCGCCTGAGCGAGGGGCGTGCTTGCTGACGGAGCCCGGCCTGGGGGCCGGGAAGAGTCCCCGAACGAATCCGAGGCGTGCTCCCCCTCCCCCATGCCGCAACGGAGCCCGGCCCCTGAGGACCAGGAAGGGGATCTGCACCACCCCCGGTCGGGGGGTGCGACCGGGGGTGGTGGGCTGTGGTGACTCATCAGACAGGATTGGCGACCTTGCACTTGCGCTTCAGTGCAGCCAGTTCGTCGGCGGGGAGGTGGACCTTGCATCCGGTGGTGTTGGCGTCAGCCTCGCGGTTCGGTGTGGTGAAGCCCGTGACGGTCAGCTCAGGGTCGTAGATGGCTGGGTGGCGGACGCTGTCTTCGCTGGTTGGCATGTGAAGACAGTAGCACTCCGACCGGCACGATGTCTACTCATGTCTACCCTTCCAGTGCCAGCCATGTGATCACATGGCTGCGCTTGCTATTCGGCGGCACTTTCTTGACCTTGGGAAAGCCACGATCCATCCTGAGGTGCACAGCGTTCGTGACCTGACCGTTCGCTGACCAGTTGACGCGAACGACTTCCTCGCCCTTGGTGAACTGACTGCACCGGGGCGCAAGTGCATTGAACTCCCAGCCCTGCACCTCAGCGGTTTCGGTGATGAGCTCACGGGATGTTGGGTAGTTCGTCATGTCTGTCCGTCCTCTCGCAGCCAGGCGAGCACTTGCGCGCGCTTGCCACTGTCCGTGCGGGTCAAACGCTCCACCGGGGTCTGGTCATCCTTCTGTCGAGTGGCGGACACGATCATTCCGCCGTTGACCGACCAGTCGATGTAGATGATCGTCTCACCCCGGGTGAAGCGACTCCGTCCCCATGCGAACTCGACGTCGTACCAACCGTGCTTCCTGGCAGCCACGATGACGTCGTGACGCGTTGTGGTGTTGTTCGCCATGTCTACTCCCCCCCCGTCCGGACCCATCCTCCGCAGTCCTGCGAGGAAAACTCGCGGCCTTCCTTCAGGTGCACCGTTGGCCTTCCGCCCTGCGGGAGGTCATTCTTCTCGGTGATGCCGCCTTCCGAGATCTCCCAGTAGCAGTACTGGGTGGCATCGAGCACCTTGGCAGCCCGGTACCTACCGGGGCGGATGTCCTCACCGACCAGCCACGTGCCATCCTGCACGTCGACTCTCGGCGAAGGGGCTGCGCTGGCGACCGGCGTACGTGGCTGCACGCTCGCGACCGGTGTGTTGAGGGCGTTCGATTCAAGGCTCGACATGGCTGTGGACACGATGAACGCTCCGCAGCCAACGAGCATGACGAGGGGGACGAAGATGGCCAGTGTGATGATGATGATCTTTCGCATGTCCAGCACGGTAGCACCGGATGTCTACTGATGTCTACCAGGGGAGACAGAACGCGTGAAGACGAAGTACTCTTGCGGCAGGACTAGACGTCCATAGATATGAGATCCCGGGAGGATCGCATGGATGGTGACGACCAGGGAACCGGCGGGCCCGGTACCGACGACGGCCAGAACCAACCGAATACCGATGACGGTCAGGGACAGCCGAGTACCGACGACGGTCAGGGGCAGCGGGGCGGACAGGGTGCTGGCGGGTCCGGCATCGAGAGCCTGCCGGAAGAGTGGCAGGCAGAGATCGCGCGGCTGCGTCGGCAAGCCGGTAGCGCTCGCGTCGAGGCCAAGACCAAGGCGGCCGAGGAAGCCCAGAAAAACCTGATGGACAAGATGGCCAAGGCCATCGGGCTGAAACCGGACGACGAAGTCACACCCGATGAACTGCAGGCTCAACTGGCGCAGGCGACGGAGGATCGGCGCGGGGCGCAGATCGAGCTCGCTGTGCATCGCAGTGCGGCCAAGGCGGGCGGGGATCCTGACGCACTGCTGGACAGTCGAGGATTCCTGTCTCAGATGGGCAAGCTCGACCCTGGTGCCGATGATTTCGACGCGCAAGTGCGGGCCGCGATCGTCAGCGCCGTGAAGGACAATCCCAAGCTGAGCGCCGGTACTCCGGTGACGAAATCCGGCGGGGAGATCTCCGGCGGATCCGGAGACCAGGGGGCCGGTGAGGGCTGGGATGACATCGAGAAGGACGTGAGGGCGTCTTTCGGGCGTCGCCGGTAAGTGCTCGCCGAAGGTCGCCCTGTCGAATAACTAGCCGAAAGGCGATCTTTCGTGGCCAATACATTCATCACGCCGACGCAGGTTGCGAGGCGTGCAGTCGCAACCCTGTACGACCAGACGGTGATGCTTCCGCTGGTGAGCAGGGATTTCGAGAGCGAGTTCGTGCCCGGTGTCGGCGCGAGCGTCAACTACCGCAAGCCGGCAACGTTCACCGCGAACACGTTCTCTCAGGCGGTCGGTGTCACCAAGCAGGATGTGACCGAGACGTACGGGACCATCACTCTGGACCAGCACAAGGAAGTCACGGTCGAAATCACCTCGGCCGACCGGACCCTGCACATCAGGGACTTTCAGGAGCAGATCATCGCTCCGGCCATGGAAGCCCTCTCGCAGGCTGTCGACGCTGCGCTTCTCGCCCTGCGGGACGACGTGACTACCAACAGCGTCACCATGACCGCGTACGATGAGTCGACCAACCTGCACCCCTCGTTCGACCTGATCGAGGCCGGACGTCTCCTGACCGGGTCCAAGGTTCCGAAGCCGGGACGGGTGACCGTCGTGGACCAGAACATCGCGGCCCAGCTGAACCGGGACAACCTGATGAACCGGTCGGACGCGCGCGGTCAGTCCGGACTCACCTCGGCAATGCAGGCGAACGATCTGGGGCGCGCGTTCGGGTTCGAGAACTACGAGACCAACGCCATCGACAACTACGAGGGGATTGCGTTCCACCCGAGCGCATTCCAGTTCGTCAGTCGGCCGTTGGCGCTGCCGCAGGGCGCCTCTCGGTCCGAGGTCGTTTCCTACAAGGGAGTGTCGGTCAGGGTGACCTACGGGTACGACCCGACCTATCTGAGCGACATCCTGACGTTCGACATTCTCTTCGGCACCAAGACCGTCGATGAGACGAGGGCGTGCATCCTCAACGGCCTCGCGGCTTCCGTCTGAGCTACGGTCAGATGGGACAGGGTGTGCGTCGTACCCATGGTGTTGCTGGTCGGCGCATCGTGGCGCACACCCTGTCCTACCCCCCGTGGCGTCACATCGGCGCGGAACTGGCCACCCACGGCCTGATGCGTTACTTGGCAGACGCTGGCTGGACAGCGATCGCCGTGCCACACAAGCATGACGTCAGCCCGCACTGCCGCGATGGGGTACACGTCATCCCACCCAGCATGGCTCGGGCAGTGCGGGCTGACGTTGTACTGGCGCACGTCACCTACGTTGCGCAGGCGAGAGAGCATGCAGATGCGTCCTCCGCGCCACTGATCGTCAGCGGTCATGGTGGCGCACCCGGGTGGCTTGCGACGCAGGCACGCCAGGGCAGTCCTGATCTCGTGTTCGCGAACAGCCAGCACATGCGTACCTCACTGCTGCGCATCTCCCCCGACGTGCACGTGCTCCGTCCACCTGTTGAGCCACCAGCGAGGATCCCAACCCGCTTCGGTAAGGCGATTGGGTTGGTGAACGCTTCGCGAGAGAAAGGCGGACAGGTGCTCGCGGCCTTGGCGGAGCGCATGCCGGATCAGCGGTTCGTCGTTATCGAGGGTGGGTACGGCAAGCAGGTCAACTTCTCCCGGCATTCGAACGTCGTCGTACTACCGCACGGTACGCCGATGGCGTCGTTCTGGTCTGAGGTGAAGGTGCTGATCGTTCCCTCACGCGAGGAGTCCTGGGGGATGGTCGCCGTTGAGGCGATGCATCGAGGGATACCAGTACTCGCCTCAACGGCGGTTGGTCTTGTGGAGTGCCTTGCCGGTCAACAGCAGGTACTGCCCGTTGACGATGTTCCGTTGTGGCAGGAGCGGCTGCAGGCACTGACGCGAAACGCGGCATTCTGGAAGGCCTGGCATACTCTGGCATTACGTAGGTCCGCTGAGCTCGATCCGGCCTATGAGCTACGTCAGACTGAGAGGCTGATAGGAAGGCAGATCGGCGTGGAGATCCCAGAAACGACGCGACGTTTCCGTAACGTTCGCACCGGACAGATCGTTGACGTCGAGATCGGCTCGCACATGGATCGTCGCCTGACGGGTAAGCCGCTCGTCTGGCACGTCATCACCGAGGGTGCAGTCGCGACCGTGGGGGATGACGCGGACGTCCGTCCTGAGCTGCCTGAGACTACGGCGGCAGTCTCGGGCACGCTGACCGTGTCTGAGGTCAGTCCTCCGGCCGCCAACGCCACGCTGGCCGAGTGGGTTGACTACGCGGTGAACCGAGGTGCCGATCGCGCTGCGGCCAAGTCCGCGACCCGCGCGACACTCATCGCACTGTACGGTGATGTGCGATGACCATCATCTACGCCGACTCCGACGCGCTGGCCGCATGGGCAGGGGCCAGCGCTCCGAGCAATGCCAGCGTGCTGCTGCGTAGCGCGAGTCTGCTCGTGCGGCAGGCGACCCTCCCCGCGATGTACGCCGCTGACGATGACGGCCTGCCGACGGACGCTGATCTCCTGCAGGCGATGTCGGATGCCACATGCGCGCATGCTGCCGCTCTCTGGGCGGCCGGGATCAATCCGCTGTCGGCGGACGGAGACATCGAGACCATCAAGGCCAGCGGTATCGGCACAGGGCGGGTCGAGTTCGCAGGGGCTGACGCGTCAGCCAACAACCGCTTCAGCCTTCTCACGCAGTTGTGTCAGGAGTCCCTTCGGATCCTGCACGGTGCCGGAGCGTTGAACACCCCACCATTGCTGTACCGGGGCTGACGATGACGACGGCAGCCAAGCTTGCGGCAATGTGGTTCACCATGACCTGCTCGGTTGAGCGACGCTCCGGTGATGGTGCGGTGGGTCCCGTGTTCGCCGCAGCCACGGATGTGGTCTGTTTCGTCGATCCATCGACGAAGCAGATACGCAGTAGTACCGGCGAGACGGTACTGAGTTTCGCTGCGGTGTTCGCGGCCGCAGACGTTGCCGCCGTGCCGATCGGCTCCCGCGTTACCCTGCCGGCCGACGTTGGTGGCGCCGTTGGGTACGTGCTCAGTTCGGCGGTGCACACCTCTGGCGTCGGTACGCCGGATCATCTCGAACTGAGGCTGGGGTGACGACGTGATCAGTTCGGACGTCAAGCTCACCGGCACGAAGGCGGGCTTGGATCGCAAGCTGACCGAGGCTGCGCTGCGCGGACTACGTCTCGGCGGGGAGCACGTGCTGCGGCTGTCCCGTGAGGTCGTGCCGATCGAGGAAGGGACGCTTGAGCGGTCCGGGCGCGTCACTGACGACGGACAGGGGACCGTTGCGGTCAGCTACGACACTCCGTACGCGGTGAGGCAGCACGAGGACCTTGGTGCGTCCCACGACGGCGGTCGTACGGCGAAGTACCTTGAGCGTCCATCCGCCGAGGCCAGCGACGATGTCGCTGCGTTGGTGCGGGCCGAGATGCGACGCGTGACGGGAGGCTGAGGCATGGCGGCCGGGATAGCAACGAATCTGATCACCGGGTTGGCCTCGCTTCTGCACGATGCCGGTGCTGTTACGTGGGTGCCCACCGGGGTTGTCGACACCGGGGCGGATCCGCCCCCGGTGTTCCTCGGACGCTACCCGGACGCCCCTGACGTCGCTGCGGCACTGACTACGTACTATCCGGGGGGAGATGAGCCGACCCTGTCCGGATCGGTCATCATGCTGCAGGTGCGCACGCGCTCCTCGCCGAACAACGACACCCTGTGTGGCGACCTGGACGATGCGATTGCGCAGGGGCTCCTGGGCAACTACCCGGTTACGCTGGCCACTGGCGTTGTTGTCTCCACCCTGATCAGGGTGTCTGGCTCGCCGATCGGTCCGGATGCCGCAGGTAGACTCGAACGTACGACCAATTATCGCATTCGTCTGCACGATCCCGGTCCGCACCGGGCCTAGAGCAGGGAGGAACCATGGCTTACGACGCTCGGGTCGATCTGTCGGCCGCAATGCTACAGCGTGACATCCTGGTGGATGTCGATACCGCCTACCCCACCGGGTCCGGCACGTGGGTGCCGGTGAGCGGTGTGTCCAAGCACAAGGTCACCATCGATACCACGATGAAAGACTCAACCGTCGGGTCGATGGGTGGCGCCACTGCGCAGCAGAAGACGGCCGACGGCTGGGCAATCGAGATGACGCTCAAGCGCGCGCCCCAGGAGAGCGACCTCGATGCCTACGATGTGGGCCAGGAGCACCTGAGGCTTCGATCCCTGGAATACGGGGCCGCGAACTTGGTGAAGGTTCGTTGGTTCGAGGCCAACGGATCCGGCTACCCCATCACCGAGGCGTGGGAGGGCGTCGCTGCCGTTTCCTGGGGTGAGGTGGGGGAAGCGTTCGATGACATCCGGGAGGCCGAGGTCAAGCTCGCTGGCCACGGTGCCCGGACGCCCAGCACGTTCAATCCCGCAAGCGCCTAGCCTCCGGCTGGGCACAGTCGCCCTTCCCGTCATCACGCGAGTCGTGCCCGTGATGGCGGGAAGGGGGCACGATGAAAGGACATCATGACATTCCGTGACCTTGCCGACGTGATCGGCATCCGAAAGAAGGAACTGCCGATCCATGGTCAGATCGTGTCCTTCCCGGGCACGATCTCAGCTCGATCCGGCTTGCTGCTGCAGGTGATTCAGCAGCAGGTCGCCACCATAGGCGAACAGGCTGATGCCGCAGCGGTCATCGAGGCCAGCGGCATGACCGATGAGGACGCTCTCAAGCTGGAGGCTGAACTGCTCGGAGATGGCGCGGAGGCGCTCGACAGGCTCGGTGTGTTGGGTGAGGCGCGTCAGCACGTCGTCGGCACGCTGGCGACGTGGCACATGAGTGGTCCCGAGGCTGCTGAGGCGGTGTGGGAGGGAAAAGCACAGCCGTCCGCCGAGAACCGGGCGACACGACGGCGGACGGCTGGACAGTCCTCGGCGGGCAATGGGAAGGGTGGGAAGGGCGGTACCCGATCCCGGGCGGTGGGTGGCGCCGCATCCGGCGGCAAGGCGGTCAAGGGAGCGGGAGGGAGGACTACGCGTCGTTCCTCGTCCGGTACTGGCAAGAGCTGACTGCCGACTTCCTGCAGCTCTACGGCGTGGACCTAGGCGATGTCGCCCTGCTCCGCGCTCGATCGTGGTCTTGGTTCACCGCGCTCGTGACGGGCGTATTGCAGGCACGCTCGCGTACCCTGTGGTGTGAGTACGACCCGTCGGACAGAGACAAGATCGTCAAGGCGCTGGCGAACGGCGCCGAAGTCACACCGTGGCTGTAGTTTAGGGAGGCACCGACCGTGGCGCTGAGTATCGGCGAACTGGTTGCCTACCTACGCACGGACGATTCAGCCCTAACGAAAGGCCTGCGTGGGGCGCAGGGGAAGCTGAAGGGGTTCGGACGCGCCATTGGTCCGGGGATCGCGGCAGCAGGTGCTGCCGCCGGCGTAGCCCTTGTCGGAGGGCTGACGGCCAACCTCAACCTCGGTGCCGGTCGGGCGAAACTGGCCGCACAGTTGGACATGACGGCCGAGGAATCCGCCCGGGTTGGGAAGGTCGCCGGACAGGTCTATGCGAATAATTGGGGCGAATCGCTAGACCACGTCAATCAGGCGATTCGTGCTGTTGGAAACAACATGGGTGACGTTGCCGAGATGTCCGCGAAGGACCTTGAGCAGGTCACGCAGGCTGCGCTCGCGGTTTCCCAGACTTTCGAGGTTGACCTGAATCAGGCTACGGAGGCTGCGGGGAAACTGATATCGAACAATTTGGTGAAGGATTCAACAGAAGCGTTCGATGTCATTACGACCGGTTTCCAGATGGGAATGGATCGGTCCGGCGACTTCCTCGAAACGCTGAATGAGTACGCCCCTCAGTTCGCGAAACTTGGAATCAGTGGCAAGCAAGCCCTGGCGATCATTCAGGCTGGACTGAAGGCCGGCGTCCGCGATACCGACGTCATCACGGACGCCTACAAGGAATTCTCGCTTCTGGCGATCGAGGGTACCGATGGCGTCAATGCGGCATACAAGTCCCTTGGGCTGAATGCGAAGAAAACTGCCGCAACAATTGCCGAAGGTGGTCCTGCCGCAGCGAAAATGACGCAGGAAGTCCTGAAGCGGTTGGTATCAATCAAGGACCCGCTGAAGCAGAACGAAGTTGGACTTGCGCTTTTCGGTTCCAAGTGGGAAGACACGCTCCGTCAAGTCCTCCCCGCCATGGCGGGAGTCGAGAGCGCAACCATAGAAGTTGAGGGTGCTACGGCCCGCATGGCGGAAACCGCCGGTAACAGCGGCGCGGGCAAGATCGAGACGATGCGACGTGGCGTGGAGCAGTGGGTCACGGCGCAGACATCGGCCAACAGCACGCTTGGTCTCGCGGTAGCTGGATTCGCCAGTTTCGGCGGACCGGCCTTGGCCATGGGTGCGAGTCTTGGTCAGATTGCGGCCGGTATGGCCGCGTTCAATCTGCAGGCCACCCTTGCCGCAGCGAAGACGGCGATTGTTGCTACCGGCGTGAAGCTATGGGCTATCGCTCAGTGGGCACTGAACGGCGCGCTGTGGGCTAACCCCATCGGGGTTATCATCCTGGCGATCGTGGCCGTCGTTGCCGCGATCGTGCTTGCCTGGCGGCACAGCGAGACGTTCCGCACGATCGTGCTCGCGGCTTGGGGCGCAATCAAGACCGCGGCTGGCGCCGTGTTCGGATATGTAGCCAACAACATCAAGGACAAGTTCACGCTGATCAAGGCGGTTGCGCAGTTCGTCTGGGGATTCATCAGCGGTTACATCCGCATGCAGGTAACAGTCATCCTGGCCGTAGTGCGAGGCATGATCGCCATCGGCCGATGGGTTGCGAACACCTTCGGCAAGGTCAAGGCAGTTACCTTGGTGATCTGGCGATTCGTCGTCAGCTACATCCGACGGCAGATAGCGGCCATCCTGGCGGTAGTGCGTGGCGTGCTGGCTGTCGCCAGGTTCTTTTCGTCCGCCTTCGGGCGTGCTCACTCAGCAGTGGTCGGCAGGGTCTCCGCGCTGATCGGCTTCGTTCGATCGATCCCGAGGAAGATACTGTCCGCTCTCGGCGACGTCGGATCCATGCTGTACAACGCCGGCCGCCGGATCGTGCAGGGGTTGATCAACGGCATCACGTCACAGATCGGGGTCCTGCGGGACAAGGCGAGCCAACTGGCTGGCGCCATAGGACGGTTCGTCCCTGGCTCGCCCGTCCAAGAGGGGCCGCTGAAGGTACTGAACCGCGGGGAGGCGGGTCGGAAGATCGTCGAGATGATCGAGGACGGTATGCGCGATGCCGCTCCGCGCCTCCCATCCGCTGCGGCCGCCATGGCAGCTATCCCGGCACCCCGGGTTGGCGGTGGCGCCCTGACGGCCGCTACAGCCTCACCGAGCCCTGCTCGTGCTGACATATGGCTTCACGGCCCAAGGGAGGCTGTCGAGATGTTGCAGTTGCTCGTGCGAGATTTCGGAGGCGGCTCCGTGGTTGAGGCGTTGGACTCATGACCGTCTTCCCCCTTGCTGAGACTGACTTCCGGGTACGCCTCGACCTTGACGGTAGCGGCACGTACGCCACGGACATTACGGCGTACGTGCAACAGCCACCCTCCGGTCCCGCCGTCAAGGTTGGGCGCGGAGCATCTGCCGAGGGCAGCGTCAGCAGTGTTGCCTCGGCCGCCTTCGGCTTGCAGAACGATGATCGTCGGTTCTCTCCGGGCAACGCCTCGGGGCCGTACTACGGTCAGTTGGGACGCAACACCGGCATGCAGGTCGATATCCCGCACATCGTCACTCGACTGGACGTGCCGATCGCAGTGCCCGTAGCGCTGACGACGCCGGACACTGCGGCATTGAGCGTCACCGGTGACATTGACGTGCGGGTCGACCTAGAGCCGAGTGATTGGCTCATCGGTGATGATGGATGCTTCCTGCTGCACAAGTGGACTGTCACCAGCAATCAGCGCAGTTGGGGTGTCTACCTGACGGATGACGGCCGACTGTCTTGGTACTGGACCACTGACGGCTCGACGGTTCAGCACGTTGAGTCGACCTCGGTCGTGCCGCGCGGGCCGAAGCGCGCGACGTTGCGCGTCACGCATGACGTCAACAATGGTTCGAGCGGTAACGACGTGACGTTCTACGTGGGTACCTCACGGGATGCCACTAGCTGGACGCAGATCGGTGATGTCGTCACCAGTACGGGTACCACATCGATCTACGACAGCACAGCCGATCTGGCGATAGGCGACACGGTCGACGAAGGTGGCCGAGGCGCCTTCCAGGTGTTCGGTGTGCAGGTGCGGGATGGAATCGGAAGCACCCTCGTCTCCGACCTCGACCTTACGTCAATCGATGAGGGTGCCACCACGATCGATGACGACCAGGGGAACACCTGGACTCCGGCGATCGAGGCTGAGTTGCAGGTCCGGGATCGCAGGTTCACCGGCGTAATCCCCAGTTGGTCACCAACCGGGGGACCGAGGGCGGACGACTCCCAACTGTCCATCACCGCCTACGACGTGCTGCGTCGCCTCGGCCGCAGCAAAGGCTCGGAGTTGTCGACCTACCGACGGGCCGCTACCGCTGTCGACTCAAGCATGACCGACCTGCGGGCGTACATCCCCATGGAAGACGCGCAGGGGTCGGCCAGGCTGGCCTCCGGACT
>CAJIBL010000365.1_pt1 | contig 37337 bp, 26 predicted proteins | sample 9199351 | NCBI WGS metagenome assembly CAJIBL01 (sample SAMEA7708304, study PRJEB35096) | sediment metagenome | biome: marine neritic benthic zone biome [ENVO:01000025]; feature: sediment [ENVO:00002007]; material: shallow marine sediment [ENVO:03000034] sea grass bed [ENVO_01000059] ...
TCGATCACACACTGCCCAACATCGTTGATTAAATTGGACTCTTCTGCAAAGGCAATAAATGCGTCCGGGTAGAGCAGGCCACGTTCGGGGTGGCGCCAGCGGACAAGGGCTTCAGCGCCAATAATCGCTTCAGTCTGAAGGCTGATTTTGGGCTGGTAGTGCACTTCAAATTCGTTTTGCTCAATGGCTTTTCGCAATTCCATTTCGAGCTTAAGGCGTTCTTTAGCGCTGTTTGTCATTTCCGAGGAGAAATAACGGAAGGTGCCCCGGCCAAGGTCCTTAGCCGCATACATGGCAATGTCGGCGTTGCGCATCAGGCTCACGCGATCGGTACCGTCATTAGGGTACAAACTGATGCCAATGGTGCAGCTGACTCGCAAGGTATGCTCGTTGACGTTGATTGGTTCTGCGAGCTTCAGCAATATCTTATGGGTAAGGTTGGTAATATCATTAATATGGTTAACGGAATCCACAAGTATTACAAACTCGTCGCCCCCCATTCTGGCAACGGTATCGGACTTGCGGACATGGCTGTTCAGCCTGTTGGCCTGTGTTTTAAGCACTTCATCGCCGACTTCGTGGCCTAAGGTATCGTTAATGGTTTTAAAGTTATCCAGGTCGATAAACAAAACCGCCAGGTTTTTTTGGCTACGTGAATTGTGAGAAATGGCATGTGCCAGCCTGTTTAGTAACAGAGTTCGGTTGGCCAGCCCGGTAAGCGGGTCACTGTATGCGAGTTCGCGAATTTTTTCCTCGTGCGCTTTTTGTGCGGTGATATCCCGGATGACATAGATATAACGGTCACCGTTTTTATCTTTCACAGCGGTAATGCTGGTGAACGACAGGAAGCATTCACCGGTTTTTTTGCAAACCAGCGATTCTCCGCTGGCGTTCTTTTTAATTTGTGTTTCCGGCTTCGAGGAAAATGCGTTCATTTTTCCCTTATCGAAACACAGCATATTCAGGTTCTTACCGATAGCTTCCTCTTCGCTATACCCGGTAAGTTGTGAAAATGCCGGGTTAATTGAGAGAAGGTCACCACTTGCTTCACAAACAAAAATGGCATCGTTAGTATTACTGTAAACACTGGCGGCCAGTTTAAGTTCACGCTCTGCAGCTCGTTTTTCGGTAACGTCACGCGCAACCGCAAAAATCTGCCCGTCCTCTTCCGGGAACGAGGTCCATTCCAGCCAGCGGTAACTGCCGTCCTTATGGCGGTACCTGTTGGTAAAACCACAGACATTCTCGCCATAAACAAGCGAGTTTGCTTTTTCAACCGTGGTGTTTACATCATCGGGGTGTACGAAGCTTTTATAAGGGGCTGAGCACAGTTCCATGCGGCTATAACCCAGTACAATTTCCCATGAAAGGCTTAGCTTGGTGAAGAAACCTTTACTATTAGCAACACACAATAAATCCGGCGCGAGTTCAAAAAAACGATCCTGAATGGTTTGAGCGTTTTTTTCCTTGCGCTTGGTTTCCAGAATTACCGCCATCATTACGGCAAAATTCTGCAGATAGGGGAGGTAAGCTGATACCAGTTCTTTTTGTATGACTTCGAGCCGTATAGTGCCAAAGTCGGATTGGCCGTACTTGAGCGGTAATAATACGTCGTTGCCTCGCTCAGAGACTGCTGAGCCCCAGCTTGCTCTGTTTACACCGGGAAATTCAGATAAGCCCTGACAAACAAGGTCTTTTAAACCATACTTGGGCAGCAGTGCTGCCATGTTTTGTAACAGTAGCAACTTTGCCAGCAGGTTGTTATCAAGGTTGTTTTCAAGCAAGTCAGCAACATCCTTCCTGGGAAAGAATTTCTTCTGGAGGCACAAAGAACGGATTCCGTATAACGGCACCACGTACTATCATCAGTGGGTGTACTTTCAGTACTTTCATAATAGTGGCCCCGTCGAAGGCCGAGACATTGTACTGGCAAACAGCTGTAACGGGGTATTCTTTTTGCAGTAGACCAACTCTTGCCTCGTACTCCATCAACCTGTCGCTGCCCTCAATACTGTTTATCCTTGGGTGCATCTCACCAATGATTCTTGCACCGCTTTGGCCATCATGGTCAGCCGCTAATTGAAAGTTTTTCAAATTATCAAGCATCGATTCCGGATCAAACCGGTTATTTGGAAAATAACTGGCTTCGGTGGCAGAGATTGTCAACTGATTGCTGGCATGGCATGTGTCGCAATCTATGCCTTGGTGTTGAAGATAGTCGTCTATGTCGGCTTTGGTCGATTTGTCAGAGAGACAAGAAATCCGCTCATTGTCCCGTAACCCACTCAAAATATATGCAAGCAGCGCAGACTCCCGCTCTTCGTCATCGGAGTAGATCTGACAGATATGGGTGCCTTTTGGAAACTTCTCATCAGTGAAGCCCAGATTAACCAGAGATTGTTCGGGCATACCTTTTCCCCTGAAAAACGAAATAGCTGACGCCGCATTCAGAGAGTATAGGACGAGTCTGGAATGGTTTCGAGGTTGTATGTAGAACGGGATGCCATAAAGAGGGCATGGACGATTGTAAGTGCACAGAAACACAAGCTTATTACGTTAGTCGCTCAGCACTGTTTTTTTCTCACTCGGAAGCTAGAGAGACTGTCGATAACGAACCGTCGTTAACGGACCTACTAATCTAAACAGGAATCATTCTTGATTTTAGTCGGTGCTGTTTGTTTGTGGGTAATCAAATATACAATTTGTTACACCCCTTGGTAGCCTTTTGGGTTTAGCATGGTTAACAGGTAAAATTATAGCAGAGCGTTTTTTTACCATTGTGAACTTTGCTACAGTATGTTCACTATTTCGATAATAGAGCTTGCGTATAATTGTTGTAGAGCTTGTTAATCAGCACTTTTTTAGCGTAACTCACACTTCAATAATGGATTGTAAATATTTGGCAAGGAGGTCAATTCCACTCTCAAATAATTAATTTTATTTTCGAAAGCAATGTTCGGTTGCAGCCTCATTTTGTGCTCATATCAGATACAGAAGTATTTGAGGGCAGCTTCTATCTCAAAAAAAGGGATTAATATGAAAATGTTAAAAACAATGATATCCATTGCGGCATGCGCAAGTTTCAGCTTATTCGCCGCTAATGGTTTTGCAAACATCAAGCTTAATCAAAAGGTACTCGAATACCAGTTAGCACAAAAAAATAAACACCAAAGTACAGAACAGCAGGTGGCCCCGGCGGATCAACAGCTAACTAATTACCAAGCGCCGGGAGTTGTTCCTTACATTGTTGGCGGTGAGCCTGCAAACGAGGGTGACTGGCCCTTTATGGTTGCTCTGGTTGCTCAAGGCAGGGAGCCTGCTAATGGCCAGTTCTGTGGTGGTAGTTTAATTAGAGATAATGTTGTTCTCACCGCTTCACATTGTGTGGAAGGATATTCAGAGCGTGACCTGAATGTATTCGTTGGCTCGCAAACCCTTTCCAATGAGTTTGGTGAAGGCCAGCTGATTAGTGTTGAAAGAATCGTGATGCATGAATCCTATGGCTCAAGGTTAATGGATAATGATATTGCACTTATCTTTCTTTCTGAGGCAAGCTCCTATGCCACCATACCAACCATTTCTCCAGAGCAAATGGACACTATCTTTGCTGGAGAGCCCATGACGGTTGCAGGTTGGGGAAATATGGAACCCAACAGTTGGAACCAGCCAAACGAGTTGCAACAGGTAACAGTTGAACATATTGACAGTAGCGTATGCGACCAAGCTTTCGCGCCAGACTACGGCGAAGGCGTGATCACTGAAAATATGCTTTGTGCAGGAACTTTTGCAGGGGGCCAGGATGCCTGCCACGGTGATAGTGGCGGCCCGCTGCTGGTCAATGTTGACGGTGTTGACTATCAGGCTGGCATTGTGAGTTGGGGAAATTCAACCTGTGCCGTAACGGGTTACTATGCGGTATACGCGCGAGTAGCAAACTATGTAGATTGGATCGAGAAAAACATTAACCGCTACATCGAAGATTTCCCCGTAAATGACCCGGCCCTGCAGGCTTGTATTGAACAGCAGGCAATTGAAAATAACTGGCCGAGCATCGACGATGTCACTAGCCTTAGCTGTAACGACGCTGGCATTGTAAGCCTTGTAGGTCTCGAGTCCTATGAAATGCTTACCGAGTTGAGGATAGGAAATAATTCCATTTACGATTTCTCGCCTCTACGCAGCTTGGAAAACCTTGAAATCATCGACCTTTCCTATACGGGGATTTCCGACCTTTCGGTACTGCTGCCTTCGTCGGGTTTACGTGATGTCAATTTACGCGGCAATGAGGGGATAAGCTGTTTAGATGTCAATGCTAGCCCGTTTACCTATGAGCAAATAACAGACAGTTGTTTTGAACTCATTTCCGACGTGGTATTTACAGACCTGCAGCTTGAAGCCTGTGTAGCAAGTAATGCCAAAGCTGAGGGCTGGTACGAGATAGCGGAAGTGTACATTTTGGACTGCCAAAATAATTGGAATATTCAATCCCTGGAGGGAATAGAGAGTTTCTCTGGTTTGAATTATTTGTTTGTTAATGGCAATGACATATCCGATATTTCACCTGTGGCGTCACTACAGTCACTAGGGTTTCTTGCTCTCGACAATAACCCTATCACCGATTTTTATCCAATCTCCACATTAAGTGCAGTGTATTTTCTGGGGCTATCGAGTACTTATCCAACTGACCTTGGTTTTCTTGCAGGCATGAGTAGCCTTACCGGTTTGAGCCTCGATTATAACGCCATTACCAATATTGAGCCGCTTGCAGACACGCCGAATTTGACATACCTCTCGTTGTGGGGGAATCAGGTGAGTGACCTTAGCCCCCTGGAAAACTTAATCTATCTAGAGACTTTGTATCTGAGTAAAAATCAGGTGGATGACCTCACGCCATTGAGTGGGCTTTTAAACTTGTACAAGTTATACCTGACTGACAATAGCGTAAGTGACCTAGGCCCCTTGGCAGACCAAATCTATTTACAAGACTTAGTCCTTAAGAACAACCTTATTTCAGACTTGAGCCCACTAACAAAACTGGAGGCCCTGTTATATCTGGATATTGCGGGTAACCCCGATGTAACGTGCGTAGATCCGGAAGCTGGACCCTACAGCCATGCAGACCTTCCAGAGGCATGCTTTATACCGCCATGGACCGACTCCGATAACGACGGAATAGCCGACGCTGAAGATAACTGCCCCAATAAGCGAAACGCCAATCAGAAAGACACAGACGGCGATGGTATGGGCAACCGTTGCGACGATGATGACGATAACGATGGTTTTACAGATGCAGAAGAAAATCGCGTTGGATCTAACACCAAAAATGCGAACAGCACACCTGAAAGTATTCGTACAGATGCCGACAGTGATGGGATTCTGAATGGCGTAGACAACTGCCTGAATAAAAAGAACCCTAACCAGAAGGACTTCGATTTAGATGGGCTGGGTGATGCATGTGATACCGACGATGATAATGACGGATTCTCGGACGCGCTTGAAAACAACAAAGGCTCCGATCCCAAAAACCCGATATCAACACCTGAATCAATTGCGTGGGATGCCGATGGTGACGGTATTGAAGATTCCTGGGATAACTGCCTGGGTAAGAAAAATCCAAATCAAAAAGACACAGACCAGGATGGCCTGGGTAACGCCTGTGACCCCGACGATGATAACGACGGTTTTACAGACAAGGAAGAAAAGCAAGCGGGAACTAATCCAAGGAAGGCCAACTCTCATCCGTAGCCTATTGGCGTAAAAAAGCAAAACCCCGGAATCATTCCGGGGTTTTTTTATATTGCGTACTTAACAGATCTCTCTTCAATACAAAATTAATAAGCAGACTCTGCTTGCCCTGCCCGGTGTTCAGCGTATTCCGGGTGCATATCAAAAAACCAGTCAATAACCGTTTGCACCCGCTTTGTCGAGCAGGGCGTTTTGCGGCGCACAATGTGAATCGGATTTAACAGCGGGCCTTTACCCCGTTGCTCCGCTTCAAAGAGCTGCCCGGTGTCGATATGTGCCTGCACGCAGTGTCGCGGAAACACGGAGAGCCCCAGCCCGCCGCAAACCATTTTAATCGCGCCATCGATGGTGTTGATATCGCCGGAGTGGTAAAGGGAACGGTCAGAAACCTTTGTGCCTTCCGGAAAAAAGTGCTGTCGCCAAAGATTAAAGTAGTGGCCCATGCCGGGGTAATTTATATAGCGTAGCTCTACCAGATTTTCTGGTGTAATAGTCTCAAGCGATTGCTGGTCAGAGGCAACCAGAATGTACTCTTCCTCACAAAAAACCTGATAAACCAGAGAGGGGTGTGCAACCTCCTCTGTAACAAAGCCAAAGTCGTAGGTTCTGTTTTCCACCTGTTTCAGCACATCGTCGGAAGGAATTAAATCTACCTTTAACTCCAGACCCTGATGTTCTCTGCGCTTCTCCAGCAGCATAGGGAAGTGAGGGCTGAACAGGCAGGAAGGCGGCAGGGCATAACGAACAGTACCTGAAACCTTCTCGTTAGCGTCCACAACGTGCTGTTTGAACTCACTGGAGATGTCTTCAAGCTTGAGAATAAAGCGCCGTAACTGCGCCCCTACCTCGGTCAACTCATAACCTTGATCACGCTTAACAAGCAATTCTGAGCCAATTTGATTTTTAAGGCGGGTAATATGCTCAGAGATAGCTGTAGGGCTCATGGCGGCTTCGTCAGCAGCAATAGCATAGTGACCGAACTCGGCCACCGCCATAAATGCCTTAAAGCACTTGGTATCTAGATGAAAGAATTTCTTATTAGCAAAATTCATAGGTGCTCCCACACTGATGCGATCTTTCCGTGATCAGTGTATTGAATCCCAAGCCTCTAATATTACGGGAGCAGGCGGTTGAGTAAATTGATCTTGGTGACCTAAACTTCACTGAGTTCAGTGGGGCAGGCCCTGCAGGGGTGATCAATAGTGCCTGTTCGGAAGCTATGATGATCGTTTAATAAGCAGTACAAGCCTCCCTCCGCTATGGTGGTGCCGCTTTGCAGGGACAAACTTTCGCCGTAGTTATCAATGGACGTTCTGCAAAATTAAGCGCGAAAATGTAGATTAAGGCGAAATATTTATCATCGATAAACCAAAAAAATAGCATGCGAATTAAAGGTATTCTGGATAAAATTAAAAGAAAAGCGCAAAGGAATAATAGGAGGATATAGTGCCAAATAACCGTCCAGCAATGAGTAACAAAGGGCGTAGACCCGACATTCAGTCCGAGAATGTAAACCAAAAACTGCAGGGCCGCATAGAGCGCGATTTAATGCAGATGAGCCGCCACCATGTAGTGGACATCCAAGGCATGGGGGAGTTCTTTGACGTAGGTCGCGCCATTATCAAGCGTGCACCCGTAGACGCATCGAAAGTTGATGCATTGCAAAGGAAAGTTGCACAAGGTGGCCCTCGCAGCAACCGGGATAGAACAGGGCCAATCGGCTTGTCACTGCAACAAAGCCTGCGCGACAATTTTATGTGGAGCCCAATCAATTTGTTTGTAGGGCCCTCAGCCCAGTATAGAAGTGATGACCCCGGCAACAGAACAGAGTGCAACAAACCCATAAGCATGTCTGACATACGTTGGAGAACACTCAAATCTGTTGAAACATTTCTGGTTCGCCTGGTGAGGACTAGCGAAGGGCGATTCTCCGAAAACGCAATTACAAAACAAATAGCAACAGAATATATCGACATTCTAAAGGCGCTGGTGAGTTTAACTGTATCGGGAGAGGGCCGCGTGCACCTTTTCGAATACAACGACTGGAAACTCACAGGCACGCGTCATCAAGGGAATTTTGCCTATCGTTTGAAAAAACTACAGAGGTAGCAACCCAGCGTTGCTGGAAAAAGCTTAAACGCTGGTTTCCTATTGCCGCTTCGCGCCCACCGCATACCCACGCTCCCGCGTGGGTTTGCATATACGGGCCTAAGCCCTCAACACCAAAATGCCGCTTACCCAAGGCTCAAGCCACTATTGCTACGGTACTCTGCTTACCTTAATTAAGCATCTGTATGGTCAAATAATGAGCGACTTTAAGAGTAAGGCTTTAGGGGAGGGTGTTTGCTGCAATTTGGCGTTAAAATGTCCATTTTTAGACTCAGCAGGCTGTTTTTAATGATTAAAATACACTCAACCAAAAAATTGCTCGCCAAACTTCCACTGAACGAAGGCGGTATGCTGCCCGAAGGGAAGGAGAATCCCGACGTCGCAAGCTCACTCTCTCCGCTGGGTGAGTGGCATGCAAACCTGCTTACCCTGCAAGGCCAAAACTGCATTTTGTTTGTACACGATGCCACACGTTTTCCTGTGTTTATCAAAGAATTGAGCAAGGCAGACTTTGCCCGGCTGGGCTGGCATTTTGAAGACTGTTTTATGAACACCTTGTTAAAAGCGGGCGCACAGGATGAGCTGATGCAGGCAGCTGCGAAAAACCTCGGGCCCTTGCAGTTCGATAATGAGTGTAACCGCTCCGTGCAGGGCACCATGAACCAAATGGCAGGTGACATCGAGCACACGCTAATGCATAACAACTTTTCGCTGGAAGATATTGGCGCATACCGAACAGGCGCCTGGCTTGCAGACAGGCCATGCAAAATAAAAGGCGTGAAAGATCATATTAGGCCAGATAAGGCAATGTTGGCTTTGCTGGAAGAGCTTGCAACTGGCTTGGAGGGCGATCCTGAAAGTGCCCCTAAGCAAGATTATGAAGAGCATCAGAATGTTGTTTCTCTGGACAAATATCGAAAGTAGGGCAATGTTTGCCGGAGATTCCGCCCCGTAAACCCTGCATTGAGTTACCTGCAAATATGCCAGCCACACCAGGTAAGTAGAACTCTACAATGTGACCACTGCGGCCTGTTTGCGTGCTTCACCGATCCCATACGCTTGTTCGGCTCGATAAAAACCTCACAGCAAAGCTAACGCTAATCTAAAGGGGAGGAACGAGCATAGTGCCAACAATCATTGGCACTTGGGACAAAAGGCTCACCAAAACTGACCTTAAGTGCCTGAAAGCTTACTGGGTTTGAATGGGCAGTGCCCGTATTTTCTCGCTACCGTTAAGTAACTCATCCAGCGTCAATTGATAACTGCCCGCAAAGATCTCAAGAAACGCATCGACCTCAGGCAACTGGAAGTGTTTGAGACGAGCAGCGATATCTTCCGCAGCTTTGGTAAACTCATGGTTGCCCGCTTTAAGTTCAGCCTGGCACTTCAAATAGGCGGCAATGGTATCCGCGCCCTTAATTAAGCGCTGCACGTCATCAGCAATATTTTTGGAAATAATCAGCGGATTAAAAGACTCACGAATATCCTCCGGCAATAACTCAAGAAGCTCGTTTTCAGCCTGCAGTTCCACATCTTTAAAGGCTTTTTGCATGCCTTTTGAGTGATATTTTATGGGTGTTGGCATATCACCGGTGATCACTTCCGATACGTCGTGATAAAGCGCCGTAGTGGCGACAAGATTGGGGTCGTATCGCCGCTGGAAGCGCTTGTTGCCGATCACTGCCATTACGTGCGCAATGGTGGCCACTTCCCAGCTGTGCTCCATCACATTCTCAGGTATAGCGTTGCGTTTAAGGCCCCAACGCAGAATCCAGCGGATTTTACTGATGTAGGCGAAGAAATGACTTTTTGTAGACATCTATTTAGCTCCTGAGAAAAAAGTCGTGCAGATAGAAGGGGACAGACCACGGGTTTTTACCGCATTAACAACTACCATGTTGGGTGGCGCCTTCGGCTTACCCAACCTACACGGATGAGTTATTGGTAGCAACAGCGTAGGTCGGATAAGCAAAGCGCCATCCGACAAAATGTTAATTCTCAAATCCACTCAACACCACATTCACCCGGCTTTGTTTTTGCCGCGTTAACAACTGCCATGTCGAGTGGCGCCTTCGGCTTACCCAACCTACTCTCTTGGTTTTGCCTGTTTACAGGCTGCTGTGAGCCGAATAAAGTGGGTTTACGGCTCAAATTATGAGCCGAATAATAGCGTGTATTAGGCTCATTAAAAAGGCGTTTAATTGCTTTACCTCTTCGGCAGGTAAACCGTCTCGTATCAACTGCAGAGCTGAATGGGCATTCCTCTTCGGGTTTAGCTTCAGGGTGTTTGGAGTCGTGGGCGAAATGAATACGGTTTTCTTTTGGGTGACGGGAAAGCAGCGGAGCCGCGCAGCCAGGGCAGATGCAATTACAAGCGCGGCCTCTGGCTGCGTCTTCTGGCTCGACAATGTCTCTGGTATTACGATCCAATCCGAATGGAATGAGTAAGCCTGTCATAATTTAAGATTACCCTGTTTCTGAAAGCCTTATTTCGGCTTGTTCGGGTAGTTGGCCTCCGCCCAAAAAGAGCGTTTTCGCCAGTGCTGTTCCTGTAATGCACGAACATAGTCTTGTGCGTTCACCAGGCTTTTATAGTCCTTCACTTTTTTATCCAGCTTTAGCAGTCTGTGAAAATAATCAGCACCATGGTGGTATGCCTTGCTATAACCACGCGCTAGCAAATCGCTTAACAGATTGCGGTAGCAAACAATGCAGGCTAGTGGGTGGCTTTTTTCGTCCAGGCGCTCCAGCCAACATAAAAACGTACCGTAATAAAGCCCGCTTAATGCATTAGCATGCTCCAGCAGTAAAGTTTCGGCCAGGTCGCTATGCTGAACAATCAATGCCATGGCAATGGCACTATCGGCGTCGTGCGCGTTTTTTACCAGCTTTGGCATTTGTTTGTGCAAGGCCTTTTGTTCGGTTTTATTGGCCACTTCCCAGTAGCTTTCCAGCGATACTTCGCTGGGGTTTTGGTAAAAATCTTCGGCTAAATGTTTTTTGAGTTGCTTTGTATTGCCTTGTTCAGCCAGCAGGTGATTGCGCAGTGTTTTAAAGCGATATGGGTCCTCTTGCCATTGTGCTTGTGCCAACCAGTATTCAGCACGATCAAAGTGTTTTATTGCAATTGCAAAGTTAATAATATGCTCTAGTTGTAAGGTATTCGGTTTGGGGCGGCTAAGCAGGTAGGACTTTTCAAAGAGGGCTATATCGTCTTTGGCTTCCGCCACTGACCGCATGCCAATAGTGGCATGAGCGGCCTCATGGTTATAGCTTGTATCTTTGGCTTTACGCTGTTTGTCCAGGGCCTGTTTGGCTTGCACCTCAAAACGCCAGGCTAATTGTGTTAATTCGTCGGCAGACAATAAGGCGCTGCTATTGCTAATAATATTGTCCAACACGCCATAATCATTGCCCTCAAAAAACGCCAGCACCTTGTCTAACCAGTTGTGCGCCTGTGGGTTTAAGCTGCGTACCTCGGCGGCAATATCCAACCAGTGATCAACCGCCTCGCGAAACACCTCACCCAACTCGCCATTGGAGTCGTCGGCCCTTTCCAGCACCGACTCATGCAGCCAAATAAACGTTTCCGTTGCTTGTAGTGCCTGCTCCGGGTTTTGCTCGCGCAAAACAGTATTAATATCGGTTAACAAGCTCAGCAAATTTTCAGCGTAGTGAGTACTCTCGTAATAATCTATAAACGAGCCATCACTCTGAAAATGCTGTAGCTGGTTTTGAATAAGCTGAAATAGTGCATCATCTTCACTGGATTGAACGGCAATATGCCGCTCGATGATTGCATCTATATCATCATCACGACCATAGACTTCGCCCAGCAATCGCTGCAACTGGCTTTTGCTGAGTTTTTTAAGCGCTTGCAATACCTTCATAATAAGCTCATTAATTTTCTGGTGTTTCCAAATGAGATAGCCACTTATGCCACGCCATTTTTTTTGCGTGTTTTTTTGGCGGGTTGCTGTGCGGCGCGTTCGGTCTGAATGCGTTTTAATAATTCGGCGGCGGGTTCGTCATTAGGGTCTTGGGACACCAGTTCGCTAATTAAGGCTCCATCGTATGCAGAAGGTTGATTGCTCATAAGTTTACTCCTCGTGGGTCAAATGTAATTCCATGTAAGAAAGGAACAAGATTAGTGTTTGTTTGGTGCACTATATCATTATCAAATAGGTGAAATTGTACAAATATAGGGTAGGTCTTCGCTTGGATCTGTAAAATAATGGCTTCATTTTTTGTTTCGCTTAAGCCAAAATTTGTCCAGCTTAGTCTTATGCCCTTGTAATCTGAAACTTCAATCGCATCTCGCCGAAACTCCTTCACATCATTGCTACTACGTAAGCGAAGTTGCTGCTCAAGGTTATCGGCTAAATCTGAATAGGTACGTACTTGGCTCATCAGTTTTAGCCAAAGATTTAAGCGTTTTGCAATAATGCTCTTCGAGTTTTTCTCCAGTCTTTTTAACCAGTGTTGGCCACTCGTAGCTTTTCGGTATTTTGGTATCGCGATTGTAAGGAGCTTGTGAATACTCTTGGGCCACCTTTAAAAACAGTAAATAGGTAAGCTGCTCTAAATAATCGGCATAGCCCAGCCATCATCACGCAGGGTATGACAATAATTCCAGACTTACTGAACCAAGGTTGATGCATTCAATCTAAAGTATCTCTATTTCTTAGGGTGCTTCTTTTGTGCCTGGTCTATGGCTCGCTGTAAGCGTTGATGTAAGAGTTCGCGGTCGGGTAACTCGGTAAGGTATTCGGCCACATGAATACCGGCATCATCCAGTTGCAACAGCTCGATTTGCTCCTGACGATTCTCAGCACATAAAATAATGCCCAATGGCGGTTCTTCTCCCGCTTGTTTTTCATGTTTGTCTAGCCAGCGCAGGTACAGCTCCATTTGCCCCTTGTAATGGGGTTTAAAGGGGCCGATTTTCAGGTCGATAGCCACCAAACGTTTGAGGCGGCGATTATAGAAAAGTAAGTCGATATAGTAATCATCATTATCAATAATCAAGCGTTTTTGCCGTGCAACAAAGCTAAATCCTGCGCCCAGTTCGAGTAAAAAGGCCTCCAGGTCGCGCAATATGGCATCTTCCAGGTCTTTTTCGAGGTAATGGTCCTCCAAACCCAAAAAATCCAGCACATAGGGGTCTTTTAACAGCATATTGGGTTCCAGCTTGCTCGTATCGGCTAATTCTGCAAGCTCTTGTTTTATAGGGGCTTCTGGCTTTTTCGATAAGGCGGTGCGCTCAAAAAGCATGGAATCCATACGCTCGCGCAATTCGCGAACACTCCAAGCCTCGATGCGGCACATTTGGGCGTAGAACTCACGCTGAATAGGGTCTTTTAGGGGTAACAGCAGGGTGAAATGCGTCCAACTCAATTGTCGCATCAGTGATGCGACAATCTCTTTGTCAGGGAAAACCTCGGCAAACTGCATCATGCGGCGTAGCTGCTTTTCGGAAAAGCCACGGCCAAATTCTTGGTTGAGTTGTTTGGCGAGGGTTCCGACTACTTGTTTACCGTAGTCTGCGCGCTCGCCTGCGAGTACCTCTTGGTTGATGCGTTGGCCTATTTGCCAGTACATCAGAGTCAGCGTGGCGTTGACGGTGGTGGTGGCTTGTTGTTTGGCGGTGGTGACCAGGGTGCGGATTTCGTTGATGAAACCGTTTTCGATGTCTTTGTTCATAAAGCTGCTTCTCCTTGACGTCGAGGCAAGCCAGCACGAACCGTAAAATCCAGGTCCTCAGAAAATCGCTGGATTAAACCATGGGCTTTTGACAGTGACGTTCCGCCAGAGAAAATAATTGTAAAGTTTTCATTTTCGATGGAAGAGACCGCTTTAAGCGCTTGGCAGGCGTACCAGTCTTTTTCAATAAACGATACGTATACGCCAAGCTCATAAGCAATTTCGTTGAGCGTGTCTGTATCAAGAGACATATTGGTACTTTATTGACTTACCATCAAAAGCCATTTTGCGGGAGACGCGACCTTTGACAGCAATAACGCGCCCAGTAGGAATTTGTGTGGATTTGCCTGAGTTGTATGCTTCCGTTTCACTCGCAGGCACCACTTTTACCTTTAGTTTTTCTGTGAGCGCTTCTTTCGCCAGTTCAGGCAAAGGCTTAACAGGAATGATATTTCCAGTTAGCTTGGATTGCTTCGATTTTGCGTACAAGCCCTGGCCAAACTTAATTAGCTCACCGGCAGAGACCATTTGGCGCAGCACACGTCCAACCTGGTCCCGATCGGACAGGTCAAGGAAGTCTTTCGGCGTAAACACAGAGCCTCGGGCACGGCTGATTCTGTATTTAACCTTACTTTTCAATGACTTAGCAGACATGCTTATCTCGCAAAAATACGACAGTTAGTGGATACAAATATACGACACAGCTAACAAAATATCAAACATATAAAGCCAATAAAATCAATGCCTTATATATTATTCCAAAAAACCATGAAACTAGTCTGTGAGATTGCTCGAAAGCCAATCAGCCCCTGCTAGGCTTGTCATTTTATTTGAGCTTGCCGCTATCCTTGGACTGATCCAAAAAATCCGCCCACCACTGCATCATCTCTCGTCGCTCATTCAGGTAGGAGCGTGGTGAATGTAGGCTGCTCGAACCGTGTTGCGTTTCATGTGGGCCATTTGTCGTTCAACGGCATCCAGGTTGAATCCGGCTTCGTTGAGTATGCTGGTGGCGTTGGCGCGAAAGCCGTGGGGTGTGCATTTGTTTTTGCCGGGCTGGTTGCCGTCTTAGCCCCTGGATTTGCTTGCTCGCTCATTTGCTGGTATCACCCAGAATAATAATCCGGGATTTCAAGCAGTTTACCAGATCGGCTTTCTGCCAATTCCCTTGCCATCATCGCGATTGCGACTGCAGAGCTGGATGGGTATTCCTCTTCGGGTTTAGCTTCAGGGTGTTTGGAGTCGTGGGCGAAATGACGCCAATAAGGCATCTTGCTTAGCATTATTGGCACTTGGGTGTTTTGTTCGAGTTAGTGGATGGGCAGCTATCTTGCCCCTGCAGCGTAGTTGTCACACTCACCAATTAGTTACTTCACACCTGGATATCTTATTATTCTGGAGGTATTGCTGGTAAAACAGGAGGTTTTTTCTATTGGCTCAGAGTACTTTGACAGGGTTAAATCACGTATAGCCGTCTTTCACGACCAGTTTCGGTTAATAATAATAAATAGAAATTGGTCTGTCTGTTTATATGAAAATACCTGCTATGGCATGGTTGTCGGGTGGAAAATATGTTTTATATGGTTCCTCCCGGTGTAGGGCGTTGTATGTCATCTCCGAAACTAGTTGTTGTATTTCACTCCTTGTAAAAGGTGCTTACGCATTGATTTAGGCCCGTTTCGGAAGAGTTCGCTTACTAAATAAAAATAATAAAGCCTAGCCTTGGCAAATATTAATCTTACTCATGGTTTGAGGATACACACATGTACAAAAAAATATTGACGAGTTTTGCAATGGCTGTAGGAATTTCCTGCCTTGCGACGGGTGCTATTGCTGCCTCGGATTCGATTAGCATCTCGGATAAGGCTCCCGGTTGGGCGAGCCAAAACGGAGGCACCACAGGTGGTGGTACCAATTTAAGTAGTGCTGTAACAGTTGATAGCATGAGCGAATTACAAAGTGCGGTTAGCGGCTCAGGCAGCAAAATTATTCTGGTTGAACCGGGTAATTACAGCGGAACGCTTACTCCCGGTTCGAATAAAACCATTATTGGTCTTGCGCCCGGTGTAACGATTAAGGGCAATATTAAGATCAGTGGTGGCGGTAAACGAAACCTTATATTACGCAATATGGCTGTACGTGATGATAAGTGCAATAGCTTTAACGCTTGTCGTTCGGGTACCGATGCCGTTTATATCGGTAGCGGTGCAACTAACATCTGGTTTGACCACATGGATATTGCCGACGGGCAAGACGGTAACTTTGATGTAACCAAAGAGGGGGATTTCATTACGTGCTCTTGGTGTAAGTTCCATTACACCTACAAAAAAGAGCATGCTTTCTCAAACCTTATAGCCGGTAGCGACAATGAAACGCAAAGTCGTGGAAAGCTGAACATTACCTTTATGAATAGCTGGTGGGGGAAATACGTTCAGGAGCGTCAACCTCGCGGTCGCTTTGGTAAAGTTCACGTTTTTAATAATTTTTACAATACAGATAATACCGGTGGCTATCTCTTAGGCCCTGGTAAAGAAATGTCCATGCTTATCCAGAACAATGTTATGGAGGTTCCCTCCAGCGTTCCGGCAATTAGAGAATGGGGTAGCCCCGAAGGTTATCGCTCTACCGGTAACATCGGCAGTGCGCAAGGCATGAACGCAGAGAAAGGCAATGTGTTTACACCGCCCTATAGCTATAACCTGATGCCTGCCTCGCAAGTGAAAGCGGCCGTCACCTCCAATGATTGTGGCGCGGGTAACAGCTGTAACTTCGACCCCAATGGTACCTCTTCAAGCAGTTCCAGTAGTTCCAGCTCATCGAGCAGTTCCAGTTCTTCTAGCTCTTCCAGCTCTTCCAGCTCTACGGGAGGCTTCCCCATAACTATCCAGGAAAACGACGCCGGTTTTGTTTCTGTCGATGGCTCTGTTGATAATAACAATTCAGGCTTTACCGGTAGCGGCTTTGCGAATACCGATAACGTCAGTGGCAAGGGCGTAGATTGGGTTGTAAGTACCAGCCAGAGCGGTATTTATACCTTTACTACTCGCTATGCAAATGGCGGCTCGAGCAATCGCACTGCAAAATTGGAAGTGAACGGTAATCAGCTTGTTAGTCAATGGGATTACAACAGCACGGGCGGATGGACTTCATGGGACGAAAGTTCGGTGCAGGTTTCCCTCAATAGCGGTACACATATGATCCGCCTAGAGGCCACCAATGGTTCTGGCCTTGCTAACATCGACTACCTGGAGATTTCTGGCCCGGAATCAGGCTCTAGCAGTTCAAGTAGCTCTAGTAGTTCCAGCAGCTCCAGCAGCTCCAGCAGTTCATCCAGTTCCAGCAGCTCATCCAGTTCCAGCAGCTCATCCAGTTCCAGCAGCTCTTCAAGCTCTAGCTCATCAAGTAGCTCGGGCTCTACAGGTGGCAATTGTGAGGGAGTAAATGAATACCCCAATTGGACGGCCCGTGATTGGCCTGGCGGGGAAAATAACCACGCCGAAGCTGGCGACAAAATGCAGTACCAAGGTGTGCTGTACCAGGCAAACTGGTATACCAACTCTGTTCCGGGCAGTGACTATTCCTGGACAAACCTGGGTGCCTGCGGCTCTTCCAGTTCCACCAGCTCGAGCAGCTCTTCTAGTAGCTCATCGTCAAGTAGTTCTAGCAGCTCCTCATCCAGCAGTTCTTCTAGTAGTTCTTCGTCTAGCAGCTCCAGTTCCTCCAGTAGTTCTTCATCTTCGAGCTCTGGTTCAATTGAGTTGACGATCCAGGAAAACACCTCTGGTTTTTGTCGTGTTGATGGTTCCGTGGACTCCAACAACAGTGGCTTCACGGGTACCGGCTTTGCCAATACTGACAACGCCAGTGGTAAGGCGGTAGCTTGGGCAGTGAACGTGCCATTCAGCGGCAGCTATTCATTGGAATGGCGTTATGCCAATGGTTCTAGCGATAACCGAAGAGGCGATGTAACAGTTAATGGTGCACGTGTTGCCTCTGTTGATTTTAATTCTACCGGTGCTTGGGCCAGCTGGACCTCGGTTAGCACCACGGTTAACTTGGCTAGTGGTAACAACGCAATTGAATTGCAAGCGACCACGGGCGGTGGCTTGGCCAATATCGACTCTATTATGTTGGTAGGTAATGAGCTCTCCACTGGTGCGTGTGATTCCTCCAGTAGTTCAAGCTCTAGCAGTTCAAGTTCTAGCAGTTCCAGTACGAGTGCTAGTTCTAGCAGTTCCGGCTCAAGCTCTGGTGGTAACCCTGGCAACCTGGCCGATGGCTTTGCCAGCATCAGTGGCGACGGGCGTAGTGGTACAAATGGCGGCCAGGGTGGCGAGACTGTTACCGTGTCTAATTTCAGTGATCTGGTAGCCGAATTGGCTGACGATAATGCCCGCATTGTACGAATTTCCGGAACAATATCCGGTTCAGGTATGGTTCGGGTGGGGTCTAACAAAACCATAATTGGCAACGGCTCCGGTGGAACTGTTGATGGTTTTGGTTTTAATGTGAGCACCTGGGCGCGCCCCGGCGTTGTGGATCAATATGGTTCCACCTGTGAAGCAGAAGAAGAAGGCCTGGTGCCGCCCATTGAGAACGTTATTATTGCCAACCTGCATTTTAAGAATGCCGATGATGACTCAGTAAACGTGCAATGCTGGGCCCACCACGTATGGGTTCACCACAACACCTTCTACAAGGCTAACGATGGCTCCGTGGATGTTAAGCGCGGCTCGGACATGGTAACTATCTCCTACAACCGTTTTATTGATACCGATAAAACTATGTTGTTGGGGCACAGTGCCAAGGATGAGATTGGTAAGTTAGACCGGGGTAATTTGCGGGCAACCTATCACCACAACTGGTTCGACGGCAGTAACACTCGTCATCCGCGTGTTCGATTCGGATATGCGCACTTGTACAATAACTATTGGGACATTGACGATTACGCTATAGGCCTTGGTATCGAGGCACATGTTTATGCCGAAGCGAATACCTTTAAAGCGGGTAAAACTATTACTACGATATTTAGCGAGAGCACGGGTTATCACCTAACCTGGACGGGCTCCAATAGCTATGATGAATCCACCATTGGTCGTGCCAACGATAGTGGTAAAACCAAGAAAGACTGGTTGGATGCCGACGGCAGTGTAAGCCGCCCATCGGCCTATAGTTATAATGCCGGCTCCGCGCCAAGCAGCCCGCCCAGAGCTGGTGCAGGTACAATGTAAAACTCTTGGTTTGCACTTTTATAGAAGGGCGGCGTTTGTCGCCCTTTTTTGTGCTCTCGAGATTTACCCCTCTGTATAGAAATAATTGCACTGGTTAATTAGTTTACTCATTTTTATACTTGTCCTTCATAGGTCTTGTGAATTTGTCGCGCTTCAATTTATTTCAATATCAAAATATATGCCTTTCATAATCTGGCGGTAGAGAATTAACTATTAAGGTTTGATGATATTTGTGAGTGTGAAGGTGTTGTTGCGCAGAACAATAGCTTACGATGCTAGGTAGCTAGCAGACCGCTTGAGGGCTGCCTACCTTGGGTGACGGACCGCTCAGTAGAAAAGTTATTCCGTTTTAAACCGGTCGATATGCTCTTGTAATTGACGGCCTTCGTCTTCCACCAACTCGGTCATCGACATGGTGGTTGATGCATATTCCGCAAGCTGTTCGGAATCGTCTTTAATCGCGCAAATTCGTTGGTTAATTTCGTTGGAAACAGATGTCTGCTCTTCTGAAGCAACCGCGATTTGGGTCGCCTTTTCGGTGATAACATCCAGGTCTTTTTTCAGTACATTAAATTCTTCCACTGTCCCCATAACAATTTCAACCGCTTGTGTTCCTTCTTCCTGCAGTTTGGTCATATTCGTAGTGGCTGAATTGGCACCGCTTAACAGCGAAGAAACTTGGTCGCGAATCTGTTCGGTGGATTCTTGCGTTCGCTTCGCCAACCCCCGAACTTCATCGGCAACAACCGCAAAACCACGGCCGGACTCTCCGGCACGAGCGGCTTCAATTGCCGCATTCAGTGCGAGCAGGTTCGTCTGTTCGGCGATGCTTTGAATCACATTGAGCACCCCGCTGATCTGGTTGGCTTCCTGGTTAAGCGTTTCGATTACCTTAGCGGTATTTCCCAGCTCCTGGGTTAGCCCTTCCAGTAGTCCCCGGCTTTTTTCCGCTTCTTCGACGCTGGCAAGGGAGACCTCATGGGCTTTTTGCACCGTGGACGAGGTGCTTTGCGACATATTCGAAACTTCCTGAATGGAGGCGGTCATTTCATTGACGGCAACGGAAATACTATCTGTAGCGCACATTTGGCTGTGCGAAAGATCCAGCGCTTTCCGCATGGCATCAGCGGTTTGTGTATTGGTGCTATTCATACTTGTTGCATGAGTGCGAATCCCTACCAGAGCCTCGTTAAAACTGTCGACAAGCGTATTGAATGCATTACTAAGGTCTGCCAGTTCGTTCTTGCCGTGATCATCCAGGTGCAGCGACATGTCTTTGTTTTTTGCTAGGGAAATAAATGATCGAACAAGCTGACGCAAGGGTTTGGAAATGCTCATGGCGATCAGGTAGGAGACTGCCAGAATTAAAATGATTAAAACCGCAGCCCACAGAATAGACGACCGAACCAGTGTTTCGGCTTCAGAAACTTTATCGTTTTTAATGGCTACCAACTCATCCAAAACGGTTTGAATCAGCGTTTTATACGCTATCGGGACTTCTTTCGCGGCGAACGCCCAGTCGCCGCCTCGCTTAAGCTCCGCGACTTTTGTGCCGACTTGCTCATGTAATTCAAAAATATCCCAAAATACTTTATCTTCCTCTCCGATAGCGCCTGAAGCGATCATCAGTTGGTGATAAGTCTCCATGGCGGAGTCAGATGCGTATTTGGTAAACATATTTCGGTATTCCATTTCCCTGTCTTTGTAGGACTGAAGTTGCGCATACTGATATACGTTGATGATCTGGGCGACGGCGGTGGAAATATAATTGTGTACTTCCACGCTGGCACTACCGGCGAGATGTAAAAAATAGAGTGAGTCTGAAATCATGCCGAGTTTTTTGTCGGCACTGGCGATTTCTGCAATGCGGCTGATAGATTGCACCAGAACCATACGGATTTTCATTACATCACCGGTGGTCCAGATAACGCCACTGGAATACACATCTTTGTATGCATCTGAACTGGGTTTTTTCGTATCAGCTGCCAGACGCACATAGCGTAGCTCATCCAGTCGGAGTTTTACGGCTTCCAGTTCGCCGGCCATATGCGGGTTTGCCGTCAGGCTTTCTTCATTATTTTGAACAAAGTCGAGAAACTGTTCGATAGCTTTATCAGACTCTTCCCGGTCTAGCAGCATGTCGTTTTTGGCTCGGGATACCTGCGCAGGGTCGCCTTCAGAACTCCAGATGTATCCGCCGATAGATTTCTGTTCTGTGGCTAAGGTGGAAAGTACCGGCGACATGATATGAGCGTATTCAATCGCTACTTCCAGATCCTGCATGACCGCTCGCTGCTCTAATGCTCTGTTGGTATTGATGATGGAAAAGTACAAAACGATAAGCATGGGCAATAGCGCGAGGGCAAGGATGCGCGTAATGATTTTTGTGTTTGCAAGTAGTTTCATAGGTCTCGTGATTCTCTGGCTTGTTGCATCTAATCGGGTCTTTAAAGACTTCAGTTATAATTAATACTCACGGGATAAAACAGGTATCCGCAGGTTAAATATAGCTTATAAGTAAAAAATGAACGTGTGGGTCTAAATGGGCTAAATGCCGGTAGAGTATTACGTTACGTTCGAACCCGTACTTTAGTACCAATAATGAATTATGCGCCATTTTTAATAGGGCGTCCAGTGCTAGCGCCTGTTCACACTAATTTCATTCAAGCGGATGGCCGACCCGACGAGTGGAGCGGGGTTGGCAGGTGGTGTGTAAGCGTCCGGCCATCACCCATTGACCAATGGACTCCAATTGTGCGGCAACAACTCCTCAATAGCACTGGCCCTTTGCGTTGGCAGCCTCTCAAGCACGTCTTTTGAATATGTAACGAACTAACTGAACGAACTAACTGGACATCCATGTGAACTATAGGCAATTGTATTTTAGTAATTCTTGATTGCCGGGTTTCGGTAAGTCGAAGATACCGAATATGTTCTGGATCGACACGTCGTAACATCGACGGAGCATGCGTAGCCATAGGGCTTGGGCATCGTCGTTGCTGGTCATTGCGTTCAGAGCGCTGACAATTCGACCTAGGTAGTGAGGCGATAAGCTGTTCTCTGGTTCCTCTAGGGCAATCAAAGTGAAGACAGGGGGACGCAATTTTTCTGGGTCAAAAGAGTCGTCCTCACCTGCAAGGACAACACGACCAATTGCTTGAGATGAGAGCACCAGCGACAAATAGAGCATCGACTTCTGTCCATCACTGAGCCGGGAAAAGTCGACAAGATTTTCATCATGTCCAGGCGAAAATGACACGGACAAATGACGAAGCAACGCCTCGATTTCAGATGCCACAAAAGTAATCTTAGGATCTGCAAAATAGCTACCTTTATCCTTTATGAAGGGTGTTCCATGTTTTCTTTAGGTGAGCACTAAAAGCATTGACCGATGGATTAGCGGCCAAACTCTCACTTATCTGGTCGGTAAACCCTTTGAGCTGACCCACGATGTGTTGTATACCCTACTCACACCCTCAGCCACAACGCAGCACTATCTGCCTGAAAAACTAAGGGCTACTGCTGTGCGATGTCAAAAATACCCACTCAATAGGCGCATCAAGTGTATATTCCTGCTGCAAAGTTTCGATAAACACCGATGCACTTCCGTCTTTCCGTACTTATCCAGCACCTCGAACTTTTTGATCCAGAACTTCTCATTGCACATCACCCAATCAAATGCTTCGCTTTTGTTGACAACAGCACTGTGGCACCATAGAGAGAACCCTGAGAGACTTCTATGCGCGATAAAACCAAACCCACATCCCATGATATCGCTCACTTGGCCGGTGTATCCCAACCAACGGTGTCGCGCGCTCTGCGCAATAGCCCTTTAGTTAGCGCAGAAACGCGAGCCAAGGTGCAGGCGATTGCCAAAAAGCTAAACTATAAGGTGGATGTGAGTGCGCGAAACCTGCGCTCAAAACACACCAATACCCTTGCCGTTTTATTGTGTGAAGACCCCGGCAGTGGCGAGGCAGCGATCAATCCATTTTTTCTCGCGATGCTGGGTAGCATTACCCGCGCGGCAGCTCGGGTCGGTTACGACGTTCTCATTTCCTTTCAGCAGCTCAGTGAGGACTGGAATGCCGATTACGAGGACTCCAATAAGGCCGATGGCATTATTTTTCTCGGCTACGGTGATTACTCTTCTTACATCAACAAAATTTCAGCGCTGGTAAAATCAAATGCGCACTTCATTACCTGGGGTCCGGTGATAAAAGGGCAGCCAGGCCATTTCATTGGATGCGACAATAAAAAGGGTGGCTTTGACGCTACTGAGCATCTGATTAATGTCGGGCGAAAAGCGATTGCTTTTATCGGTGATGCCTCGGAGGACTATCCGGAATTTCACGAGCGCCATATGGGCTATCAACTGGCATTGGAAAAAGCGAATTTGGTAAGTCATGCCACGCTACAAGCAAACGCAGACTCTTCGGAAGAAAGTGGCTACGAAGCCGCTACACGACTGCTCCGGAGTAACGAGGCATTTGATGCGATATTTTGTGCGAGCGACCTTATTGCCCTGGGTGCAATAAAACGACTCAAGGAACATGGGCTTCGTGTCCCCGAGGATGTTAGCGTGGTAGGGTTTGATGATATCCCCACGGCACGCTATATGTCTCCCGCGCTAACAACAATTGATCAAAATGTAGTAAGCGCGGGCAGCATTCTAGTGGATAATTTAATGCAGCTGATTGCTGGAGAAAAAATTTCGTCTGAATTACTGCCCGCGACATTAGTCGTTAGAGAGTCGTCTATTCCTGAAGGAACCTCAGACTAATTCGGCCGACCATTGGAATAGCGTTCACCGACCACAGGGTAGTAATCCCACACTTTTTTATCCGCGATGGAGCGTAATAGTTTGACGTATTCCGCGTGCGTCCAGGCCAGCGGTGTTGCACCGTTGGTGCCCTCGCCAACCTGGAAGCGGTTGGCCGGGTTAATGCCCACCCCATCCCACACCTGTTCGGGCAGCATTAAGCCCTCATTGGCAAATAATTCCAGCGCTCGAACATACCGGGCACGCAGCTCTTCGATGCTTGTTCCTGCCGCTAATTCGTAGTGCGCACGCTCACCCGTGAAGAAAGGCCAGACGCGGCCGCGTTGATGTGGGCTCATACCGCCACCTTCACCACCATCGCTGCCACTGGCCCCATAGTTTTTGCCGGTTTTCCAATCTTCACCATAGCCGTCGTTGCCATAACGACGCCATCCGGGAAAACGCCCCGGCTCCCCGTCAAAACTAAATTCATACTTCACTCGCAAGGAGTCTGGTAGGCCTTGGTCATCCAATACCGCTAAACTTTTTACAATAGCGCTGGAGTTCGCCGGGCGAACCCCATAGCGAACCAGTTCCAAAAAGCCTCCATCCAGAATATCCAGTGTATTTAAGGGGCCGCGACCATTCCGGTCGGCCAAGGGTTTTGGCGCGTTGGGATTTCCCTCCGGCGCGATGCGTAAATAGTATTCACCATCGCCAAAGTTTCCGCGGTTTGTAAAGGTCAGGCTCTCAATACGCGCGCTGTAGTCGTCCGCCGCCGCCAGATATCTATCTGCGCTGGCAGTATCAGCAATGCTGTTTGCAATATCCGCAGCGACTACCAATCCGGCAACAATAGCAGCCATGGACGAAGGTGAATAACCGGATTGTTCCTCCCACCGTTCCTGTTGGGTATATGGCGGCTGAAGAGTGGGTTCGGCCCAGCCCAAATCAAGCTTCCCCCCTGCAACTAAGAAATCAGCGGCGGGTTTAAGCATTTGTTGATACCAGTACTGTATTGCAGCAGTGTCCAGTACACCCTGCTGCCACAGCTGCCAGCCCAGCATAATGGGCATCGCCGTTTGATCCATTTGCACGGCCACCCACTCTGGCACACCGTCCACTTGGGTTTTTTGCAGAAACCAGCCTCCATCACCTTTATTGCCTGGGGTACTGTCGTTGACCTGCACTTGTTTTAAATATTCGAACGCCACCTTCGGCGTATGTGTATCGCCAAGCGCCAGTAAGGCCATTGCACACTGATAAAAATCTCGTGGCCACACAGCTTTATAACCGGTTGCGCCTTCCTTCGCGGAAACCGTATCGCCCCAGGGGTTTGACAGGGAAGCGATTAAAGCTCCGGCGTGTGTTTTATCTTCCTGAACTTTTAACACCAGTGCACTGGCATTGGCCAGTGCACCGCCATCGGTTGCCGAATTTTGCAGTGCGGGCAACCCTGATAGTGAGGCGAGATAGTCTCGCCAGCCGAGCGTCTCACCGCTGCCCACATACTCAGATAAAACCGAGTTATAGCCTTTTTCGAGGGTTTGCGTTGCCGCTTGCACACTGGCATTTTCAGACTCCCCAAAAGCCAGCACTAGATCGTTTTGTTTTCTCTCGCCGGGGCCCACCTCAAATATTTTTGCAGTGAGGATAACGTTCCCGCGCTGCTCTCCGGTCGATCCAAACTGCCAATCTAATGTGCCATCGGCGAGATCTGCAATCCCACCCGATTCACCGCTAAACCCAACAGAGCTCGCCAAAAACGGTCGAGAGCCTGTAAAGGTTAAAAACGTGCTCTGGTCTTCACTGTGTAACCCCCGCGAATTTACCCAGGCGCGATCACCCCAACCATCGTTATTTATATGAGGATTCAGTACCGCATAAACTGCTACATTTTCTGTTGCTTGAATGGTGACGCGTACAAACAATGTTTGTGTTGAAGGGTCAGTAAAATAGTGTTTTTCGAGCTGATACTTACCGTCTTTATCGCGATTAATGATACGGTAAGCCGGTGCCAGGGGGCGGCCTTTAGCATCTTGTGCCAGGTATTCGATTTTGCTGCTCATGTCCGACTGATCATTGTCGACAAAACCCTCTCCAGCGACAATTATTTGCATATCTTTGAGCTGCGCCTGATGAATCAGACCGTACATAACTTCGGTTAAACCACCCTCGGCGAGTGAGAACCACACTTTCGACACCGTACCGGTTTGTGGGCTGCTGTCTGAATATTTTCCCTGGTAGTAGGCTTCATAAGAGCTCCCTATGCCTAATTTTCCGGCGTAAGCCCACACGGGTTCTTGCCCCGGTGCACCAAACGCAACTTGCCGCTGTTCTGTCGTATTTGTTGTCTTATAACCACAGGCATGTAACAGTATCAGGCTTGTCGATAACAATAAAAAGCGCCGCATATTAGTTCTCCGAAGTCACTCGCTGCACGGCAATCGCAGCCAATATCCACAACCCAGCCGCAAGTGAGAAAATATAGATGGCCTGGCCAGCGAAAATATATTTTACAAAGATACCCAGTACACTAGCGGCTAACAGCTGTGGAATAACAATAAAAAAATTGAATATTCCCATGTAAACACCCATCTTGGTGCTGGGCAATGCATTGGATAACAACGCATAGGGAATAGAAAGAATTGAGGCCCAGGCAAAGCCTACGCCCACCATTGAAAGCAAAAGCCAAACCGGGTTTTGTATTATCAGAAACGATAGGAAAGCAAGTGCACCAAGGCCCAGGTTTATCTGATGGGATTTTTTCAAACCAAGCTTTCGAACCATCAGCGGAATAATAATTGCTGCTACCGCAGCAAATCCATTGTAGGCTGCAAACAAGACTCCAACCCAATTGGCGCCCTCGTTATAGGCGTCTGAGAGTGGGTCGCTGGAACCATAGTGATAATCGGTGACCGCCGCAGTGGTATAAATCCACATAGCGAATAGCGCTATCCACGAAAAAAACTGTACCCAGGCAAGTTGCCGCATTGTATTCGGCATCGCCGCCATGCTTTGGCACAGGCTATAAAAAGCACTGCCTTTTCTTTTCTGCTGTTCCAGCCGCGCGGCCAACAGCTGCATTACACCATAGGCCAATATGCCGGCACCCAGTATATACAGCTGCTTATCCCAGCCAGCGAGAAAAACAATTAACAAAAAAATAACTCCACCGGCGATCCAGGACACTGCGCGCGAAAGTGAAAAGTAGTTCTTCGTTTCCCTCTGTTTTTCCGCTTCGCCTGGCATGTCATCAAATGCGGCAAGCTGTTCCGGGCTGTACTCTCGAGTTCGCGCAACGGTCCACATAACAGAGACCATTAATACAATGGCGCCCGCATAAAAACTGTAGCGTACGGCATCCGGAATTTGCCCCTGTGCAGCAATCGAACTGACTGAAAACCAATTGCTTAATATCCAGGGTAATGCCGAGGCCACAATTGCGCCAACCCCAATAAAAAAACTCTGCATTAAATAGCCTAGCGCACGCTGACGGCTGGGTAGCATATCGCCGACAAATGCACGAAAAGGTTCCATTGTTATATTGATAGAAGCGTCCAATATCCAAAGCATTCCCGCCGCTATCCACAAACTGGGAGAATGGGGCATAAAAACCAAGGCGAGAGAGGTAAGAATAGCGCCATAGAAAAAGTACGGTCGCCGACGTCCTAAGCGATTCCAGGTTCTGTCGCTCATGTAGCCAATAATAGGTTGAACTATTAAGCCGGTTAGGGGGGCAGCTACCCAAAGGATGGGGATTTGGTCTATATCTGCACCCAGTGTTTGAAAAATTCGGCTGACATTGGCATTTTGAAGGGCAAACCCGAACTGTATTCCCAGAAAGCCAAAGCACATATTCCAAATTTGGAAAAAGCTGAGTTCGGGTTTTTTATTAACTTTTTTATTCATTATATGCTTACCGTGAACGACCACACCAATACGCGCTAATCGAGAGGCCCTAGCCCGAATAATTCATAAGCACGCGGAGAAATTGCTTGTACGCCGTGTGATAGCTTGGCTTGAGCGTTCAAGGTAAAAGTACAATTTTTACCACCTGTACGCTTGTTGGTTTCTCACCTGGTCTTTTTCGATTAGAGCGCACAGGCTCACTCCGAGTTCCCTACGACTACGTTTACGCTCACGAGCACACTCTAATCAAAAATTCCGGCCTGAGAATTCCAACAGCTTATGAAATATCCGGGCTATGGCCTCCCAATTTCACATCAGGGTTGGTATATACCCATTAAAAGTTCGCAGAAAAGCGCAGCCCGTACATACGCGGAACATTCAAAAAGCGAATATTCACTGAATTGTTGATAAAGGCTTTTGTAGAATACACTTCTTCTGTCAGGTTACTGATCCAGGCTTCCACCCGGTATTGACGATCGGCCCCAAAGTTTGTACCGGCATTAAAGTTAACAATATTGGAAGCCGGTACTTTATCAGACAAAAAGTTACCGTTAGCCTCACTAAAGCCGGCGCCCGTGATAAGCCAGTGATTGTCAATACTCATATTGCCCAGTGCTGTCGGGTTACCGTCGCTATCGAACCCCTCGTTGTTGTAAACACTCAGATAAAATTCACTGCGATAACTGCTGGTGAGTGCCCAGTCTACCGATTGTAACGGCCCCCATGCCACATCGACCTGTTGTGACAGGGAAAGGTTCAAGTTCCATTTGGACGTATTAGGCAGTTGATGACCACCCACATCCACTTCAACTTCACCGCCCTGACGGGTATCGAGTATGGTTGTGCCATCTTCAATTTCACTGTCGATATAAGCGAGGTTCCAGTCGAAATTAAAACCGCGGCTCAGCGCTAAACCACCTTCAAATTCGAAACCAAGAATGGAGGCACCCGCCGCATTTTGGTTTTGTATGAAATTGGTGGTGCAAAAACCGGTGTCTGAAGTTTCACAAGACTCGGTAACACCCACCAGGCCCTGCAGCACTTTATTTTTGTAATCGTAGTAAAACAGCGCCCCGTTCATTCGCGTGGCAATGCCGCCGAGTTCAAACGTGTTTTTACTCCCTATTTCCCACACCCTTAGCTCTTCTGGCTCCCAGGTTACATCAACATCTGCGTTACTGCCTGGCAGTGGTCGGTTTATTCCACCCGAGCGTGTTCCTGTCGATACCGTTGCGTAAATCAGCTGGTCCTCACCCAGATCGTACTCGCCACCGAAGCGCCAATCCACGTAATTCTCTTCGTGGGTCTTGGTGATATTGCCAGTACCTGGGTCAGGGTTACCGTCGTTATCGTAATCGCGTGCAAAATCGGAATCGATAACAACCTGAAATTGCGTGGGATCGTAAGCAATGATTTCGTCCAGATTATCCGCACGCCCCCAGCTCTCGATTCCATCCAGGAAATAATCGCGAGTTGCCGCCGAATTTCCCAGAGGAACCACCTTATTTGAACGTTTGCCGGCCGCTGTTAGCTGCAAGCCATTAGTGCCCATCACAATATCCGCTGGCCCATCTAAACCAACAGCAGCCAGTGCTTCATCAGTAACCACTAACTGATATTGCGCGTTGGACTCATGTGCCGTTTTGGTATCTTCAGTGTAGCGAATACCTGCTTTTATCCGGAAGTTGGAGGTCAGGTCGTAAGTCCCGTCCGCAAACAGGGCCAGTGACTCAACTTCCGATTTATCGTTGCGGTTTTCGCTGGATAAGCCATTCAGCCAGCCGCAATTGGTTCCGTCCTGAAACCAGTCACAATCCCCCCACCAGCCGTGGGTAAAATCTTGTGACGAGTTACTGTATTCCTCATTCATGGCAAATATACCCGAGGACCAGCGGAAATTCTGGTCGTCGTGGGAATAGAGACGAAGCTCGTTGACCAGGGTGGTGGAGGTTTCATTCTGGGTGAAGTTTCCGTAGGCGGTCTGTTCGTTTTCGAGGATAACCGCTTCAGCCTCATCGCGAGCACCAGGGTAATCCATACCAATTTGCCATTCCCGTGCGGCATTGCGATGGCGGAATTCGTATTCGCGGTAGGAGCCGTTGTACTCCAAGCTAATATCGCCAAAATCGTAGGTTAGAACTGTTGCCAAACCGTAGATATCGTTTTCCATTGCCCCCTGGTTAACAAAATACTGGTTGTATGCATCATCGAGATCCTCAATGTCATAACCGGCGGAGAGGGACCTCCCGGTAAATGCACCGGGTAAACTGGAGCCGCGCTGTTTTACATAATCGCCGAGAAAATAGGCCGAAAAATTGCTGGTTGGCAGCCAGGTGGCGGAAACACGAACAGCCGTATCGTCCTGCGCCCCAGGAGCTTCCAGAGCACCTTCAACACTGTCCACAACACGGCTTAACTGGCCATCAAGAATTGCATCATTAAACGCCTCCCGAGAACCTTCGAAAGCATTGCTCATATAAGAGTCGGCCTTCTCGTCGTAGATCGCAATGCGTGTTGCAAAGGTTTCTGACAGTGGCAGGTTCAGCACCCCTTCAAACTGGGTGCGCCCATAGTTGCCTGCGCCCAGCTGCAGACTGCCTTCTGTTTCATCCATATTCGGGCGCTTGGAAATAATATTGATTGTACCGCCGGTGGCATTGCGTCCACGCAGTGTTCCCTGAGGGCCTTTGTTTACTTCCACGCGCTCAACGTCAAAAAACATGGGCCCGATACTTCTCGGGCGAGGCAGGTAAATGCCATTGTAGTGGGTGGCAACCGAAGGATCTGAGGCAAAGTCGCTATCGGAGGAGCCAATACCGCGCAGATACACCTCCAGCTTGCCCTCCTGGTTGGAGATGTGCAGACCTGTCACCGCGTTTTGCAGGGTGCGGTAGTCGTTAGACACCCCAAACTTTTCCAAATCATCAGCACTAAAAGCCTGCACAGTACCCGCTACATCCTGAATGCTTTGGGAGCGGCGCTCGGTGGTCACGATCATCTCCTCCACTTCCTGAGCGGCGGCTCCCATCGAGGCGTATGTTGAAGCGACAGCAAGTGCCAGTAGCGATGGTTTAAAAATTCTACGTTTTGTGCGGGTTCGCTGAACTCGCTTTATCGCATCCCGTTTTTTCATGTCATTACTCTCAACTAAATTCATTATTATTGAATGATCCAGCATCAGGATCGTTGTGATCATGCTAATTCAGGGCAGAAAAACGGAGCAAGGCGATGCATACGTATTCATCGAGGTATTGATAGCCTGCATACGTATTCAGTAGGAAAAGCAATCAAAAATTCGCTTTCATAGTAGCCCCACAACCTAAAGATGCTTACAAATCAAACAAATGGAAAAGCCAACAGGCGGTAGTTACGTGACCATGCAAACCAATCCCTCCGCGCACACGAGTGTCCAGACCACCAATATCCAGACCACCAATAGAGAGGCCACAACAGAACCCTGGTGGAAAGGTGCGGTTATTTACCAGGTGTACCCGCGCTCCTACCTGGATACAAACAGCGACGGAATTGGCGATATACCCGGCATTATCAATAAACTTGACTACATTGCCAGCCTGAGTGTGGATGCGATTTGGATATCGCCATTTTTTAAATCCCCAATGAAGGATTTCGGCTACGATGTAAGTGACTTTCGTGCTGTCGACCCCTTATTTGGAAGCCTGGAGGACTTCGATCTCCTTATCGAAAAAGCCCACGCGCTGGGCCTTAAAGTGATTATTGACCAGGTGTTAAGCCACACTTCCGATGAACACGCCTGGTTCAAAGAAAGCCGCTCATCCACAACAAACGCCAAAGCTGATTGGTACGTATGGGCCGATGCCAAGCCAGATGGTTCGCCGCCGAATAATTGGCTATCGGTATTTGGCGGTTCCGCCTGGCAGTGGGATGAGCACCGGCAGCAATATTACCTGCACAATTTTCTGACCAGCCAACCGGATTTGAACTTTCACTGCGACGCCATGCGTCAGCAATTGCTACAGGAAGTTGAATTCTGGTTAAAGCGCGGTGTGGATGGATTTCGCTTAGACGCCATCAACTTTTGCTTTCACGACGCGCAATTGCGCGATAATCCGATAAAACCTCTGAGTGAACGAAAAGGCCGTGGTTTTTCTTCCGACAACCCCTACGCGGCTCAATACCACCGTTACGACAATACGCAGCCAGAAAATTTACTGTTTCTCGAGGATTTTCGTGCACTCTTAGATAGGTATCCAAACCGAATGAGTGTGGGTGAAATTAATTCAGATGATTCATTGGCGACAACCGCCGAGTACACTGCCGGTGATAAACGCCTGCATATGGGCTACAGTTTTGAATTACTGTCGGAGGAATATTCAGCCAACTATTTACAAACGACCGTTAGCCGGCTGGATGATCAACTTCACAACGGATGGCCCTGCTGGGCACTGAGTAATCACGATGTTATTCGAGTTGTCACTCGCTGGGGTAAAAATCGCAATCGCGAAGCCTTCGCCAAAATGGCAATCGCCCTGCTGGGCGCGCTGAGAGGCACCCTGTGCTTGTATCAGGGCGAAGAACTTGGCTTGCCCGAAGCCACCATCGAACGCCACCAGTTAAAGGACCCGTTCGGCATACAATTCTGGCCCGCATTTAAAGGCCGCGACGGATGTCGGACGCCCATGCCCTGGCATCACACTTTTGCCAATGGCGGGTTTAGTGATGTCAGCCCGTGGTTACCTCTCGCGAAGGAACACAGCGAGTTAACCGTAGACATTCAGAATTCGCAACAAGCATCGGTTTTAAATTTTACTCGCCATTTCCTTAGTTGGCGCCAACGACAACCGGAACTCCTATATGGCGACATTACTTTTCTGCCAGGGCCAGAGCATACGCTAATTATTCAGCGGCAATATAAAAGCCACACATTAACCGCTTACTTTAATTTGGGAGATAAGCCAGTAGGAATAACCACCACAAACTCTGCGCCACCTATATCGGGATGCTCCAGCCCAGACATTGTGGAAAATGTGAAGGGAGAGATTCAAGTTCCCGTCAATGGTTATTGCTTTATAAAATCGTGAATAGCAACTCTCGCATCGATATGCAAAGCTAAAAGGTATACGGCATGGCATTTGCAGACCAACAGAAGTACCGAACCAAACCACTTGGGGAATATTCAGTCTGCGTTAAACTTTATCCCACCATAAACAATAAAACCATCAATAGTTCCGCGATCATTTCGTGTTATAACCACATCATCAAAACCGTCGACATCCATATCCACTAGCGTCATTGGTGAAGCCACCATCCGGGCACATTAAATGCAATAACAGGCCAATCGGTGCTGATGCTAGCCTGCATTTCTCATAAACCAGAAGTATTAACTTGGCAATAGTTATTGTTAATTTAATAGGCGGCGCACGGAAGCGCCGCCATTGCCCGCAGGGCAATGTAAGTCCTTGAAATACCAGCAAATTCACACATTTGCACCAGTATTTCAAGGGCGTGCAATTAAATAGATAGGATCATCTATTTAATTGCCGGGTTAATAAGAACGGCGATAATTCTATAAAATTCAAGATCCTACACCCGAATTCCAAGAACCACTGCCGTGAGCAAATTGTGCCGTGACAATAGACGCCTTTCCACCGCTTAAACGCCAGCTTATTGATTTTGACTTCAATGGTGGCTGTGTTACCGATAACGCCGGTACGCTTTTACTACGCAGCATCGACAAACGCCTGCAGCTAACTGAAAAAATCGCCGCTGTTTTGCCAGATTCCCGAGATATTAGAAAAGTTCAGCATAATACCGAACAGTTACTTCGCCAGCGGATTTATGCACTCGCGTCTGTTGATGAAGATTTGAATGACCACAACGAACTACGCCATGATATTGCCATTCAAACAGGGGTTGAGGCCGAAGACGTATTGGCAAGTACGGCCACTATGCAACGCTTTGAACAACGATTTGATCGTAAAGCGCTAAAAGAGACCCTCAGCATCCTTGCATGCTTGAGAGAAGCCTCGGGGTAGACCCCAATAGCGAGTGTTTTCTGTTTTTTGCCAAACCGGTAGTTGAAACGCCAGTAGCGAGAGCCATTCGGTTTTACGAGCAAACGCAGCCCATGGCCATCCGTTGTCCAAAGGTCTTTTAGGCCAGGCTTGAGCGCTCTGATTTTGGGTTCTGTCAATGCCATCTGCTGCTACCTCCCTAAATTGAACCGAAGTAGCAGCAAATGTAGCAGCAAAAACGCTGCGCTTATAAGATCATATTTGAAACAAGCTGAAACGCCTGACTTGCCGCAAACCCACGGTATACGCGGGATTGGGAAGTTTAATGAACCAAAATGAAACAATTTGGATGTTGAAAATGGTGCCCGGGGCCGGACTTGAACCGGCACGATCGCGATGATCGGGGGATTTTAAGTTATTTGTGTCCTTTTTTGAGGGTCTTTGAAAGTCTTTTAATATCAATACTTTACATAGCTTTTGAAAAATTACTCTTTGAAGATATTTGCCAAAAATAGACGTTTTTTGCGATAATTTGCTGACTATAAACCTATCTCCATATCCGGGGATGCCAGTAAAATAGTAGTGTAGAGGCCGATTTCGCATGCCGTCTCATGCCAAAATAACCAAGAAATTAGTAGACACATTACCTTTTCCTGACGAGCAATCCAGGCCCGTTTTTCATCGAGATAAAGCGCTGATCGGCTTTGGTTTGAAGATTACCAGCGCTGGGCGCAGAACCTTCTTTGTGGAAAAACGGATTGATGGCAAGTCCAAGCGCATCACCCTGGGCACCTATGGGGCACTTACCGTTGAGGAGGCGCGCATTGAAGCGCAGAAGGTACTTAGCCAGATTGCTCGCGGTTTAGACCCTATTGCCGAAAAGCAAGCCAGACGCTCCAAAGAGGTTACTTTGGAAGAAGCCTTTGAAGACTACCTAACCACGCGCAAGGATCTCAAGCCATCTACAATCAAGGACTATAAAAAGGCGCTGAATACCTACCTTCCCGATTGGCGAAATAAGTCGATTACAGACATAACCAAGGACATGGTTGAAGCGCGTCACGCTCGAATTGGTAAGAAGAGCCACGCCAGAGCCAATGGCACCATGCGTGTGTTGCGCGCGGTCTTTAACCACTCGATCCATAAGTTTGAAGATGCCAAGGGCAAGCCGGTCATCGGGTTAAACCCTGTCGATAGGCTTAGCCATAGCCGTGCTTGGTTTCCTGAAGTTCGCAAGCAAACCTTGATAAAGGCACATGAGCTCAAGCCCTGGTATGAAGCCACGATGCAGCTAAATCAGGAAATTACGCGCGATTACCTGCATTTTTTGCTATTCACAGGATTGCGGCGCTCGGAAGCCAGTAGCTTAATGTGGGACGTTGTGGACTTTAAAGACAAGACTTTCACCATCAAAGATACAAAGAATAAAGAGCCGCACACCCTGCCAATGAGCAGAGGGATTGAAGAACTATTGCAGACTCGCTTCAGCAGTTCCGCAAGTGATTTTGTGTTTCCGTCACCGGTGAGTATTCGCAGGCCGCTCACAGAGCCGAGAACAGCTATTTCCAGGGTAACAGAGCTGAGTGGTATCGGTTTTACTTGTCATGATTTGCGACGTACTTTTATCACCATCGCCGAAAGCCTGGATATACCAGCCTATGCACTTAAAAGGCTGTTAAACCATAAAATGCCTAACGATGTGACCGCTGGTTACATCGTTAAAAATGTTGATCGATTACGAAGGCCAATCCAAATGATAGAAGATTTTATTTTAGAGCGTGTTGGGGAAACCTGATGTCTGATGAGTTAGCGTTTATATCTTACAACCCATTTACAGATCAGCGAATTGGTCCGGATGATAGGCAAATTTACGATGACCAAAAGGTGCCTTTTTATATTCACGGCGCAGTTGCACGCGCAAAAATAATTCTAGCCAAAACGAGCTTCGAGGAGTTGCAAGACTACTTGAAAACAGTTATAAAAATGTTGAATATCGCTCAGGTATTAAGGGTTAATGCCAGTGTAGACGAATTAGTAAAGGGGATTGATGTATTTGGTGATACTGGCGGGCTCTCGATTTACTACAAAGCGACCAAATCCAAAACTAAGTTTTATAGTATACACCTGTTCGAGGATGATAAAAAACCCATAGAAATCAAAATCAGAAAGGACATAAGTCTGGACCTTTGGCCAAAGTTATACGCTACGTTGGCACTGGCGCTAGCTGGCGAAATAGTAAATGTGCTTTGGCCCAGCGAAGAATATCTATCGGCCGTTGAAGAAAACCTGCAAGCTCAAGGGCATACGTCAAAGATTATATATGATGATGAAGACCCTGCTAAAGACCCTATAGCGCGCGTGCGATTATTAGAAGGCTATGCTGCAGATGCCCTGCAAGCGGTGAGCTTGGCAGAGGGTATGCTATTGGCGGCTGAATACACAAACGAGAAAAAGAAAGCAGTTAATGCAAGGCATGATAAATCCCGTAAAATTAAAGACGAATTTGTAGAGCACTACCTGGCGCTTAATCAAACGTTGAAAAACGGTGGGAAAATTGAAACAAAGGAGTTCTGCAACGACAAGGGCGATTTGGTAATAAAAAATATAGCTGAAGATTTCTACCTGAAATTATCCGATGAAGAAAAAGTACAGCTATGTCCTAGTCGTAACTTAAATAATGCCACAAGAATATTACGTGAATATCTTTCTAAAAGCCGCAAGCGCATTGTGGGCTAGTAAGCAAAACGCTTAAAAACATAATGAAAAGTCTAACAAGTATTTTTCGGTACCCTAGTAATAAACGAGATTACACCAGGAAAAGGCCCTATGGCGCAAGAAAGCACTTACACCTAGCATAGTATCTGCTATGATTCCTGAGATCGCTATTCGCCCGAAGCCGATTTTGCCTCACCGTGAATATTTCACTGAAATTATAGTACCCTTCCAAATATTCTAACAGCTGAATGATTGCCCATTGGCGGAATTTACTCGGAGCGTTGTCGGTTACAGCGGTAGATCTTATATGAACATGGCGAACGATAGAATTAGTGGTAATGACTAATTATATCTAAAATGCTACCGGGTTCCTTTATCCATGACTACTTCAATAGATAAGTTTTCAGCAGTTGTCGGCAAAATATATGAAGCAGGATTAGATCCAGACCTCTGGCCTCTGGCTCTTGAAAGTATGTGCGGCGAATTAGGTGCAGACAAAGCGCAGATGCTCTATGTTGACCCGGATGAGTATTTTTTTTCATTTGCATGTGGATATGGTTTCGATCCTTACGCCCATAATATTGGTGCCGGTCGGTTTAGGAAGTATTTGGCTTCTGACCCTATTGCAAAATATGGAATAGATCACTTAAACGAAGTGTTTTCTGATAAACGTGTTGTTAATCAGCAAGAAATGCGTGAATCCGCTATGCAGCGAGAGATCCGAGACCCTGCTGACATGCAGTATATGCTAACGACTTTTATTACAGATGAAGACAGAGATTGGACCGGTTTGTGTTTTTTTCGGGGGAAAAACTCACCACATTTTACTTCGGAAGATGAAAGGAATTTGGAAAGATATATATCGCATCTGAGGAGATCTACGGGTATACATAAAACCGTAGCAGGAGAGGTGAAATTAAAGACAATACAAAATGCTGTTCTTGATAATCTTGAGCAAGGCATAATTGTTGTGGATGAATCACATAGTGTGGTAGTTTGTAATCGAGAAGCAAAACGCCTAGTGGAATCAACGGACGCAGTAAAAATAAGAAACTCTCAGATATGCTGCAAGCATCGCCAAGACAACACTCATCTTAAGTTATCGATAGACGGCGCACTAGCTAGTGCCCATCCATAAACGCACAAGTATTTGAAATTAAAGAATAA
>CAJIBL010000313.1_pt1 | contig 37241 bp, 34 predicted proteins | sample 9199351 | NCBI WGS metagenome assembly CAJIBL01 (sample SAMEA7708304, study PRJEB35096) | sediment metagenome | biome: marine neritic benthic zone biome [ENVO:01000025]; feature: sediment [ENVO:00002007]; material: shallow marine sediment [ENVO:03000034] sea grass bed [ENVO_01000059] ...
ACGTATGAAACAGGTAGGCAGAGTGGAAATACCCCAGGAAGCCTTCTTAGCTGTACTCAAAGTAGATAATTAGAGCGCGACTATGGATATAAATTTACCTCTCATTCTTTTAATAGCGGTTGCGGGTACCGGTATTGTCACTCTGTATGACTTTATCTTTTTGCGAAAGCCCCGCTTGCAGGCAATCGCCAATATCGATTCCCAGTACCCCGATCTGGATGAGAAACAAAAGCTGCAACATGAACCTTACGTGCAGGCGTATACAGAAGTAACTGCTGAGCCTGCACTTATCGAATACTCCAAATCGTTTTTTCCTGTGCTGGCACTGGTATTTTTCCTGCGCTCTTTCGTGATCGAGCCCTTTCAGATCCCCTCGGAATCAATGGTGCCTACCTTGGAGGTGGGTGATTTTATTGCCGTTAACAAGTTCGCTTATGGTATTCGCCTGCCGGTCTTTCGCACTAAGGTCATTCCCGTTGGTGAACCAAAGCGCGGCGATGTAATGGTGTTCTTTCCTCCTCACGAGGATCGCTACTTTATCAAGCGAGTGATTGGTTTACCGGGTGACAAAATTTCTTATGTGAACAGTGTGTTGTATATTAATGGGGAGGAAGCCCCCCAGGAATTGCTTGAAAAGGAGAAGGTTGAACGTATTGCGGATTGCACCGCCTATGGCGGTAGATACATCGTGGTAAATGAAACCATCGACGAGAGGGAGCATCTTATGCGTAAGTGCTCTGTTGAGCAGGGTAACAATCTTAGCGGCAGCTGGGAAGTGCCCGAAGGGCATTACTTTATGATGGGAGACAACCGTAATCACAGTTCTGATAGTCGCGTGTGGGGCGCTGTTCCGGAAGAGCGTATAGTCGGCAAGGCGTTCGCCATCTGGATGCACTGGAATGGCTGGACAATACCGAGTTTCTCCAGAGCTGGCTCCATTTAAGAGCTGAAAAAACAGTGAGGTACACCTATGAAATTACAAAATATACAAAAGGGTATGGGCTCATTAAGCTTGTTTGTAACGTTGGGGGTGGCGGGTTTTTTCCTGTTACTCTTTTTTAAGATTGGCCCCTCATATCTGGATGACTGGTATGTAAAACAGGCTTTGGTGGGGCTGGCTAAAGGTGGCGAAGACATCAATGAGATGGAAAAAGGCGAAATTCGCTCCAGCCTGTCGAGTTTTATGATGATCAATAACGTGCGAAACGTTGGTGTAAAAGAATTTGATATCGTCAGAAAGAAAGACCGAACCCTCGTCAATCTAGAATATCAGCATACCATTCCGATGTTCAGTAACGTCGAAGTGCTGCTGACATTTAGACACCAATTGGATAGTGCTGCGCCGGAAGAATGCTGTGAGTTCCTTGTCGAAGATTAAAGTTAAGCAGTTATCAAACGATATTGGCTATACCTTCGCAGATGAGCGCTTGCTGGTTCGGGCCTTATCCCATCGCAGTGTCGGAAAGCAGAATAACGAAAGGCTCGAGTTTCTCGGTGACTCACTGCTCAATTTCATCATAGCGGACGCGCTTTGTAATAAGTTTCCCGGTTTGGAGGAAGGTGATTTGAGCCGTCTGCGAGCGAGTCTGGTAAAAGGTGAGACTCTTGCTGAAATCGCTCGCCAGTTTGATTTAGGCGAATATCTGGTTCTCGGAGAGGGCGAGATGAAGAGCGGCGGATTTCGTCGGGCATCGATTCTGGCGGATACGGTTGAGGCATTACTTGGCGCCATTTATGTTGAATCGGGTATTGATATCTGTCGTTCAGCAGTTCATCGCTGGTATGCGGATAAACTGGAAGCCATTCAGCCGGAAAGCAACCCGAAGGACGCTAAAACCCGATTGCAGGAGTTTCTTCAGGAAAGGAAACGGCCGCTACCAAGCTATATCGTACTTCAGCGCCTTGGCGCCAGCCATTCCCCTGCGTTTGAAGTTAGCTGTGATATCGGCGACTCCCTCGCGCCAACAACGGCCATTGCTGGCAGCAAGCGTCAAGCTGAAAAGCTGGCAGCAGAAAAAATGCTGAAAAGCCTTGGCGTTAGCGGATAAAAAATAGCCTGCCTTCTATGAAAAATGAAAAACAAAAAACAGGGTATATCGCCATAGTTGGCCGCCCCAATGTCGGTAAATCCACCTTACTGAACCACCTGCTTGAGCAAAAGCTGAGTATTACTTCCCGTAAACCACAAACCACACGCAATAATGTCCTGGGTATTAAAACTGTGGGTTCGGTACAAATGCTTTTCGTCGATACCCCCGGTATTCACAAGGGGCAAAAAAAAGCCATCAACAAATACATGAATCGTTCTGCATCAACAGCAATCAAGGATGTGGATGTGATTGTTTTCGTGGTCGACAAGAAAGTGTGGAATGAGGAAGACGACTGGGTGCTTGAGCAAGTTGCTCGATGTGACTGTCCGGTGATTATTGCTGTTAACAAAGTTGATCAGGTTGCCGACAAGAATGACCTTTTACCGCACTTACAAAGCTTGTCTGCGCGCTTGCCCGAAGCAGAAATTATTCCCATATCTGCCCTGAAAAAGCAGAACTTGAATACCCTGGAATCTCTTGTAAGCGAAAGACTTCCCTTTGGGGAACATTTTTACCCTGAAGATCAGATTACGGATAAAAACTCGCGCTTTCTGGCTGCGGAAATTGTCAGAGAAAAAATAACCCGGCAACTTGGTGATGAAGTTCCCTACCAGAGTGCGGTGGAAATTGAAGAGTTTGTCGAAGAAGATAAACTCATCACCATCAGCGCAGCGATTCTCGTAGAGCGGGAAGGTCAGAAAAAAATGCTCATTGGAGATAAAGGCGAGCGTATTAAGCAAATAGGCCAGCAAGCTCGACTAGATATGGAAACACTGTTTGATTGTAAGGTCATGTTGAACTTGTGGGTCAAGATAAAACGTGGCTGGTCGGATGATGAGCGCGCCTTGCGCAGCCTGGGATTCGATGATTAACGCGGACCGCGAGTCTGCTTTTGTTATTCATTCTCGCAGTTACACTGATAGCCGCATGCTGCTCGATCTTTTAACGCAGCACTTCGGGCTTGTACGCGTTGTCTACCGGCCACCCAGGAAAAAGAATCTTGCTCTAAAGCCCCAGGCATTTACACCCTTCTTTGCCTGTTTTACCGGAAAGACCGAATTAAAGACACTACGTCAACTGGAGGCCAGCGGTAATCTTTTATTACATTCAGGCAGACGCTTATACTGTGGGCTGTATGTCAATGAGCTAATACTTCGCATCATCTCCACCGATGACCCGCATCCAGCGCTTTTTTTAGCTTACTTCCAGTGTATTTCCAAGTTGGCAAGCTCAGCGGATGGTATGGAGGATCTCGTGCTTCGTACCTTTGAACTTACCTTACTCTCAGAGCTTGGTTATGGCGTCAACTTTGATGAGGATTTACAGGGTGCTCCGATCATATGCGATCAAGATTATGAATTTATCCCCGCGCAGGGGTTTAAATTACTGTCCCATGAATCCAGGAGCGAAGTGCTTCGCTGTACTGGTGCGGAAATAATGGCTATGCAGCAGGGGGATTTCAGTTCGGTCAACTGTAGAAGAGCTGCAAAAGCACTTTGCCGTTCTGCTCTGAAGCCGCTATTGGGGCCGAAGCCCTTGCAGAGCGTGGAGCTGTTCAAGTAATCGGCTGCTTACTCGCTGAGCTCCTCATCTGTAAATAGTGCGCTTACATTGACGGTTTCACGCCAGTTTAGCATTTCATCGATGACTGATATCAGGGTAGCTATTTTTTGTTCCAGCAGCGGAGGGGTTTCACCCTGCTGTTGAGCACTCTGTAGTTTTACATCGAGCTCCTCACTGTATTTTTTTAACTTTGGAACGCCGCAATAACAGCATCCACCGTGAAGTTTGTGTATTACTTCCTGCAGCTCACGATAATTTCCTTCGCTCAGGTATGTTGTTATATCTTTTTTGGTTTGCGGAAGCGAATCCAGCAGCATTTGCAACATATCGTCGGCTAGCTCGGGCTTGTTTTTTGAGAGCTTCAAAGACTGGGAAATATTGACAAGTTTTTCGTTTTCGTCAAACTCGTTGTCAATTAACTCTGTATTACTGCCGGGAACAAGGGAATTTGTGCCGGTGTTTCGGTGTGGGTTTCGTGAAACCCACCTATCTATAATGTGTTTAAGCTCATTTTCACTAACGGGCTTGGTCAGGTAGTCATCCATGCCAGCTAACAGAAGCTTTGCCTTCTGTTCATTAACAGCGTGGGCGGTAAGAGCGACTACTGGTGTTCGGTGGTCGGGGTTTTCTCTTCTTCGCAGCTCCTTGGTTGCTTCCAGGCCATCCATGCCTGGCATTTGAATGTCCATCAGAATCAAGTCAAAATTTTGCTTTGCGCACATGTTGAGCGCGTCAGCGCCGTTGTCTACGGCAGTAACAGTTACCTCAAGATCTTTCAGTAACTCGCACACCAGACGCAGGTTGGCGGGGTTGTCGTCTACTGCGAGCACCTTCGTTTCTCTCTCTGGCTCTTTTCCTTTGCTGAAGCTGCTTGTAGCTTCGCCGTCGCTTTCTGGAATAATTATTCCCAGCTGTTCGCAAACTGTCTGATGGAGCCGGTTGCAAAACAGTGGACGTAAGATGCAGATTGAATGGCTGCCAGATAAGGCGGGTTCAATTAGTCTATGAATAAGCGGTGAGCCCAGTACGATTACGGGAATGGAGTAATCCTGATTAAGCACGTCGATTACTCTACGTAATTTAATTTTATCGAAGGTCTTTTCGTTGATTTGTGCATCGAGTATTGCCAGGTGTACCTGGCCGGTCCTGCATGCTTCTTCTGTTTTTGCCTCAATATCCTCGAACCTCGATATCTCGCTTACCTCTGCGCCCCAGCCGCGAATGTAGTGTGTGATTTCCGCTCGACTCATGGTTGAGCAGTCGTAAACTACCGCGCGGATATTGCGCAAGGTACCAGTGAGATAACCACCGCTGCTGCTGGCTGCATTAGGGTTGCGGCCCAGCGTCGAGGTAAACCAGAAGGTTGCCCCTTTACCTGGTTCGCTTTCCACGCCTATCTGACCGTTCATTCGATCAACAAGCCCTTTGGCAATTGCCAGCCCGAGGCCAGTACCTCCATGGGCCCGACTTTCACTTGAATCGAGCTGGGTAAAAGCATCAAACAGCTTTTCCTGTTGGTCTTGATTTAGGCCGATACCACTGTCAGTAATGCGGAATTGGAGGATTATCTGATTGTCGGCGCCATCATCTTTGCTTACGCTAACCAGCACATGGCCAGTATTGGTAAATTTTATCGCGTTAGATAAGAGGTTGGATAAAACCTGTTTTAAGCGAAGCGGGTCGCCAAGCAGGTGTTCTGGAATATCATGATTAATAATAGTGAGCAGGCGTAATTTTTTTTCATGGGCTGCCGGAGCCTGGAGCTTCAGAGAGTCTTCAATAACCTGCCGCAGCCTAACGGGCTTGTATTCCAGCGTCAGCTTGCCTATTTCCAGGCGGGAAAAGTCCAGAATATCATTGATGATAGTGAGCAGTCCTTTGGCAGACTCATCGATAGTTTCCAGGTATTCGAGCTGCTGAGAATTGAGTTCGGTTTTTTTCATCAGCTCGGAAAAACCGATTATGCCGTTGAGTGGTGTGCGAATTTCATGACTGGTATTGGCGAGAAATTCAGATTTCACTCTACTCGCCTGCAGTGCTGTTTTTCGGGCAAGATCAAGTTCTATATTCTGAATTTCCACAGTTTCCAGTGTTTCCCTCAATTCTGCTGTGGATTGGTCAATGTTCTGCTGCAGGTCTTCCTGCGAGGTTCTTTGCAGGATGGCCAACTGATTGATGCCAACCACTAATTCGTTGTATACCTTTTCTGTGTCCTCCGGTATTTGTTTTTCATAGTGGCCGGAAATATATTGTTGGATGCCAGAGCCGATCTTCTCTAGAGGTTCGAGCAAGGTGTCCTGAAACTTGCGAGCAAAAACAAATGCCAGCGCAAAACAAATTGAGAATGCAAAAATAGCGGTTAGCACGTACTGGTATACGCCAAGTACCCAGAGTATGTTGTCGGATACAACGAGAATATTGTGTGCCTTTTGGTCTGCGTCCAGCTCAAGATCTGTTTTGATTAGCAGGTAACACTTCCCTTTGTCGCAGTAGCTTTTATTTTCCGCTGCGGAGTTGGCAATTTTATTGAAACGAGCTTCACTGAAATCCGGCAGAGGTAAGCCGCGAGACCATAGCACCCGGTGATCGCTGTCCAGCAAGGCGAGAGACCTGAAATTATCAGTGCTTAGTAGCGCCAAGGCGAGAGCTTCGAGCTGTTCAGTGTCTAACTCTCTTTTATCGGTGTAGTCAGAAAACAGTGATTGAATGAAAACATCCCGCTGCCATTTCTGTGTTGTTGTCGACTGGTGTTGTAGCAGCAGGAAGATAATTCCGAGCAGTAGCAACGCTGCTGCACAGGGAATGAGTACCAAGGAAAATACTTTATGTTTCAGGGCTTGATTTTTGAGCATGGTCGAGCGGGACTTTTTTTGTTCTAAATTGTACTGGAAGTGTCTTGGTGGTCCATGTGGAGAGTTCGATAACAACAGCACAGCCAAAGCGTTCAGATCAAGGCGAGAAAGGATTGGAATAGTGGTGCTATTTCAAAGTTTCTCAACGCGAGCGGGACGTTTTGGCGAAGCGAACTGTTACACAAGCTTCCGCATGAGTCCCAGGGCCTGTTGACACTAATTCGATCTACTCTGTTGCTGCCAGCGTTTCGCTGTCAAAGCGTGCGGAGCGTGGTTTGCTTGCGCCAAATAAGCGACCAACAACGCTGACAGCGAGATTTTGGCTGCAAGCCGTTGGGCTGGGCCTGTATTTCCATGCTAATGCGTTATTTGTCGTTTGCATAGCTTTGCCAGGCTACTCTCTAAATGCCTTGCAGCCTGAAAATACAGCCTCCAGCAGAGCTGATAAAATTAGTGTCAACAGGCCCTAGCATAGGGAAAAAGAGGAAATTTAGAAAGCAGAACTGGTAGAATTGCGCCCGCATTGGCGCTTATACCTGCGCAGCCATTGTTGCGGTGCGGAAAATACAGCGTCTGTTGCTGATAACCACCTGAGAAAATGGGGTTCTATGGAGTTTCCCACAATTGAGTCGTGTATTGGTCAAACGCCGCTTGTTCGTATGCAACGTTTGCCCGGTAGTGAAAGAAATACCCTGCTGTTGAAACTGGAAGGTACCAATCCAGCCGGATCGGTTAAGGATCGGCCAGCAATCTCCATGATTGTCAGAGCAGAAGCCCGGGGCGATATTGTTCCCGGAGACACGCTCATTGAAGCGACCAGCGGCAATACGGGTATTGCCCTGGCAATGGCTGCCGCTATCAAGGGCTACAAAATGGTGCTCATCATGCCGGAAAATGCAACTGATGAACGCAAGGCCGCAATGAGTGCTTATGGTGCAGAGCTTATTCTGGTGTCCAAAGAAGATAGTATGGAAGGGGCCAGGGATCTGGCAAAAAAAATGCAGGCTGAGGGCAAAGGCGTGGTGCTGGACCAGTTTGCAAACGGAGACAACCCTACAGCCCACTATGAGGGCACTGGTCCGGAGATCTGGCAGCAAACTGCGGGCACTATTACTCATTTTGTGAGTTCTATGGGAACAACAGGCACCATTGTTGGCGTATCCCGCTACCTGAAAGAGCAGAACCCAAACATTCAGGTTATCGGCCTGCAGCCTGAAGAGGGCGCTGCAATCCCTGGCATACGTCGGTGGCCACCCGCCTATTTGCCGGGCATCTATAGCGAACAAAATATCGATCACATCGTTAGTATGAGCCAACAGAGAGCAGAAGAGACTATGCGTTTGCTTGCCAGGCGCGAAGGCGTATTTTGCGGTGTTTCATCGGGTGGCGCGGTGGCTGCTGCGCTGGAACTGTGCCAGCAAACAGAAAATGCAGTTATCGTCACAATTATTTGTGATCGCGGGGATCGCTATCTCTCTTCTGGTGTCTTTAGTACGGGAATTTAAATCAAGATTTAGCACAATATGGTTAAAGTAAGACAGGATCACCCCATAGACCATGATGGGGCCATCGATATCCAAGCCTGGGCCAAGCGTATACAGGCGCTGGCCCGCGTGCCGGAAGCAACACAGGAAGGGCTTCATCAAGCCTGCGTGTTAGCTCAGCAGGTTGTTTGTCTGGAAGGCGAGAACAACAGCGGCTGGGGCGAGGGTTATTCCACGCTCAATGCGGGGCTGGAAATGGCCGAGATACTCGCTGAATTGCAGATGGATGACCAGACCCTGGTGGCTGCGATACTTTACCGCAGCGTGCGGGAATGTAAGCTGGATTCTGCTGAGGCGGAAAAGCAGTTTGGCAAGGAAGTGGTTCATCTGATCGATGGTGTTCAGAAAATGGCCGCCATCAGCAGTTTGACTAATCACTCGGCAAGTGCGGTGTTCGGCCAGGAGTCGGAAGAGCATTCAGAGAATGTGCGCAAAATGCTGGTAGCGATGGTGGATGATGTGCGTGTTGCGCTAATCAAGCTGGCGGAACGTACCTGCGCCATCAGGGCGGTTAAAAGTGCACCGGCTGAGCGGCGGCAGAAAGTCGCTCGGGAAGTGTCTGAAGTCTACGCGCCATTGGCGCATCGCCTGGGAATCGGCCATATCAAGTGGGAGCTGGAAGATCTGGCTTTCCGTTATCTTCAACCCTTTGATTATAAATACATAGCCAAGCTGCTGGACGAGCGTCGCATCGACCGGCAGGCTTATATCGACAGGGTGATATCCGTACTTCAGGAGGCTCTGGGAAAAGAAAGTATAGATGCCGACATATACGGTCGCGCCAAGCATATCTATAGTATCTGGCGCAAAATGCGCAGAAAAAAAATCGGGTTCTCCGAGGTTTATGATATACGCGCTGTGCGTATTTTGGTGGGCTCTGAAAGAGACTGTTATAGCGTACTTGGGATCGTACACGCCTTATGGCGAAATATTCCTCGTGAATTTGACGACTACATTGCCAACCCAAAAGAGAACGGCTATCGCTCATTGCATACAGCAGTGAAGGGGCCGGACAACCAGGTGCTGGAAGTCCAGATCCGCACTCGCACCATGCACGACGAAGCCGAGTACGGTGTTTGCGCGCACTGGCGCTATAAAGATACCGATAAGGATGATGCTGGCAGCTACGAAATGAAAATAGAGTGGCTGCGTCAGGTGTTGGAGTGGCATGATGAAATTGGCGGAAACCCCTGGGACGACTCACTGCCAAAGACCATCGAGCAGGACAGAATCTACGTGTTTACGCCAGACGGACACGTTGTCGATTTACCAGCAAAAGCAACCCCGGTCGACTTTGCCTTTCGCATTCATAGTGATATCGGTATTTGTTGTCGCGGCGCAAAAGTCAACGGACGCATTGTTCCTCTTAACCACCCGCTGCGCACTGCCGATCAGGTTGAAATTCTCACCGGCAAAAGAGAGTCGCCAAGCCGTGACTGGCTGAATCCCAATCTTGGATACATCACCACCTCGCGAGCACGCAGCCGCCTCGCTCATTGGTTTAAAGAGCAGGATCGCGACCAGAATATCGCTGATGGGCGAGCATTACTCGACCATGAATTTAAGCGCCTGGCAGTGGAAAACCTCAACTATGATGATCTTGCGAACGGGCTTAATTTAAAATCACTTGATGATTTATACGTAGCTGTTGGTACCGCAGAGCTGGGCGTGGAAAAGGTTATTAATTCCGCCCAGCGGATGTTGAATATTGATAAACACGAACACCAGGCGGCCTCTCTTGTGGGCCGAGCCACAAACGAAACCGGCGGTGCGGATGTTTATATTGATGGCGTAGGGAATCTTCTATCGCATATCGCGCAATGCTGTAAACCTATTCCTGGCGACAGGATTTCGGGTTACATAACCCTGGGGCGCGGTGTATCCATTCACCGAGTGGACTGCATTAATCTGCTTCAGCGCCAGGCAATAGAGCCCGAGCGCATCATCACCGTGGGTTGGGCGGAAGAGCCTTCGCAAACCTATTCCGTTACTATCGCCCTGGAAGCATTTGACCGTCATGGCCTGTTGAGAGATATAACAACGCTGCTGGACCGGGAAAAAATAAATGTCAGCGCTATGCAAACTTTGTCTAATAAAAATAAAAACACCGTGGATATGACGCTGCAAATTGAAATTATGGATTTCAATGAGCTGAGCAAGGTGCTGGTTAAGCTAAATCACCTTCCTAATGTCTCTTCCGTGTGTCGAAAGGTGTAGCGAGTGAAACCCGACTGTCGAGAAAAATACATTATTGATGACCTGATTTATCTTATGTCACGGCTCAGAGATCCGGAAACCGGGTGTCCGTGGGATTTAAAGCAGGATTATCGTTCTATCACGCCCTCGACAATAGAAGAAGCTTATGAAGTCGTTGATGCGATTGAGCAAAACGATCTTGGTCACTTGAAAGAAGAGCTTGGTGATTTACTTTTTCAGGTGATTTTTTACGCCCAGCTCGCCGACGAAGAGCAGCGCTGGAACTTCCATGACATTGTCCATGAGCTTACGGCCAAACTTATTCGCCGTCATCCTCACGTATTTCCTGATGGAAGCCTGCAGAGTAGGCGCCTGGAATCAGATGATGTGAGTGATCAAAGCATCAAGGCTTCCTGGGAGGCGATCAAGCAACAAGAGCGAAACACCAAAGGCAAGGCGAGAACCCTGGATGATGTTCCCACCGCCTTACCTGCTATTCAAAGGGCGCAAAAACTGCAGAAGCGTGCTGCGCAAGTCGATTTTGACTGGCAGGATGCTAGCGGCGTGCTGTCGAAATTGAAGGAAGAGGTTGCGGAGCTTGAAAGAGAAGTGAGCGACATTTCGCAAAACAGCGATACGCGTCGCAACTCTGTTGCAGATGAGTTGGGGGATGTTATGTTTTCCTGTGTCAACCTTGCAAGACACTTTAAATTGGATGCGGAAGAGGTATTACGCCAGGCTAATAAAAAGTTCGAAACGCGCTTCAATTACGTCGAAGCAAGTCTCCAGCAAGAGGGGCTCACAGCAGCTGAAGCCTCGCTTGAGCAAATGGAAAAATTGTGGCAGGAAGCAAAACAGCGCTAGGGGAAATCGGGCTTAAGTCTCACGCCGAAAGTACGGTAACAAAGAAGCATAGCCAAGGCGTTCAGAGCAAGCCGAGAAAGCGCCGGAATAGTGGTGCTGTTTCACTTGTATACATTCGTTTGGCCATAGTCAGTAGTGCATCGACGGCTTCAATAAGTATGCTTTATGGGCAACTGGAGTTGATCTTCTTATCTTGTTAATGCTTATACTGAAGTGTATGGTAACCACCTTCAAAACCACGACCAATGTAATGGTGCAGAGATCTGTTGTAACCTGCCTTTTGGTCTTGGTTGGCCATAGCAATCTCAGAATAAACCTCATGAGGTATACGAAATGCGATTAGTCTTATTGGGTGCTCCTGGCGCCGGGAAAGGAACCCAAGCCAAATTTATCATGGAAGCTTTTGGTGTGCCCCAAATATCGACAGGGGATATGCTCCGTGCCGCTGTTAAAGCCGGAACGCCATTGGGGCTGAAGGTGAAAGACATCATGTCCAGTGGTGGCCTTGTATCGGACGACATTATCATCGATTTGGTTAAGGAGCGTATCGCCCAGGATGACTGCGCTAAGGGTTTTCTTTTTGACGGTTTCCCAAGAACGATTCCGCAGGCTGAGGCTCTCACTAGTTCAGGGGTTGAGTTGGATCACGTTCTCGAAATCTTTGTTGAGGATGATGAAATTGTTGCTCGTTTGGACGGCCGCAGGGTTCATGAAGCTTCTGGCCGCGTATATCACGTTACCCACAACCCTCCGAAAGAGGAAGGGCTGGATGACGAGACTGGCGAACCTCTTGTACAGCGTGCGGACGACAAAGAAGAAACTGTACGTAATCGCCTGTCAATCTACCACCAGCAAACAGAACCTCTTGTGAAATACTACCAGGGCTTAACTGAAAAGGCGGTTAAGTTCAGCCGGGTGGAGGGTGTTGGTTCTCTTGACGACATCAAGCAACGCGTGTTGGCAGTACTAAAAGCATAATCTTGACAGTAGCGTGCACTAATTAGTACAAAAAGGCCCTTGAGGGGCTTTTTTTTTGTACGGATAAAATATATAAGAAAATTTGTAATTTCGCTCAGCTCTAAAAACGCTTTTTTTGACTACTGATGAAAAGTTATCTTGTTGTAAATATTTAGCAGTAAAATGGATAATAAATACAGCGAACGCTTGTTTGCTAAAAAATGTGCTAAAAAACGTGCAAAATGGTGGATTATAAAATAATATGCATTTAAGGCCGAGGGGCCTTAAGGGTACTATGAAATGGAGTTTGTCTTGAATGAATCAAACAAACTGCAAAAGAATCCGACATGTGCTTGTTGAAATTAAGCTCATGTCGGTTTTTTTATCTTCTGAGTTAAACAGGAGAGCTTTTCATGTCAGGCATCAAACACTCTAAAACGGTTAAGTCAGGGTCTAAAAAGCAAAACAGAGTTGCCCTAAAAAGCTCTGGAGCCAACCTCGTAAATAAAAATTTTCGCGACTTGATCGCTATTGACATAGCGGTGGTGAAAGCTCAGCGTCTTGTAGACAAATCCACAGAAGACCTCCAGGCGGCCACAGAAAAACTCGTTGCAGCGAGATCAAGCGCAGATAAAGCAAAGGTCGTGGCGGCTAAATCCAAAAAAAACGCAGACATGCGAAAGCTCAAATCGGCTTCCTCGACACTTCAGAAGGCTTCACTCAAAGTTCGCACAGCAAAATCTGCTCTCAAAGAGTCCAAGTCTGCTTTGTATATAGCCAAGACAATGGCAAAGGTTTCAGTGACAGAAAGTGAGCACTTCGCAAAGCTGGAGCTGTTGCGGCTGAATTTGGAGAGTAAGGCAGAAGCGGAGCTGCAAAAGGCACTAGCGGCCTTTACTGTGAGTTGGTCGAAAAAAAGAGCTACGCAGGATGCCAGGAAGCTGAAAGCGGCGGCAAAAAAAATGGCCGCAAGGCTGAGCAGTATTGAAAAGAAGGCCGTTGCCAAGGTTAAAGCTACTGCGAAAAAAACTACCCGGGCTAAAGGCTGAGTGTGGTACAAAACCTGGTTCGATGCTTAACCGCGTTTGCTCCCGGCGAAATTGCGGAATACTACCCGTGGTTGGGGTTGACTGGTGTAAACTGACCCTGCAACTGAGGTGCGCTTGATTTGATGCTTAAACAATCACGGCAGTCTTCTTCAGGCCGTTGTTGGGAATTTTTGTTTACAAAACGGATAGTTTTAGTAAAAATCCCTCTCCCATGAATAACACCATCTCCTGCAACCTGCTTGCCATAGATGCTTCCACGGAAGTCTGCTCCGTAGCCTTGAAGCTTAATGGCAAACTATCCTCGCGCTCTTGCGATATGCCCAAATCCCATTCCAAGGTGCTACTGCCTATGGTAGATGAGCTGTTGCAGGATTCATTGCAATCCCTGGATGCTATTGTCGTATCCCTCGGGCCAGGCTCATTCACAGGTATTCGAATTGGCCTGGGTGTGGTTCAAGGCTTATCTTACGGTGCGGGGCTACCCGTTGTTGGTTTGAGCACACTTGAAATACTTGCGCTCCAGGCGGCGCAATTAAGCACAGGGCAAATATTGCTACCGGCGCTTGATGCGCGTATGGGGGAAGTGTACTGGGCTGCATACAAACCCGTTGGAGACAGGCTGGAACAGGCCCACAGGGCAACGGTCAGTGCACCCTCAGATATGGCGGCCGCTCTAAGAGAATCGTTTGCCGGTTGTACGTTGCTTGCATGCGGTCATGGTTGGGGGCTGCCGGATTTAGATGATTTTAATGTCGAGCAAAGCTTTGCTGAGTTAAAACCCAGAGCAGAAGATGCGCTCGTCCTGGCTGAGCAGAAAATCATGGACCATGGTCTTAACCATTTTCCCATTGGCGTTGTTGAACCCCTTTACCTGCGAAATGAAGTAAGTTGGCAGAAGCGAAAGCGTATCCGCCAGTGACACAATAGTGTTGTTGAGTCTCTCTATACTCTGCAGGCTCTGTATTTTTTTACCTTAAAGAGAATTTTTGATGGATTTAATTCAGGTTGTTGTGCTGGCCCTGATTCAGGGGATTACTGAGTTTTTACCCATATCAAGCTCCGCCCACCTTATTCTTCCCAAAGAGCTGCTGGGCTGGCCAGACCAGGGTTTGGCTTTTGATGTGGCGGTGCACGTGGGCACCCTGGCAGCGGTGGTTATTTATTTCCGTGCAGATATCATTCGGCTTATATCCGGTTGGTGTGTATCGTTAACGGGAAATGGCTTTAACCAGGATGCGAGGCTTGCCTGGTTCATCATTGCAGCGACCATACCTGCGGGCCTGGCCGGCTTGCTATTTGACGACTATATCGAAGCTAATCTCAGATCGACCTCGGTGATTGCTGCAACTACCATTGGTTTTGGTCTGTTGCTGGCATTTGCGGACAGGTTTTCAGGAAGCGGCCGCAGCTTGGCAGAGTTGACTTTGTTCACCGCACTGGTGATTGGCCTGGCTCAGGCATTTGCGCTGGTACCCGGTACTTCACGTTCCGGGATCACAATAACCGCGGCGCTTTTTCTTGGGTTTAGCCGCACAGATGCTGCAAAGTTTTCTTTTTTACTTTCTATCCCAATAATTTTACTCAGTGGTGGTTACAAGGGGCTTGAGCTGGCTACCAGTACGAGCGACGTGGATTGGTTCGCTATTGCTATCGGAGTTGTATTATCCGCGGTAAGCGCTTACCTTTGTATCCATTATTTTCTCAGTTTCATCCAAAAACTCAGCATGCTTCCATTTGTGATATATCGTTTGCTGCTGGGTGGATACCTGATTTTTTTTAGCTTATGACACAAACAGCACTTAGTTCGGAGCTGCTGGACTTCCTCGCAGCGTCGCCCACGCCCTACCATGCCACCCAAGCGCTGGCAGCTACTTTCACTGCAGCTGGATTCACACAGCTCGACGAGAGCCGTCAGTGGCAATTGAAGCAAGGTGGGCGTTACTTTGTCATTCGGGGAGGCTCTTCGATACTGGCCTTTGTCAGCGGCGATGCGGCTGTTGATCACGGCTTTCGGGTAATTGGTGCTCACACCGATAGCCCCTGTCTTAAAGTAAAACCAAGCCCCGAGTTACTGAGCAAGGGTTATTACCAGCTGGGTATAGAAGTGTACGGTGGGGCCTTGCTCAACCCCTGGTACGATCGCGACCTTTCACTTGCAGGTAAAGTCGTCTACCTCGATAAGGGCGGTGATTTGAAATCAGCGCTGGTGGACTTCCTCGACCCTGTTGCCACGGTGCCAAGCCTTGCAATTCACCTGGACCGAGAAGCCAACAAAAGTCGCAGTATCAACCCTCAGACGGATATGAACGTGCTCCTTCAACAGAGTAATGAAAAGCTCTGTTTCAGGGAACTGCTGAGCACCAAGATCAATGGCGACGTGCAGGAAGTACTCGACTACAACCTCAGTTTCTATGATACCCAGGCACCAGCTTTGGTCGGTTTAAACAAGGAGTTTATTGCCAGCGCGCGTCTGGACAATCTGCTGAGTTGTTACCTTGGGGCCAGAGCTTTACTCAATGCTGATGGAAGCCATACCAGCCTACTTGTTTGTAACGATCATGAAGAAGTGGGCAGCAGAAGCGACCTGGGCGCACAAGGGCCGCTGTTGGATGAGGTAATGCGCCGATTGTCTGGAAGTGAAGAATCAAGGCAGCGCGCGATGCGCCGTTCAGTGATGATATCCGCTGATAACGCACACGGTGTGCACCCCAACTATGCAAAGGTCCACGATGAACAACATGGGCCGCTACTCAACAAAGGGCCTGTGATTAAGTTTGATGCCAGCCAGAGCTATGCCACCAACAGCTCCTCTGCGGCTCTGATTCGTTGGTTAGCCAGAGGGGGGGAGAGTGGTGATATCCCACTGCAGCAGTATGTTACGCGCGCAGATATGCGGTGCGGCAGTACCATTGGTCCGATCACCTCCGCTGGCGTGGGGATCTGCACGGTGGATATTGGTTTGGCCACCTTTGCCATGCATTCTGTAAGGGAGTTGGGTGGGAAGCATGATCTTGATCACATGCTTGAATTACTAACCCGCTTTGTCTCCAGAAAAACGCTTCCAGCGCTAGACTCTCTGTATCTCTAGTATTAAAGTCTGAGTTATGTCGCGTTTTGTTGCGCGCTCATACAAAAAGAGTAGCTTCGAAAGCTACCTCTCCCTGCAAGAGCAGGCCTGTTTCTCTCTGTGAGGAAATTGAATGTTAGATATCCATGCCTTAAAAAAATTTATACCTTTTAATGGACTAGAGGATGAATATCTGCAGGAAGCCCTTAACAAAATACAAACCGAAGAATTTACTAAAGGACAAATGCTATTCAAGCGGGGCAGAGCTATCAGTACAAAGTTCTACTTGCTTGAAGGGCAGGTTGATCTTATAAACAGTGCGTTTTACGTATCCACGGTACTTGGTGACTCGGCGCTCGCCCAGAATGCCCTGAATACCGAATCGCCAACGGTTTGCTCCGCAGTCGCCAAATCTGCCAAGGTAAAAGCGTTCTCCATCGACGCCGAGGTACTCGACAGGTTAACCGCATGGAGCCAGTCTGCGGCCTCAGGCGGCTTTGATGCTTTTGACGAGTCTGATTACACCACCGGCGAGTTCGAAGTGCAGGAACTCAGCGATGATGGCAGCGATTGGATGGCTGCGCTACTGCAGGCCCCCCTGTTTTCTAAGATACCGTTGACCCAGGTACAGGAATTATTCCTTCGCTTTGAAGATCTCGCTGTGAAGAAAGGGGAGGTTGTTGTTAAAGAAGGGGAAAAGGGCGATTACTTTTATGTGTTGGTTAGCGGCAGCGCGAATGTTTATAACCACAGCGAAAGTGTTGATGTTTCAATTCACCCGGGGCAGTTTTTTGGAGAAGAGTCCCTGTTGGGGGATACGCTGAGAAATGCCAGCGTCAAAATGCTCAGCAAAGGGCGTTTGAAAAGGCTTAACGCTGATGATTTCAACGCATTGTTAAAAGCACCTGTTGTGCGTTATGTGGAAACCAACCGTCTGGAAAAACTGGAAAAGCCTTACAAACTGCTGGATGTAAAAATGCCCATGGAGTTTCGTAGTCAGCACGTGCCCGGGGCGATAAATATTCCACTGTCTCGTCTTCGCAATTCGCTTACCGAGCTTGGGCGAAAAAATATCTACCTTGTACCGGATGATGCAGGAAGCCGCGCGGATATTGCTGCTCACCTTCTCTGTCAGGCCGGGTTTGATGCCATGATTCTTAAGGCATCCGCATAAGCATTTCAACATAACAACAAGAGAAAACGCACCTTTAAACCCGGTTTAAAGGTGCAGCATCCAATGAATATTCTTCTTCTCTCCGCGTATGATGCAGAGAGCCATGCTAGATGGCGCCGTTCTCTGGTAGAAAGTTGCAGCGAGCATAGCTGGACCGTATTGAGCTTGCCTGCTCGATATTTCAATTGGCGAATTCGTGGCAATGGTTTGACCTGGTCGCGTAACGAGCGCTCAAGCCTGATAAAATTTTATGATCTTATTATCGCCACCTCGATGGTGGATCTGGCAACGCTAAAAGGGCTGGTTCCGTCTTTAGGATATGTTCCAAGTATCTTGTACTTCCACGAGAATCAGTTCGCATACCCCTTATCCGAGCACCAGCACTACCCCCTTGAACCGAGGATGGTTAACCTGTATTCCGCGCTTGCAGCAAGTAGCCTGGTGTTTAATACCGCATACAACTTAAGTTCATTTCACCTGGGCGTGGAGACCTTGTTGGCGAAAATGCCGGATGAGGTGCCGGAGGGAATTATTGGCGAGCTGGAGGATAAATCGCAGGTTTTGCCTGTGCCTCTGGAGCATCGTTTATTTACCTCGATGCACCATAAAAAAATAGTATCTGGTGATAGCTCTTTGCAAATTGTTTGGAACCACCGCTGGGAATACGATAAAGGACCGGACAAATTACTGGGCTGCATTGAGGCTTTACCGGAAGAACTGGACCTTAGATTTCACATTGTGGGGCAACAGTTTCGCACGCTCCCTGAAGCTTTCGCGCAAATTAAAAGTATTCTGGAAAAGCGAAATTGGCTGGGGCGCTGGGGTTATATTGAAGACGAAGCTGAATACAGCCGCTTATTGCGGCAGAGCCATGTGGTGTTATCCACCGCATTGCATGATTTTCAGGGGTTGTCGGTACTGGAAGCGGTTGCTGCCGGCTGTTTACCCATCGTTCCCGATCGATTAGCCTACACCGAGTTATTTTCTCCGGAATATCGCTATCACTCCTGTTTCAGCAACGAATCACGCAAGACGCATTATGCAGTTGAGTCGGAAAGTTTTTCTTGTGTGGATAGAATCAGAAAATACGCAGACCTGCTGCGCATTCAGCAAAGCTTACCTGCTGCTCCTGATCTGAGCCATATGAGCTGGAAGGTTAAACGAAGCAGCTACCTTGATTTGTTTGAGTCTGTTGGTCGTAAATAACAGTATCGGCAGGGTATCGCAAACACGCTACAATAAACCTCCTCGTCTAGCGTTGGACTGATCATGTATTGCACACTTATAAGGGCGCTGTGTTTTGCAGCGGCTGTACCTTTGCTATTGCTATCAAGGCTGAGTGCTGCGGGTGACTTTTCATCCCAGTTTTTTGACCCGTTTGATGGCCGTTTAGATGCCAGCCAGTATCTGGCGGAAAATGCTTATGGCTTCCTCCCTGTTCCTGTGATTATTACAGACCCTGCCGTTGATTCGGGCCTGGGAATGCTGGGTTTGTTTTTTCATGAAGATGACGATTCACGAGAGACGCGCATGGAAAATATGCGCAATGCAGAGGCGGATGCCTCGCGATATCTGATGCCGCCGAGTGTTTCAGCGGCATTTGGCGCTGTAACGGGCAATGAGTCGTGGGTACTTGGCGGCGGCCATATGGGTATTTGGAAAGAGGGGAAGATCCGCTACATGGGGGGTGGTGGCTATGGCGACATTAATCTCGATTTTTATGGTACCGCCAATGTAGCGTTTCCACGGCCAATTACCCTGAATACCGTTGCTTGGGCCGTGATGCAAAACATCAAGTTTCAGCTGGGGGACAGCCGCTTCTTTATAGGCCCCAAACAGCAATATGTGTCGGCTGATGTCAGCCTGGCTAACCTGAGTGAATTGTTGCCGCCCAATTTGCCTCCGGAGTTTCAGCAGTGGCTGGAAGATCTACTAAGGTATCAGGTAAGTACTTCCGGCCTGGGCGTTATTGCTGAGTATGATAGCAGAGACAACCTTTTCAGCCCTACGCGCGGCTATCTTTATGGCCTCGAACACACCTGGTTTGATGAGGCCATTGGCAGTGATGTCGACTATAGCCTGACTAAACTTTCCGGGCTTAACTACTGGAAACTGGGAAAACGCTGGAACCTGGGGCTGCGCCTGGAGAGTGAATATGCCGACTCTGATTCCTTTCTGCCGCACTTCGTACTGCCTTTTATTTCGCTGCGAGGCATTCCTGCGGCGCGTTATCAGGGTAAGGCGGTTGCTGTGAGTGAACTGGAGCTTGGCTGGAACATCGACAGCCGTTGGAGTGTCAACGGCTTTATCGGCGCAGGAAGAACAGCGTCTGCCTGGGAGGAGCTGAAGGACGCAGATAACAGGGTGGCACGCGGTGCCGGTTTTCGCTATCTGATTGCTCGTCGCTATGGTTTTCGCATGGGTATTGATGTTGCCCGTGGTCCAGAAGAAACTGCGTGGTATATTACTGCCGGTTCTGCCTGGTGATGGGGCGCGCAATTAAATTAAAAAATCTATTTAATTACCGGATTAATAGTACAAATTGTACTCGCTCAAACCCAGCTATTACGTGGCGTACAAGCAATTTTCCCGCGTGCTTATGAATTATTCGGGCCAGGGCGACAAATAACAAGAAGTGGATAAAGTATGTCTAAAAAACGTGTATTAACGGGGATTACAACAACAGGTACTCCCCATCTCGGAAACTATGTTGGTGCAATACGTCCGGCAATACAGGCCAGTCACAATGCTGATGCAGAAGCATTTTACTTCCTGGCTGATTTGCACGCGATTATCAAATGTCATGAACCCGAGCTTATACGGCAGTCTTCGCGTGAGGTTGCGGCCACCTGGCTGGCCTTGGGTTTGGATACCGACAAAGCGATTTTCTATCGTCAATCAGACGTTCCGGAAATTACCGAGCTTAGCTGGATTCTTAGTTGTATGGCAGCCAAGGGCTTGATGAACCGCGCGCATGCTTACAAAGCTGCGGTTGCCAGAAACCAGGATGAGGGTGAAGACCCCGATTTTGGAATCACCATGGGGCTATACAGTTATCCGGTGCTGATGGCGGCGGACATTCTCATGTTTAATGCCACTGATGTGCCTGTGGGTAAAGACCAGATCCAGCATGTTGAAATGGCTCGCGACATTGCCGGGCGCTTTAATCACAACTTTGCTGAGGTTTTTGTACTTCCGGAAGCGGTGGTGGATGACTCTGTAGCCGTGCTTCAGGGGCTGGACGGTCGAAAAATGAGCAAGAGTTACAACAACACCATCCCTCTGTTTCTCACTGAGAAGCAGCTGCGTAAGCATATCAACAAGATCAAAACCAACCTTCTCGAACCCGGAGAGCCAAAAGACGCGGATGATTCCACCGTATTTCAGGTTTGGCAGGCCTTTGCCGATGAGCAAAAGAGCCAGTGGATGCGTGAACAGTTTGAAAGCGGTATTGCCTGGGGCGAAGCGAAGAAACAGTTATTTGAGCTGGTCAACGAGGAGCTGGCACCTGCCAGAGAGCGCTACAATGAGCTAATGGCAGACACCTCCGTGATTGAAGAGGTTTTGCAGGCTGGCGCAGAAAAAGCCAGGGCAGTAAGTGCGCCCATGTTGCAGCAAGTCAGAGATGCCATTGGCATCGGTCGAATGTAAGTTCCTTTCACATCAGGCGCCTTTGGCGCCTATATCTTTATATAGGTCCTCTCTTCGTTGCACTGGCGATCGGTGTATCAGCGGTCTAGTCTTAGAATGTTGATAAATTGCAAAAACCATTCTTGAGGGCGCTCTGTGGATAGTAAGTTAGCGAAGTATGCCATCTCTGCCACGGCTGCTGCGGTCGCCATTGCGCTGATTTTGTTATTTAAGTCTCCTTTACTTGCTTCTGGTCTATTACTTGTGTGTGTTGTGTTAACCGCAATTGTTAACCAACACGCGGATGGTTCCGAAAGCCTTGAGGAGGATATCCAGGCGGGGCTGTTAAAGCAGTTTCGCGATGTGGACGCCAAAATTGAGCAAGTTGCCTTACCCGCTTGCGGCGAACTCACGCATTTGTCACATGAGATACAGCAGTGTGTTGAAAGCTCATCAGTGCGCCTGCATGCGAGCTTTCAGGGCTTGTCAGATTCCGCAAACGCTGAAAAAGATTTAATGATGGGCATTGTTGACCAGCTTTCCAGCAGAGCTGTTGTCGGTGATTCTGTTGAAGAAGTATCGCTTAAGCGCTTTGCAAACGAAGTAGGACGAATTCTGGATGACTACGTTCGATTGTTCATCGATATAAGTGACAAGAGCGTACAAGCAGTTCATAACATTCAGGATATGGTCAAACATCTGGATGGAATGTTCGTTCTTATCAATGATATTCGTGGCATAGCGGACCAGACGAACCTTCTTGCCCTGAACGCAGCCATTGAAGCTGCACGTGCCGGTGAAGCCGGTAGGGGCTTCGCTGTAGTTGCAGATGAAGTGAGAAAACTCTCGCAGGACTCCAATGCGCTTAATGAACAGATCAGAGAGCGAGCCGAAACGGCCAAAAGCACAGTGACCAATGTGGAAAAAGTTGTCGGCGATATAGCATCGCTGGATATGAATATTGCAATCGATGCAAAAGGACACCTCGATGCCATGTTGTCCGAACTGGAACTGGTGAACGAAAAGGTCACGGAAAGTGTAACGCGTGGAGCGGAAATCGGTGAAAGTATTAAGCAGGAGATCGGCAGTGCAGTGACGGCTTTGCAGTCGGCTGACCGGGTTTCGCAGCTTGCGCAACAAATAGCGAACCAAACCGATTATTTAAAACAGTTGGTAACTGCTATTACCGAGTCCGGTCAAAACCAGCATCAGCTTGGTCAGGCACTGGAAGACTTGCGGCTTAACTTGTCGTCTATTGAACCTGTAACCAGGGCCAGTCTCGATCAATCAGGTTCGGGTGATATCGAACTATATTAGTGTCGATGCTTATCTCCCCGTGATCAACACTTAACCGGGTCGTGTGCCTGTAACGGCTACCCATGAATAAAATGATTTATTGTCACTGTTAGATGTTTAAGCGGTAATAACTACAATTTAAAATTCAGTAAAGAGGCCAAAAAACATGTCTATCAATGTGCAAAATGTACAAGAAGGTGACCCGGTAATCGTATTGGGGGAGCGCTTCGATTTTGGCTCAGTAGACCAGTTCAGGCATAGTTATGAAAGCCTGAAAGGCATGAAAAGAAAAAGCCTGATCATCGATTTTAAAAGTACTCGCTATATGGACAGCTCGGCGTTGGGTATGCTGATTAATGCCCGTAGCTTTTTTAAAGACGATGAGATCAAAATACGCATTGTTAATGCTAATGACCAAATTAAGAAAATATTCTCTATCTCGCGCTTTGATACCAAGTTTGATATTGCATAAATCTCCATTGATAAGCCTGTTACTTTTGCCCGACAACCTTGGCCTATGAAGATACTTGTCGTTGATGACCACACTTATAATAGGGATCTGCTCAACTTTATCCTGGAGGATGAGGGGCATGTTTGTGTGGAAGCAGAAAACGGCAAGCTGGCCTGTGAGCTGTTTCAGAAAGACAGTTCAATAGAAATTATCCTTATGGATATCAATATGCCCGAGATGGACGGCATATCTGCGACGCGGGTAATAAAAGAAGACAAAGAGCGCTTTGTGCCTGTTATTTTTGTTACCGCCCTGGATGATGCGGAAATGGTTGCAAAATGTCTGGACGCAGGTGGAGATGATTTTGTTCCCAAGCCCGTAAACGAAAATATCCTGCTGTCGAAGATAAAAGCTCATGCTCGCTCACAAGGCGTATATTCAAAATTAAAAATGGCACATCAAAGCCTTCAATATCATAACCAGTTGATGTCGAGGGAGCACAGCATTGTTGAGCACATTTTTACCCGTTGCAACCAGCGCAGCCCCACCATTTGCGACAATATTTCCGAATATACATCTCCCATGTCCATGTTTGATGGGGACATGGTGCTAACGGCTGCCTCCCCAAGTGGTGGCCTCTACCTTATCGTAGGCGACTTCACCGGGCACGGTCTTGCCGCAGCGATGGGCTCTTTACCTGTTTCTGAAGTGTTTTTTACCTTGGTTGCGCACCAGGCGGGAGTATCTCAAATTGCCACAGAGCTGAATCAGCGTCTTTATGAATTGTTGCCAACCAGTATGTTTTGTTGTGCCGCTATTGCGCATATCGATTATGCGGGGACAAAAATGACCCTGTGGACAGGTGGAATGAATGACATTCTTTGCATCAAGCCCTGTTGCAAAAAACTTGAACGAGTACAGGGAATGCATATGCCTCTTGGTATACTCGAGCCAGAAGAGTTTGATGACAGCCCGAGAATATTAAATATAGAGCAGGGAGAAAAACTTTACATTTATACAGACGGCGTAAACGAAGCTACAAATAAAGATGGTGAAGAGTTCGGCTTGGAGCGGCTTGAAGATATTATTGTGCGCGGTGGTGACGATGTGGTTTATGCTGTCACGCGGGCAGTCAATGAGTTCCATGAAGGTTGTGAGCAATCCGACGATATCTCAATAGTGGAATTCACGGGTGGCCCACTGGTGCACCGGGACCGAGGCAGTAAAGAGGTGGTCGACGTGGGCGCGCAGTATCACGGCGCGAAGTCTTTCCCCTGGCGTTTGTCCATGCGCCTTGAAGGTGAAGACCTGCGTGATACCAGCATTGTTAATCAGATATTGGGTTTTGTGGCCAGTATTAAGGGTATAGAATTGCACCAGGACAAGATTTTTACCATCGTCAGTGAGTTGTACAGTAACTCACTTGAGCATGGCGTGCTGCAACTGTCATCTAAACTAAAGTCTTCTGCGGACGGATTTGAAGAGTACTACCGTCTGCGTCAGGAAAAACTGGAACAACTGGCAGAGCAGTTCATTGAACTGGATTTTACCTATCTGCGCGGAGAGCCCAATAAAGTTAAGCTTGTGATTACCGACAGTGGTGAGGGCTTCGATATTGCCAGCTTGGAGAAGGGGGCTAATGATAATGAAAACAGCCATGGTAGAGGTATAAGCCTGTTAAAGACCTTATGCTCCGTTCTCAAATACAGCAACGGTGGTCGCACAGCCACGGCGATTTACGAGTTGTGCCGCCACGGTTAAGCGAGCTCGTGGATTACGGTGAAATATCAAATCTCCTCTAATACCTCGTATATGCTGCGCGTGAGCATCGACAGATCCTCCTGTGAAATCACATAGGGCGGCATAATATACACACGGTTCACAAATGGCCTGATCCAAACACCCCTGTCAACAAACATTGGGACTATCTTCGCCATATTTACCGGCGTTTGTGTTTCTACCACACCAATTGCTCCCAATACTCTAACATCGGAAACGGAGGGTAGGTCAGCGCAGGCTTGCAGTTGCTCCTTAAGCTGCCGTTCTATACGGGCAACATTTGCTTGCCAGTTTTCCGAGCTCAGTAATTCCAGGCTTTTATTGGAGACTGCACACGCAAGTGGGTTTGCCATAAACGTGGGGCCATGCATAAAGCAGGCGGCTTCTCCCGCGCATATGGTGTCTGCCAGCTTATGAGTACAGAGTGTTGCTGCCAGGGTCATATATCCACCTGTCAGGGCTTTGCCGAGACAAAGAATATCCGGTGAAATACCCGCATATTCGCAGGCGAACATTTTTCCTGCCCGGCCAAAACCCGTGGCTATTTCGTCGGCAATCAATAGCACATCGTAGTGTTTGCAGAGTTTTTTCGCTTCCCGCAAATAATGTGGAGAATAAAACTGCATCGCACCGGCACCCTGTACGATAGGCTCCAGGATTAATGCCGCAATGGACTTATGGTGCTTCTCCAGCTGTTTTTCCAGGTCTGCCAGAAACTCGTCGTGCCAGGGTTGATCAAAATCACAGCGAGGCGCTTCGGTGAATAACTGCTTCGATAAAACATCATTAAACAAGTGGTGCATCCCCGTCACCGGGTCGCACACAGACATGGCGGCGAATGTGTCACCGTGGTAGCCGCGCCTTAGTGACAGCAGGCGATGTTTCCGGGGTTGTTTTTTACTTTGCCAATACTGTAGGGCCATTTTAATGGCTACCTCTACCGCCACTGAGCCCGAATCGCTGAAAAAGACATGTTCAAGTCCGTCGGGGCTAAGTTGAACAAGCTTTTCTGCGAGATTAATGGCCGGCTCATGAGTAAGCCCTCCAAACATCACATGCGCAGTTTTGTGCAACTGCTCTTTTACGGCTGCATTGAGCTGTGGGTGATTGTAGCCGTGTATAACGCTCCACCATGATGCCATGCCATCAATGAGTTGTTCGCCGCTGGCCAGTTTTATGCGAACGCCCTGGCAAGAGTCAACAATGTAATTGTCAACAGCAGGCTTGATTGAAGAGTAGGGGTGCCAGATATGCTTTCTGTCTATGTTGGCGTTTTTGAGAGAGTCTGTCATTAAGTGCAATTCTACTACTGGTGAAAAACTGCAATTCTAACGCATTCTTAGCTACGCCACTTCAAAATTGCTCAGCAGAGCCTCTTGCGTGGCGGGGGTGTTCAGGGGAGATGCAATAGAGTGTATAAACGTATCCAGCCGGGCCTGGCTGGTTTCACCGAGTTCAAGGAATTGAACTCGAATTTGGGTGTGGCAGCAGGGGTTGCGCAGAAACCGGCATTGCTTGGCAATGCAATTAAGCTGCATTTGAAAGTGATCGTTAAATTTGAACGAACTTTGCAGGCGAGTTTGCAGAGCGAGGGGTTGTTTGAGGTCTTTGCCATAGACTTCAAGCAGTGCACCCCAGCGGCTGAGGTTGGCAACGTGGGCTTTTTGCAGTGGTTCGTCTACTAACTGAAATTCAACCTCCGGGCCTTTGCGCGGGTCAAAGTAAACCCGGGTATTCCAGCGGCGATTATGGCTAACCTCGCTGTGAGTGACTTTTACGGTTAGCATTTCTCCGCCACGGTAGGCATCGGTTTCTGTAAGCTCTGTTTTCAGGTTGTAAAAGCCGTGCTTACAACGGATTTGCACCCACAACACTTCCCCTTTGGACGTTCTGCGCCTTGGACTTGGATACAAGCCATCCAGCAGCACTAGCCCGCTCTGCAGGTCGAAGCCGTGGATGAAGCTTTGCAGTGTTTCGCCGGAACCGGGGATATGAACGCTGACAAACTGATGTTTAAGGCCACATTCCACCAGTATATCGGCTTCCCAAACTTTCCAATTTGTTTTTGTCTTCGAACGGTTGAGCTGCTGTAGCGGCATCTAGGCGAGTCTCTCTGTAGGTTTTTTGCTTATCAAACTGTTTCCTGTTACCCGGTGAACGAATAGATCGTTCTGATCTATTTGCTGGTTGCCCCTAAAACCGGGTGGCTTTACATGGAAAGCCTGGGTTTTAAGAACTCGCATGAACCTCAGGTTGCGGTGTATCCCTGCACCGCCTGATAGAGCATTTAGCAAAGCTTGTGCCTATCCCTCCCTTATTGTGTGACTCCGCGAAAACACTGAGCTTGATCGCTGTCGGCAGGTATACGGTGGTAGACCGGGGGCTTTTTTCGGCAAGCCTTTGCCTCTGGTCGTGGAGAAGTGCTGCCGCAGGTAATAGTTTGGTGTAGCTGGTGTACAATGAGCATCTTTTGCAGTGTTGGAGTTTTTTTTGGACCAGTTCACCCGTAAAAGCCGCCTCGAGTTTAACAAGTTACAAAAGCGCTTACGCCGAAACGTGGGGCGTGCAATCGAGGATTACAACATGATAGTAGAGGGGGACAGGGTGATGGTGTGCCTCTCGGGAGGGAAGGATTCCTACTGTATGCTGGAGGTGTTGCGCTCTCTTCAGCGCAGTGCGCCAGTGAAGTTTGAATTGCTTGCGGTGAACCTGGATCAAAAACAGCCGGGTTTTCCTGAGCATGTCTTACCCGAATACCTCGATACGCTGGATATTGAGTACCACATTGTGGAGCGGGATACCTACAGCGTTGTGAAGTCGGTTGTGCCCGAAGGGAAAACCACTTGTGGTATGTGCTCCCGTCTGCGGCGTGGCACCTTGTACGGCTTCGCGGAGCAGATTGGTGCCACCAAAATTGCCTTGGGCCACCACCGCGACGACATCGTGGAAACGTTGTTCCTAAACCTGTTTTACGCCGGGCGGCTCAAGGCGATGCCGCCGAAACTGCTGGCGGACGATAAGCGAAACGTTGTCATTCGCCCCTTAGCCTACTGTACTGAGCAGGATTTGAGCGAGTTTGCGGATGCCAAAGGCTTCCCAATTATTCCCTGCAACCTCTGCGGTTCGCAGGAGAACCTGCAGCGGCAGGTGATCAAGCAAATGTTGAGGGACTGGGATAAGCAGCATCCCGGCAGGGTGGAAACCATTTTTTCGGCCTTGCAGCGCGTTTCTCCTTCGCAGCTGGCTGATAATGCACTGTTTAACTTTAAAGACCTGGTTCTGGACAGGTCTGCCCCCTTGCCAGATCGAGCAGAACAGCAGCAGTCCACGGGTGCCGGGGCGCAATTTATAAACGCTCTTAATGTGTAAAAAAGTGCGCAATAGCAGAAGTAAAGGAGTATGAAAAGAGCTAAGCTTAATGAATAATTTATCCGATAAAACGTGGTGGAATGCAGTGAGTTCTCATAAGCGAAGTCGCTGCGCAGGCATCCCGCAAGACGAAAGGTAGACGGTGCAAGGTTTTTTTCACGGAATATCGTTCCGGCTGGCGAAAGTAGGTGTAATCGTTGCGCTGCTTGTGGGTACGCTTATGAGTGCTGTGCAGATATATATCGATTTCAAAGCACAAAAACAGATCGTCGACAGCCAGATTTCCAGTATCACCGACATGTCCACGCCACCGGCGGTGAGGGCTATCCATACTGTGGATAATCGTCTGGCGGCGGAAGTTGTTGAAGGTATCATGGTCAACGACTTCATTGTGGCAGTCACCATCTCCGACGAAAACGGTCGCGAGTTTGCTGAGTCTCAGCGCATTCCCCGAACCAGCAATACCATCTGGATCACCAAGCACATTACGCAGCACCTGAAGGTTTTTAGTTCCAAGCTCTACATTCCCGGTCCCAACCCGGAAGGGGAACACGGCCAAATGAAGTTCGTCGTGGACATGGACGCAGCCTTCGCGCGTTTCTATGAGCATTCCGCCGTGGTCATCACCATAGGCCTGATTCGCTCCTTCTTTCTTGTGTTGTTCCTGTTCTTTGCGTTCCACTACATGCTGACTCAGCCTCTGATCCAGATTGCCGCTCAAATCAAGCAGATTAACCCTGGCAGCCCCGGAGAGCAGCGTTTGTCCCTGCAGGGCCACAGCCGGGACGATGAATTGAACCAGTTGGTGAGCAGCGGTAACCAGTTGCTGGATGCTGTAGACCTGGCGCTGGCTAAGCGTCGTGCGGTGGAAGTGGTTTTGCGCAAGAGCGAGGAGCATGTGCGCCAGATTATCGACAGCTTGCCTGTGTGGGTGGGCGCACGAAACAAGGATGGGCATTACATCTTCGCCAATAAAGCGCTGGCTGACTTTCTGCAAACGTCACCGGAAGCCATGCGTGGCTCCCATGTCAGTGACTTCGCCGAATACTTTATCACGGACCCCCAGGAAGTTATCACTCTCGATATGGAGGTGATCAAGTCCCGCATCAGCGCTCAGATCTGGGAAGAAAAGTGGGTAAGTACCGATGGTGAAGAACACAGCATGCACACTCATGTCATGCCCATGGAGTTTTATGACGAAGTGGTGGCGTTGGTAGTATCTTCTGATATTACCGACCTGAAGCGAGCACAGGCGCAAATGGAGCATATGGCCTACCATGATGCGCTTACAGACCTGCCAAACCGCAGTTACCTGGTGGAGCGACTGGAAGAGGAGGTGCGCAAGTCTGCCCGCCAGAAGTTCTACGGTGCTTTGCTGTTTATTGACCTGGACCAGTTCAAATATATCAATGACTCGCTCGGGCATCCGGCAGGGGACGGTGTGCTCAAGCACGTCTCCCAGCGGCTGATGGCCATCGCCTCCGAAGATGACGTGGTGGTTCGCCTGGGCGGGGATGAATTCGTGGTGGTGCTTACCAACCTGGGCAAGGAGCTTTCTGCTGCTATTCTGCGGGCCGAAGAGATCGGCGAACGCATTCGTGCCTATGTTTCCGAGCCTCACTTCTATCATGACCTTGAGCTGCACGTGACCTGCAGTGTCGGCATCGTGATCTACCCGGAAGAGGATGCAGGCGTACACGAATTGTTGCGTTACGCCGATACAGCCATGTATCAGGTGAAGGAGCAAGGCCGTGATGCGATCCAGTTCTTCAATAAATACATGGCCGACAAGGCGCGTAATGTGTTGGTAATGGAAGGTGACCTGCACCGCGCTCTGGAAGCAGACGCCTTTAGCCTGCATTACCAACCCCGCGTGGATGTGCATTCAAACGCTATTGTCGGTGCCGAAGCCCTGTTGCGCTGGAACCACCCGGAACGAGGCATGGTTTCCCCCGCCGAGTTCATTCCTGTGCTGGAGACATCGGGCTTGATTGTGCAGGTGGGCATGTGGGTGCTTGAACGGTCATTGAGGCAGGTTAAAGAATGGCAGCGTATGGGCCTTTGGACCCGGAACATGCGTCTGGGTGTGAATATTAGCCCGCGTCAGTTCCGCTCCGCTCAGTTTGTGGAGGATATTGTTGCGACACTTGAGCGTGAAGAGTTTGATGCAGAGATGCTGGAAATGGAGATTACCGAGGGTATTGTGATTCATAACCTTGAGGAAACCATCAGCACCATGTCTACCCTGGTAGAGCAGGGCATCAACTTCGCCCTTGATGATTTCGGTACCGGTTATTCTTCCATTAGTTATTTGAAAAAACTCCCCGTTTCAATTTTGAAAATTGATCAGAGCTTTGTGCGCGACATTACCGTTGACCGGAACGACCGGGTTTTGGTTGAAACCATCAGTGCGATGGGCAATATGCTTGAGCTGGATGTGGTGGCCGAAGGTGTAGAAACGGTGGACCAACTGGAGCTTATTCGCCGCTATGGTTGCCTGTACTTCCAGGGGTATCTAGCCAGTGCTCCCGTAGACCCCAATACTTTTGAGCTGATGCTGGAAAAACGCGAAATCAAAATAGCCGGATAACAGGGGTTTTCATGCGCACGGAAAGGTTTAACCACCTCAATGTCAAAATTACGTTTGGCGCAGTAACGACAATAATCCTGTTACTCACGGCAGCTGTTCTGTTTTCCTTCCAATATTCTACGCGCTGGCCTGCGGCAATAACTATCGCGACAGGTTTTTCCGGCGGAGTCTATGACAGGCTGGGCGAAGGGCTGGCCGAGGTGCTGGATTCTCACACCAAACAAAAAATAAGCTCCCGTAAAGTCAGCTCCGGCAGTATTGAAAACATGCAGATGATTGGCAACAATGCTGCGGATTTGGCGTTTGTTCAAAGTGATACTGCCGGCAATGACAAAGTACGTGTAATTGCCACGCTTTATGATGAAGTGCTGCACGTGGTTGTTCCAGCGGGGCAAGGTTTCAAAGACGGTCTTAAAAGCCTGGAAGGAAAGAAGATCGCTATTGGCCCTCAAGGCAGTGGAACTAAAGTAGTTGCAGAGAAACTGCTGGGGCATTTTTCCATTGTCTATCAATCCGCCAGCTTACCCGTGGCTGATATTATTAAAGCATTCGAATCTGAAAGTATCGATGCAGCCATAATCCTTACCGCTATTAATTCACCCATCACCCAGGAGTTACTGGCTTCGGGTAAATATACGCTGTTGTCATTGGACAATGGAGACAGTGCGGGGGATGAAACGCTAGCACTATCTCAGGTTTATCCTCACTATAGGCCCTTCAAAATATTTCCTCGCGTTTACGGTACATTCCCGGAAGACACCATCCATACTCTTGCAGTAAAAGCTACTTTGGTTGGCCATGCTGAGCTATCTTCCAGCGTCGTTCGGGAGATAACAGAGTTACTATTTGCCAGCCGCTCAAAACTGGCGGTAAAACACAGCGCTGCAGAGCAACTGCAAGAACAGTGGAACGCACTGGATGTGCAGTACCCCTTTCACCAGGGGGCGATTGATTATTACAACCGCAGTAAACCACTGTTTATCGTGCAATATTCAGAAGTACTCAGTTTTGGTTTGAGCGTGATTATGTTGATATTTGCCGCTATTACAGGGATGAACACCTGGATTGATAGCCGAGCAAAAAATCACATTGATGAGTTTTATGAGAAAGTACAAAAACTGAATTTGAGCCTGAGTGATCACTCTATAGTAGAGCTCGACAGCACTATGCAGGATGCGGTAGAAAACCTGATTCATGAGCGCCTGGAAGCCAATGCCTCATTTCAAATTTTTCAGTCCCTGGTGCTTAACCGGATGATTAAGTTGCTTTTGCTTGAGATGGCAAGAAATAAAGCTAGCGCTCAAGGGAGCGAATAAAGCCTGGCGGTCAGGGCGGTAACGGCGGTTTCAACTTTTAGTATCCTGCTGCCCATTTGAAACGCTTCAAACCCTCGCTCCTGAAAAGCATTTACCTCCTTATCGAGAAAGCCTCCCTCCGGGCCAATGGCAACCATGCTGGCCTGATTGACAGCAAGCTCCGGGCATGCGGCAAAGGGCCCTGGATGCGCAATTAACTTGCGCTTGTTATTGCTCAATTCTTCAAGATGCTCTTCTATAAAGGGGTGAAAGCGCAGGAATTTACTCACTTTGGGTATTTGTGTTGCCATACCTTGCTCAAGCCCTAACAGCAGTTGTTGCTCGATAGCATCATCGTTTAGTGTTGGCGATTGCCAAAAACTTTTTTCTACCCGCGAGCTTTGGAAAAAACACAGATGTGCTACCCCCATGCATGCAGCTGTCTGCAAAATACGCTTGATCATTTGTGGGCGTGGTAGTGCCAGTAGCAGGGTAAGAGGAAGGGGGGGTGGTGGTGCCGTTTGCAAGTGCTCAATTTCCACAAATGCAGAGCCATCTTTTAACTGCAGACTACCCACGCCGATATTACTGTTCATCAGGCCCAGGCGAATTTGGTCACCACTGTTCAATTTCAGTACGTTTTTAATATGCAGATATTGCCTGTCTGATAATTGCGCCAGGTTTGCAGAGCGGAGTTGATGGTGCTTGAGCAGCAATAAATTCATGGGGTGAATCTGGCTGAGATGTAATTATGGCCCTCCCTGCAGGAGTCGAACCTGCGGCCTTCCCCTTAGGAGGGGGACGCTCTATCCAGCTGAGCTAAGGGAGGGTAGCTGCGGGTTTATTGAGCAAAGCCTGCAGTCAGGCGCGGTATGATACTGCAACAGAAAAAATTTAGAAATAAAGCGTGTTGGAAAAGTGAGGCTTTAAGCCTCACCCACCTTGTGAGAGATGTGACTGGCAGTACTTTTTCCTGCCGCAGAGTAGAGCTTGGGTGTAGCCGTCTGTCCACGCACAATTTCCAGTAGACGGCTGAAGGTTTTCTGGTTGCGGGCGAGAATTTTTCCGTTCACTTCGTTGGCGGTTTTGCACGCAAGCTGCAGTTCTTTCAAGCGTTCCCATAACTGTTGTAACTGGGGGTGATCAAGCTGTTCGAGTATTTTTTGCCATGCCTGTTTAAGGGCTTGCTGATCCTTACTATTGGCACTGAGGTAGTTTTTGCTCCAATCAGTGCGCACTTGCGCACTGGCCTCAAGAATGGACAATTTTTCGGCTTTCTGCTGCAACAGTCCCTCGATAGTTTCCATATCTCGTTCGCCCAGAGCTTTGCGTTCCTGTTCGAGTAGCGCCAGTAGTTGCTCGCAGGCTGTGATGTCAGTTTGCAGGTGTTTCAGGAGCTGTTGGGGCTGAATAGGGAGGTTCATAGCATTACCCACGGTCATAATCTTGTTTTACCCGCGCCAGATTTCTGGTGCATGGTTTGAATTACGGGAGTAGGGGCAAAAACTATGCCGCAAGACAGCTAGAAGGACTGGTCCTGATCCAGCATCTTACCGGCTATGGCGTCGGCATCAACTTGCAGTCTGCCACTGGTGAGCGCTGCTTTAACTTCTGCCACTTTAGCGCTATCAACATCTGGCATTTCGGAAAGTCTGGCTTCCAGTTTCGCCAGGTTTTGGCCCGCATCGCTAAGGGATACGTTGTCACCCTCAGCGCTGGCGGGGCTTTCAGGCGAGGCGTTTTTTTCACGCACGGGTGCTGAAGCCTGTCGGGCTTTGCTGGATGTCGCAGTATGTGTGTTTAAGCCATTACCGGGTTCAATAACCATGGGAAACCTTCTTCCGGCGGTCAAATCCGCCTAAAAAATACTCTCTTACAGGGTTTGTCGGCCACTACACCATTAACTTTAGTGCCGATTGATAAGTTTTTCAGTGTTTTGCCACGATAACAACACCTGGAGCTGATACCAGTCCGTCAACAATCCGTCGCGAGTTGTCGTTCCTTACTCGGATCTGTTCGCCAACATGGCCGTTACTTAAGGCAGTTCCTTCTGTTTCAACGGTCAGGCTGGGCAGTTTTGCCCGAAGAACCACCGTTTCGCCTTTACGAATAACGTCGGGGGCCTGCACGTAGTTCAGCTTTATAATGTCGTTGAGCCGAATCGCCCGTTTTAGCTCCTTACCTATCAGGTGTTGCAAATCGTCCGTATAGCTACCGCTAAGCCTGGCGGTGTTGACTTGCTGGTAGCTTAAGTCGCTTTTGTCGAGCAGCTCCCCCCTTGCAAGGTTTCTGCTGGCCACCAGAACGTTTTGCAGTGTTTCCACTATCGCAGGTACGTAGATAGTCCAGCGAGCGCCTGAGTGACAACTGGTTTTTACGGTTATGCTGGAATTGTTATTGGTTTGCTTGATTTCTGTTTCAATGTTCCCCGCGCATTTTGCCAGGCGCAGGCGGCGGTCCAGGTTTCCGGTTTTAACAAACAGGGTTTCATTCAGCGTGAGTTCTTGATGGCGCTCTTGAAAGAACTGTTCCAGCTCCTGTTGTACCAGCAGTTTTAGTGTATCGATGTTTTCATGGCTAAGTCCCGATCCCAGCCCGGAGCTTGACAATAGCAGCCCGCCAGTCAGCAAGCCTGCGAAGGTGTATCGCTCCAGCTTGCTGATAGCGAAGGCTTTAAAAAACTCCGTCAAGTTATCCATTAATGACCTATGCTGTATGTGTAAACAAAGAAGGAACACTTTGTGCCAACGTCAGAAAACTGGCGTGTGATAGTGGTTAATATCAAGGAGTTTGCAAAGCCTGTGCCGTGGCGCAGATTTGTTTTTCAAGTTCGAAGGGGACCCACCATGGCAGGGGTACTAGACAGCGTTAACCAACGCACTCAATTGGTCGGGCAGAACCGGCTGGAGTTATTGCTATTCAATCTGGGTGGCAGGCAGCTCTATGGTATTAATGTTTTCAAGGTTAAAGAGGTTCTGCAGTGTCCGCCCTTAAGTGAAATCCCCAAGCGCAACCCCGTTGTGCGCGGTGTGGCGCATATACGTGGCGGCACCATTCCGATTATGGATTTGCGCCAGGCAACGGGTTATACCCCGTTGGATGACATTCAGAATTGTTTTGTGATCATCACTGAATATAACCGCTCTACCCAGGGCTTTCTGGTGAGAGCGGTGGAACGCATCGTCAATATGAACTGGGGGGATATCCATCCACCACCCAAGGGTGCCGGCAGAGAAAACTATTTAACCGCGGTGACCGAAGTGGAAGGCAACCTGGTTGAGATTATTGATGTTGAGAAGATTCTGGCAGAAGTTTCGCCACTGCCTGCAGAGGTAAGCTCTGAGGTGATTGAAAGTGCGCAGCGCGAAATTGTGGTGTGTAAACATGTACTTATTACGGATGATTCGACCATTGCCCGTAAGCAGATTCAGAAGGTAATGGAGTCGCTGGGGTGTAAAACCACTTTGAAAAAAGATGGACGCGAGGCCCTGGATTACCTCGAACACCTCGTCGAAGAGGGTAAAGATCCTTATCATGAAATACTACTGATAATTTCGGATATCGAAATGCCGGAAATGGATGGTTATACCTTTACTGCAGAGGTTAGAGCCAACGCCCACCTGAAAGACATGCACATTATCCTTCATACATCGTTAAGTGGTGTATTTAATGAAGCGATGGTGAAAAAAGTGGGTGCCAATGATTTTCTGGCAAAATTTAACCCCGATGAACTCGCCAACCGTGTGAATTACAGAATTGATCAGCTTACCGAGAGTGGCGAAAAGGTGGAGTCATAAGGTATCTGAACCACCAGGCCAACAACTAAGGACATTAGCGGCGCCATTCCTATGACAGCGAATTTAGAAGGTCACTCGCATACCCACAATCAAGGGCGTATTCAGCTCGACTCCAAAGAATTTCAGGAATTTCGCGATTACCTGCAAACTGTAGCGGGTATTGATCTCGGGCATAACAAACAGTACCTCGTTGCCACACGTATCCGCCGTATATTGATTGATTATCAATGTGAAACTCTGGGTTCGCTTACCCGTTTAATTAAAAACGCTTCGAATCAGGATTTGCGTCAAAAAGTGATTGACGCAATGACCACAAATGAAACCTTTTGGTTTCGTGATATCTATCCATTCCAGCATCTACAGAAATCCATCTTGCCCGAGTTAGTGGGCAAGCCCGGCGGAAATCGAGTCCGGTTCTGGTCTGCGGCCTGTTCGTCCGGGCAGGAGCCCTATTCATTAAGTGTTGTGATTGAAGAGTTTCTTCGCTCTAATAGGTCCGAAACGCCATTCGAGATTGTTGCAACGGACTTATCCAGCAAAATACTGGAATCTGCAAAGCTGGGAGAGTATGACAGGCTTTCCATAGCGCGAGGCCTGTCCGAGCAACGGCTGAGAGAATTTTTCGACCATCCGGCGCCCGATCGCTGGCGGGTAAAGGAAAAGGTTCGTCGGCGTGTGTTGTTTAAGCCTCTGAATTTACAGGATTCCTATCTATTGCTGGGCAAGTTTGATGTGGTGTTTTGCCGCAATGTTCTTATCTATTTTTCGGCTGACTTAAAGCGGGATATTCTTGAGCGCATCCACGGTGCGATGAAACCTGGAGGCTACCTATTCCTCGGATCCTCTGAAAGCCTTGGTTCGGCTGCAGATTTGTTCGAGATGATTCACTGCAATCCAGGTGTTGTCTATAAAGCAAAATAAGCTGAATATTCAGGCGGTAAGTCCTTGCCGCCTTTGCCAGCATCCCTTCTTTATCAAAATCAAAAAAACCTTTAAAAACAAATACATAAAGCTTTTCTTTGATCTTGGCATGGCCGCTGCATAGTTGTATTGACAACAGGCATCGACAAACAACTTTTCGGCGATTTTTATGGCAATTAACTTCGACAATGCACTAGGCCCCCACGAAGCGGCATTGCGCCTGAGAGCTCAGCGCGCCGGTATGCTGGCAAGTAATCTCGCCAATGCAGATACCCCCAATTACAAGGCCAAAGATATTAATTTCAAGCAGGCTTTGGCGGCGCGTTTGGACAATCAGTCTGCTGATCTGGCCATGTCATCGACGCGTGGCGGTCATATCCAAACAACGCGCACAGGTGTTGGCGCCAGCGAAACACTTTACCGGGTTCCAAACCAGCCAAGTATCGACGGAAATTCCGTGGAAGAGCAGGTAGAGCACGCCGAATTTATGAAAAACAACCTTGAATTTCAGGCTTCATTTACTTTTTTGAACAGTAAGTTTAAAGGCCTGACCAAAGCAATTAAGGGTGAATGATGAGTCTTTCAAACATATTTAATGTTGCAGGTTCGGGTATGAATGCCCAGAGCATTCGCCTTAATACCACTGCCAGTAATATTGCCAATGCGGAGACGGCCAGTTCCAGCTCTGAACAGACCTATCGCGGCAGACACCCTGTGTTTTCCGCTATTCACTCGTCCATGCTTAATGGCGAGATGG
>CAJIBL010000326.1_pt1 | contig 37237 bp, 32 predicted proteins | sample 9199351 | NCBI WGS metagenome assembly CAJIBL01 (sample SAMEA7708304, study PRJEB35096) | sediment metagenome | biome: marine neritic benthic zone biome [ENVO:01000025]; feature: sediment [ENVO:00002007]; material: shallow marine sediment [ENVO:03000034] sea grass bed [ENVO_01000059] ...
AAAAAAACTAAAGCAAAAAAAGAGATAAAAAAAAAAAAAAAGAAAAGAAAGGAAGGATTTGAGAACGGCCACAGAGAGTTCATAGAAAGGTGCGTGAATGATTGGAGGCCGATCAACTATGAAAAAAACAAAATACATATTTGACGCACCGAAATTCCATCACGAAGTATCTTGCACAGGTAGTAGCAATCGATAGCCAGTATGAGTTTGTCAAAGATGAGCGGCGTCCAATGATTGACGCACCTTTGTACGAACTCTATGTGGCGGTTCTGAAATCCTACGTTTCTGATCGTGCGCTCTCAGTATTAAACGGCGTTAGCCCCAGAAGACACCCCGATCGCGGCAGAAGCGTTGTTGGACTGCAAAACTCAAGAACAATACATTTTTGCGATTGCTATTCATGTGCACATAGGGAGCTAAGAAATTCATCCGAATCTGAAACTCGATTACAGATGAGCTGAGGTTCAAGCCATCCATAACGCTGAAGCTTTCCGGAGACTTGACATGCCAGCCTGTAAAGAGGGAGCTTTAAAGACAGCAAATGTAAGTTCGTATAGAGCTGCGGTGGCCTAAGACTTTGAGTTACAAAATATACACATACAATTTTGTCTAAGGATACGCTCTAAGGATAACACTTGTTTTAAAGGCTATCTTGTTGGAGCCTTTAATTTCAACAATGATAGATTCAATTACCTCCACGTATCGCTTCCGTAATAAGACATTTTTTATTACTGAAGTGGCTCGAATACTTTGCCCTGGTTTAACCGGGGATTCAAAACGAAGATCATCAAGTCCATAATTAATAACAAGCCTAGTACCACAGAACATTTCTGCATTTCCAAAATTTTTCAAAGTCGGTAAAAGTGAAACCATAAGAAAGCCATGTGCAATCGTTGACCTGAATGGTGATTCCCTTTTTACCCTATTTTGGTCTATATGAATCCATTGGTAGTCACCTGTAGCACTTGCGAAACGTTGAATTTGGTCCTGAGTAATTTCGTGCCATGAGCCACATTGAACTTCGTCACATTGGTAACCCCGAATTTTTTTAAATAAGGCTAATGCTTCCTGAGACGCTTCATCTTTCGATACGCTTTCACTGTCCAGTAACCTATTAATTAATTCGACAGTTACGGAGAATGCGGTATTTTTGTTAATAGCATTTATTAGCTCACTGACTTGTGGCTCAAATCGTCGCATTAAATCTACATTACTAAAGGAATTTAGCGGTTTTGTTCGCTTTAGCTTGTCCACAATTTTCTCGTAATCTGGTATCACATTTCTCGCTCCCTTTTAATATCAGCCAAAACAATTAATATTAGATAGAAAAGTAGAATCTTATTTGGATAAAGTCTTCCTCCTTGAACAAGGCTAAGCGTGAATCACTATCACGAGTGAAAAATATATTTTCAATACCGGATACGGCATGTATATTAATTTTGGTTAAGTGCGAGACCGTTCTTAAATATGGCGAACGCCCCAATTTATTGCATAACTTTTATGGCATACGCTTATCGGCACACCTCAACCCATTAAATCTGTTTAATTGTCATGCAAAAAAAACTATCTGCAGAATCAAACGCCACTATATCATCCGCCACTATTTTTTCAAGGTCTGGCCATCGCAGGAATAGCTCAATCCAGGGTTTAGAGCCCACCGTTGCGTATTTTGTTGAACGAAGCCGCTACGCGGCAAAGTTAAACCCATCGTCAAATCAAAGATTATTCCCCTACGTGCTGGCTTCTCAGCACGTAGGGGAATATCTTAATGAAAAAGCACAGCAAAAACGATTCGATTCACTGTACCGTAAACATATTAACGCCTTGAAACGTCAAGGGAAAGCCGAGGCGACCATTGACGCTTATTCGCGTGCTATCCGATGCGTTAGTGAGTACTTTGACTGCCCACCCAATGTGCTGACCGAAGAGCAGTTGGAAGTTTTGAGTCCCTCATTCTTAATATTCAACCCCACTTTTAAAGGAGTTTTTCAGTGCGAATATTGCTCGTAGCGGCCAGTAGAATTTTTCTCACAGCATATGGCGGTAGTGACCGGGGAGGGACGCTTATAAACAACCCCGACACAGTTAGTTCATCGAGTTCTAGCTCTCTTGCTGCGGTGGTACCAGCCGAAGTAGAAAACAGCAAACTGCTGGAAACACTAAAAGCAAAAAAACTGGTGCTTAACCAGGCCATTGAATTAAGAGGACGTAATGATTATAAAGGTGATCATTGCTGTCCCACAAAGCCTGAAAACATGGATTCGGTGTTTGTTACTGCTACCTTCGCCAGCATCGCGCCATGGATGGCGCTATTAGAGCAACGCAGGAGCAGTTGCCGGGGGATGCTGGCGTAAGAGCTTACAGGGGTACTGAGGGTGTACGACGACCTGAGGGCGAAATCTCTAGTAAACCGCTTTAAGTGATGATTTACCTAAAGAAAATGTCATAATTTCGTGTAAAAGGCGCTTTAAAGGGTTATGTGCCCTAATTCGGTCAGCCCTGTAAGCCAATGAAATAGGTTGGATAATCTATTTCATTGTCGGGTTAATAGTGGGGTTACAAAACACCTTTATCGATCAGGAAGGATGCATCGCTATGCAAAAAGATGGAATTCTAATCGACTTTTCCAGTTATACCCTTGAGCGCCACGTCGAGCACGCTCTGCAATTAGCTGATGGTAGAGCCGGGGGACGAGAGCAAAGTGCCAGCGCTTTGGACTGGTTAGCCGCTGCAGCAACGTTAACTGACAGTTCCAAGGCTTTCGCCAAGATTAGCAAGCTGCTCCCCCTTGAGCTGATCAAACCAAAGCCTCTGCTCAAATGCTGATCGGCGTTCAGATGCGAGAAAGCGCGATGCGCAAAAGTGCAAGAGGTGCTTGCACAATTCTCTGGTGCCACCAGTTAGACCTTCTGAATAAATCTGAATAAATCTGAAATCTCTGAGAGCCGCTGCTGGTACCAATTGAGCTCAACTGGTATTGGCTACGCAAATGTTTCTTTGCCTCTGTAAGCCTATCTAATCGTTGCTTGCGCTGCGCGTCTGTCTCTCCTGGCACCTTCTCCTTTCGGTAGTAGTAATCCTTGCACTTCTTTTCATATTGCTCGATGGACAAGTCAAGTGGTGAAAGCTCCCATGAGTGGGGCGCTGCGCGTTGCCCGTGTGAATACTCCGCCATTGATATAGCTCCTTGTTAGAACCCCTAAAAACGTGCACTCTAAGCTATTCGTATGCCTCCGCGAGTTAACGCTGTCACATTTTGGCGCTTCATTAATCTTCTAAGGAAGCTTTTAAAAATAAGGTCGGTAATCGACCCAAAGCGGCTGTTGGTTGGTTGAGGGTTACTTGGCCGTTGAATCAAGACAGAGTTGATCTGCCCCAAAAGTAATCAGTCGATTGAAGGTGTGTACTCAGTTATATTTGGATGTGTCGGTGGACGTCAGCTTTAAAAGCCACCGCGCCTATATTTCGAAGGGAACACCGCGCTTATTGGAGCTGACTATGGCTGACTGTTGCAGTTGTTCAACACTTGGCTTACAGAAGCCCTTTCCAATGAAGCATAAATGCCCAGTTGATGGGAAGAAATATGGCGTGGTTTCTCCCAAAACGATAAAACACCACATCAAAGAACCTTGGTTGTGGAATGAAATACATCAGGGATACTACTTTTGCTCTAATCCCGATTGCTCAGTGGTCTACTTCGGCCAGGATGATTCGGTAATCGAAAAGTCATCGGTTCGCACTGAGGTTGGAATAAAGGCAAAATCAGATAGTGCGCTTATTTGCTATTGCTATAGAGTAACTAAGGCCCAAGCAAAAATTAACGCCCAGCCTCGCCAATTTGTAACCGAAGAAACAAAACAGAAGAGATGTGCTTGCGAAACCAAGAATCCATCAGGTAAGTGCTGTCTGTCGGACTTTCCAAAGTAGTCGAAGTCGCTAATTAAATGGCGCTCGAGCAGTGGATATTATTTGTTTTACCTATTGGTTATTGTCGCTTGCATGCACATCAACAAGCTCCCTCAAGATACCGCATTGTTCGACAGTCTTTTCATCGGAGCATTGACCCCTAAGCGCTTTTAACTGCGAGCAAAGTTTTGTTAGCTCTTGGATTCGTTCTTCTACCTGCACGATATGGCTATCAATCATTCGATTCACATCGTTGCACTGTTCGTTCGGTGAATGAATGAGTGTTTGTACTTGTCGAATTTCCGCAAGGCTCAAGTCCAGGCTACGGCAATGCTTTACAAAGGTTAGCCTGTCGAGCGCTTGCTGGTCGTATAATCGGAAGTTCCCCTCACTCCGCGCTGTAGAAGTAACTAATCCTTCTTTCTCGTAGTAGCGAATGGTCTGTACAGAGCATCCGCTCTTTTTAGCCAGCTCACCAATCTTCATCGCGTAACTCCTCTTGACTCTATAGTTACTATAGAGTCTAAACTGCAGTCATAGGTTTTAACAAGGGTGAAAAATGACGAACGAAACCTCTTCGTGCTGCGGCTGTAAAAGCGAACAACCCGCAATTGCGAGCGAGCCATCTGTATCTGCGAGTTCACTCACTTTTGTGAGTGTGTTCAATGTGCCACAAATGGACTGTCCTTCAGAGGAAGGCCTCATCCGCACTGCCTTTGCGAGCGCAGAACAGAGTACGCTACTCGATTTCGATTTGGTCCAACGACAGGTTACGGTCTATCACAGTAGTGACGTTGATGATGTCAGCGAAAGAATGCGGTCGGTAGGCTTGGGCGCAGAACTGGTATCACATGAAAACCTAGATCGAGAGCGAGCAGCTGAAGCATTGCAGTCCGTTGGTACTAGCGACACGCAGGAGGCCAAAACACTCAAGGTACTCTTAGTCATCAACGCTGTGATGTTCGCTCTTGAGTTGACCATGGGGTTAATTGCGCATTCTGCAGGGCTTATTGCAGACTCTTTGGATATGTTTGCAGATGCTGCCGTGTACGGCGTCGCCCTTTATGCCGTAGGCAAAGGTGCACGGGCGAAACTAAAGGCCGCCCATCTTTCCGGATGGCTACAATTGGCCTTAGCTTTGGGCGTATTGCTAGAGGTATTGCGTCGTGCCACCTATGGAAGTGAGCCAATATCTACCCTTATGGTGGGGGTTGGTGCTATAGCGTTGATGGCCAATATCGCTTGTTTGCTACTGATATTTAAGTCACGTAATAGTGGGGCACATATGAAGGCCAGCTGGATATTCTCGGCCAACGACGTGCTCGCCAATGTCGGGGTTATTATTGCGGGAACTTTGGTAGCGCTAACGGGGTCTCAAATCCCCGACCTGGTGATCGGTATCATTATCGGTCTATTGGTGCTTAACGGCGCCCGGCGCATACTTTTGTTAAGATAGATCGCAACTCAACTAGAAGAGCCTAATATGCTTAAGCGCATCCTGACATATCTATTCGTAATACTGATTGGCTTGCAATCGGTCGTTGCAGTGGGTGATGCACATCAGCTACATCAGTCGGGAAGTGAGCATTTGTCGTTTGAAAACCACCAGCACGCAGACGATGCGCAGGAACATGATCACCAACTAGATGTTTCTGCTGGTACCGAAGACCCAGACTGTCATCATTGCTGCCACTGTCATGGCCAGCTTAACCCTGCAGTACTGATTAACTCTTCAGGATTTGCTGTGCAAAAGCCTTCCTCCGGCTTGCTTGAGTACAGCGAAAATACCCCCTCCAACATCATTAACCCACTGCTACGGCCTCCGATCGCACGCTCTTGATTTAGATTTTCATTCCGTGAAGACGGGAAATTTGAACTAAATTAGGATCAAAAATGCGATTCAATACTCTTACTGGGTTTGGAAAAACCTGGCTGCTTGTGGCTGGAATTATCGGTTGCCTGTTATCGGCTACGGGTCATACCGCCAATAGTCATGAGCCTAAACCTCATAACATGTTGACGCTGGAAAGCGCGATAGAGAAAACGCTAGCGCGAAACCCCCAGCTCTACCAATACACATTCGTTAACCAAGCTCTGAAGGCAAACCGTAAAACGCAGTCTTTGCGGCCTTTGTTAGCTCTGGAGCTAGAGTCGGAAAACTTTGGTGGGTCTGGTGAATACGGTGGCTTTGATAGCGCGGAAACTACATTGTCGTTGTCGTCAGTCATCGAGTTGGGCGGCAAGCGCAACGAGCGCGTGAATCTTTCCGATGCAAAACTCAACTCAGCCAAGTGGCAACAGCAGGCGACAACGCTGGATGTGCTTGGCGAACTTACGCGTTTGTATATCGAGGGCTTAGCGACACAAGCCAATATAGAACTAGCCGAAGACTCTTTGCACTTGGCTGAGTCGTTATTAAAAACGGTAAAAACGCGAGCAGCCCGAGGAGCAACACCTGAGGCGGAAGTACTGCGAGCGCAAGCAGCGGTTACGCAAGAGGTTAGTCGGCTTGCAGCATTAGAGGGCAAGCTCGAGCGACAAAAAATGATGTTAGCCCGATTCTGGGCAGAAACAACACCACAATTTGGTGAGCTTTCTGGCAGTTTATTTGAGTTTGGAAAAAGCGAAAGTTTTGAACAACTCTATACACGAGTCGAAGCTTCACCTTCGCTTCAAATCTTTACCAGCGAGGCCCGTGTCAAGGACGCCGAAGTAACACTGGCTCGTACCAGTGGCCGCAGCGATATTGCGTGGCGTGTGGGCATTAAGCGTTTTGAAGAAACGGGTGATTCAGCTCTGGCCGCCGGCGTTTCAATTCCGCTATTTTCCAAAAAACGTAGCAGTGCCAGTGTTCGATCAGCGTTAGCTGAACGCAATGCCATTGACTACGCCCGGCAAGACGCTCTACTTCGTTTACGGGTGAAACTCTTTGAAGCCTACTCCTTGCGCCAACAAAATATTGAGGCTGTAACCAGAACCCGCCATACCGTAATCCCCGCTTTGGGAAAAGCGCTCAGATTAACTCGCAAAGCGTATGAAAATGGTCGTTACCGCTATCAGGACTTAGTTGCAGCACAAGAAGAATTACTGAATGCGAGGCAGATGCTAATTGATGCCGCGACCAATGCGCTGATTAGCCAGGCAATAATCGAGCAATTGACCAGCGAAGCTCTCTCACACTAATTTGATACTTGGTTCGTCGTTATCGAACCAACAGGATTTTTTATGAAAAACATTACAACAACATTATTAGTTGTTTTATTTTCGGTTTTTGCATCGTATGTTCTCGCCAGTGGCGAGCATGCACACGAAGGTGAAGGCAACGAACATCACCATGAACACGTCGATGGCAACAACGCTGCACACGATGATAACCATGAGCAAAACGCGCATGAGCAACACGATACGGACCACGATGGTAACGCTCATCACCCTAGTCATGACGAGCATGATGGTAATGAAGACTACGAACATGATGAAGAAAATATCAGCCAAATCGATAGTGATTTAGCGAAACAAGTCGGTATAGAAACTGACGTAGCGGGTGCACAGGAGCTTCATCAAACAATTACCGTTTACGGTGCTTTAGCGACGGGTCCAGAACAGTTGAGTCATGTACGTGCGCGTTTCGAAGGTATGGTTAAGTCTGTCGAAGTGACTGTTGGTGATAGCGTCAAGGCGGGTGATCTATTGGCTAAAGTCGAGTCAAACGAAAGCCTTAAAACCTACAAGATTCTAGCGCCTATCTCGGGCATGTTAGTGCAGCGTCACGCCAATACCGGTGAAGTTACTCAGGATCAGGTACTCTTTTCGATCGCAAATTTTGAGTTTCTTTGGGCGGAGCTTCGTGTTTATCCCGCTCAGCAAGCATCTGTTGCACAAGGCCAGGCTGTACATATTCTGATAAACAATCAGGTGAAAGAAGCCGTTGTTAACCATGTGATTCCTGCCTTAGATAAGCCGTACCAGTTAGCTCGCGTAAAACTGGATAACAGCGATAGTCAGTTATCACCGGGTTTGTTGGTTGAGGCTCGAATTGAAACAAGCAGCTTCACCACACCAACAGCCGTGAAAAAAGATGCTGTTCAGTCGCTGGGTGGCCGTGAGGGCATATTTGTAAAGCACGACGATGAGTATGAATTTCACGCTTTGGTATTGGGGCGCAGTGACGATCACTACGTGGAAGTACTTAAAGGAATTGAAGCAGGCGAAATATACGTCAGCGAAAACAGTTACCTGATAAAAGCCGATATCGAAAAATCCGAAGCTGAGCACGATCACTAACGAGGCCGCAACATGATTGATTCAATTTTGCGCCTTGTGATAGAACGGCGCGCACTGTTTTTAAGTTTTATTTTCGTCATTGTTGGCGTGGGTATTTGGAGCTATCAAAAGCTTCCTATCGATGCCGTACCTGACATCACCAATGTGCAAGTACAGATTAATACTTCTGCACCCGGTTATTCACCGCTGGAGGCTGAACAGCGAATTACTTACCCGGTGGAAACCGCACTTTCCGGGTTGCCTAAGCTGTCCTATACACGATCTTTATCGCGTTACGGCTTATCACAGGTAACGGTTGTCTTCGAAGAAGGAACGGATATCTACTTCGCCAGAAATCTAATTAACGCAAGGCTGGGTGCAATAAAAAGTGTACTACCGCCGGGGCTGGAGCCAGAGATGGGCCCAATTTCGACGGGCCTCGGTGAAATATTTATGTACACCGTGCAGGCCAATCCAGATGCGCGAATGGCAAATGGTGAACCCTATACCGCAACTGCTTTACGAGAAATTCAAGACTGGATTATTAAGCCGCAACTTGCACAAGTAAAAGGTGTTATCGAAGTAAATAGTATTGGTGGTTACAACAAGCAATACCACATAATGCCAGACCCGAAACAACTGCTCTATTATCAAATCAGTATCGAGCAATTAGTGCAGGCGCTACAAGCTAACAACGATAACAGGGGCGCTGGCTATATAGAGCGCAACGGCCAGCAACTGTTAGTGCGGTCACCGGGCCAGTTGGCAACCATTGAAGATATTGGCAACGTCATTATCACCGAGCACGAACAAGTGCCCATAAAAATTCGTGATGTTGCCGACATCGGAATTGGCAAAGAGCTGCGCACGGGCGCGGCAACTCGGGACGGAGTAGAAACTGTTTTAGGCACCGCCATGATGTTGATTGGTGCAAACTCGCGCACGGTAGCGCAAGATGTGTCTACTAAGCTGGCATCCATTCAAGTATCGCTTCCTGACGGTGTTGTGGCAGAAGCGGTATACGATCGCACAAGCCTCGTCGACAAAGCCATTGCAACAGTGACCAAAAACCTGCTTGAAGGTGCGTTACTGGTTATTGTGGTGTTATTTGTTTTACTCGGAAACTTGCGCGCTGCGCTGATTACCGCTGCTGTAATTCCACTTTCTATGTTGATGACCATTACCGGCATGGTAAAAACCGGTGTGTCTGCAAACTTGATGAGTCTTGGCGCACTGGATTTTGGTTTGATTGTCGATGGTGCGGTAATTATTGTCGAAAACGCCGTACGCCGATTAGCACAGGCACAAAAACAAAGCGGAATACAAAACCTGCGCGAACGCTTGAACACAGTTTTTGAAGCTACCACCGAAGTCATTCGACCCAGCCTATTTGGCGTAGCCATCATTACCGTTGTTTATATTCCTATCTTCACCTTAACGGGTGTTGAGGGAAAAATGTTCCACCCAATGGCCGCAACTGTCGTTATGGCTTTAGTTTCCGCTATGGTGTTATCGCTCACACTCGTGCCAGCGGCTGTTGCATTCTTTATGAATGGCAAAATCAGCGAAAAAGAAAGCATAGCCATTACCAAAGCCAAGCAGCTATACAAACCCGCGTTGTTACTCGCATTACAATGTCGTTGGTTCGTACTAGGTACTGCGGCATTGTTGGTGTCGTTCAGTATTTGGCTGGCCTCCACTCTGGGTTCGGAATTTATTCCTCAGCTTAACGAAGGCGATATTGCCTTGCACGCTATGCGTATTCCCGGCACAGGTTTGGAACAAGCCGTTGAAATGCAGGAAATTCTTGAGCAGCGCATAAAATCTTTCCCTGAAGTGGATAAGGTATTCGCGAGAATAGGCACCGCCGAAGTCGCAACCGATCCTATGCCGCCAAACGTTGCCGATAACTTTGTTATTTTAAAACCGCGCAGCCAGTGGCCAAACCCTTCTCGCACCAAAGCAGAACTGGTGGAAGCCATGGAGCATTCGCTGGCAGAACTTCCAGGAAATAATTACGAATTCACTCAACCCATTCAAATGCGTTTTAACGAGCTAATATCAGGTGTGCGCGCAGACCTCGGCATTAAAGTATTCGGTGACGATTTGGATCAGCTGGTATTTACCGCCAACGATATTCTCAAAGTTGTACAAGGTATCGAAGGCGCCGCAGATACGCGCGTCGAACAAGTAACAGGTTTGCCCACGCTATCGGTTATTCCAAAACGAACCGCGTTGGGTCGTTACGGGCTAAATGTCGTCGAACTTCAAGATTGGGTGTCGGCTGCCATTGGTGGCGAATCTGCTGGTGTATTGTACGAGGGTGATAGACGTTTTGAGCTGGTAGTGCGATTACCGGAAACTCTGCGCCGAGATATCGAGCGGCTTAAATTCCTACCAGTACCATTGCCTAATGGTGACTACGTACCACTTGAAGAGCTGGCAAGTCTCGATATTTCCCCAGCACCAGCGCAAATTAGTCGAGAGAATGGCAAACGGCGTATTGTGGTTACTGCAAACGTTAGGGGGCGTGACCTGGGCAGCTTTGTAACAGAAGTGAAAAATCAGGTAAGCGAAAACGTAAAGATACCTCCGGGCTATTGGCTGAACTATGGCGGCACTTTCGAACAACTAGAATCGGCAAGCGAGCGATTAACCCTTGTTGTACCTCTTACCCTGTTAGTGATTATCGGTATATTGGTGATGGCGTTTGGCTCACTCAAAGACGCGCTTGTAATTTTTAGTGGCGTACCCTTGGCGTTAACGGGCGGTGTTTTATCTCTGTATTTTCGAGATATGCCACTTTCCATTTCTGCAGGAGTTGGCTTTATTGCGTTATCTGGTGTGGCCGTTCTTAATGGGATGGTGATGCTCGCGTTTATTCGGCAGCTCTGGCATGAAACTGGAGAATTAACCAAATCGATTATTGATGGCGCGATGATCCGGTTACGCCCGGTACTGATGACCGCGTTGGTGGCAAGTCTGGGTTTTGTGCCAATGGCTTTGAACACGGGTACCGGTGCGGAAGTTCAGCGCCCACTCGCTACAGTCGTTATCGGAGGTATTATTTCTTCAACCATTCTGACATTGTTAGTACTACCAGTACTGTATCAGTGGGTCCATCGCCGCGAAAATACAATCAAAAAATAGGCACTTGGCTCCGGTGAAAGGTGGGGCTGATCTCTACCTAATATAAACAGCGAACGAAAAGAGATGTCACATCAATGTAATCTCGATATGTTACGGCCATATGTATATGGATTAACAATTTTCGATTGGCGCGATGTTCATCTTCTGATAGTTAATTATTGAGACTAACGCACTGGAATTGGATTCATGGTTTGTCGAAAAAATAATCGAGATGGGATAGAGAATGTATTCGGCATTGGGCGGCCGTTCCTATGGCACGAAAATTCGATTGTGAAATTTCGTGCCCCTATCGAATTGTTGACGTGTTAAACAATATTGAAAAAGAAATAAGTGCTATGGCTTGGATCAGTTTTCGATTAGATGGCCGAGTGACTTTGGATTGAATGCGGTTGTGAATAATTCTGTAAACACAATTGCGCATGCGCAGATTGTTTTTGAGGGTTAATGAAAAAGAACTAATTTGGAACTGGTAGGAAAATATTGGCGTAAAACACAGCGCAATGACAGCTACGGCCTCTTGCAACCTAGAGCGAATAACCTAATCATATACATTCTTGTCGGGACATTATTCGGTAAAATAAATGGAGTTTGATTTTTCTCAAATGTGGCTGTAAATTTCTCAAATGTGGCTGTAAATAGTCGCGACCATTTGTATTACTAATTTTTATATTCTTAGCACGATCATTATGTGCGGTTTATCTGTGCGCGTCAGTTTTGTATGCGATAGGAGTGCAGGTTTTCGGGCTAAATTAAACGTCTTAATATGGAGTGAATTGTTGTGTTTGATAATTTTATAGATCAAGCAGTGAAGCTTGGGTTAGATCCACTGAAAATTGCCGTATCGTCAGCCGGTGAGTTGTTTGACCTTCCTGAGGAAGCACTTGATCAATTTAAGCTGCGTATTATCAAAGACGCGTTTAAATTTCATTACGAAGAGAATGCATACTATAGGGATGCTTGTCAGGCTAAAGGGATCCATCCTGATTCTATCAAAACATTTGAAGACCTCGCAAAGATACCTCTCGTTCCTATTCATATCTATAAGTCTAACGAAAGCCATAAACTCCTATCAGTAGGTTTAAATAAGATTGAGCTGGAGATGCGTAGTACAGGAACATCCGGTATTCCAAGTGTTTCCCGCCGCTGCTCAGACACCATTGATGGTGCAGTATTGTCGGTATACGCGATGTATCGAGAATTCTTCAAGATTGCTAAGGGGGCTGGCTTGTACCTTTGTCCCTCTACAGAGGAAATTCCCGAGATGGGAATGATTAAAGCGCTAAACATGTTTGCCGGGCTGCTGGACACACATAGATTTATGGTCAAGAACGAGCAGTTTATTCCTGAGCAAGCAGTGGAGCAGCTGGAAGCGTGGGAAAACAATTTTACTCGCCATATTATTGGTCCTCCTTTCCTTATTAATCGTTTTATTCGCTATTTGAAGGCTACCAACAAAAAGATTCAGCTCGATAAGGGTGCATACATTATTACTTTGGGTGGTTGGAAGCGTTTCTCCGGAGAAATGCTTTCTCGAGAAGAGTTTAATCAGGAATGTATCGAGTGGCTTGGTGTGAGTAAGGAGCAGATCCGAGACATATATGCGCTTGTTGAATCGAATGTCGTCGCTATTGACGATGAGTTTGGTGAAAAGCACGTCACCCCTTTCGTACAATTTTCGGTGCGAGATCCGAAGCAGTTGGACCGCGAGTTGGGGCCCGGTGAAACTGGGCAGTTGGCGATTTTGGATCCTATGGCTCGATCGACGCCTGGGTTTATTTTGACAGAAGATCTAGTGCAAATTATGCCTGGTGAAAGCAAATCAGGCCGTTCTGGGCAGCGCATGCAGTACGTAATGCGATTGCCAGAATCGACCGAATTTGGTTGTTGTGCTGTTAATCTGGATAAACAGCTTGATGACATGGAAAGCGAATCTGACTCCGCTTGTCCAGTGGTTAGCTAACTTTGTAGGTGACGAAATATGTATAGCGATTTAATTGTTCAGCACTTCGGCGATCCACAGTTTGTTGGTGATTTAGATGACAAAAATATTGAGTTCGAAATCGGCAACCCTGTTTGTGGTGACAGAATCCAAGTTCACGCCATAACTAATGGGGCTACGATCGAGAATATTGTGTTTCGTGCATGGGGTTGCGCTACCTCTGTTGCGACAGCTGACATATTTTGCGAACAAGCCAAGGGGCAAAGTCTTGAGCAACTTGAGAGCCGCTCTGAAAACGATATGGCTCAAATGCTTGGTGATCTGGAGCCCTCGCAGCAGCATTGCGTCAGCATTATGGTAGCGCTTCATCGTCGAATCCTAGCGGAAGCTTCAGAAAAGGAAGTTACTCATGAACTCTGAAGTAATCTCTGGGTACTTCGATTACAACGCTACGACGCCGATGTCGGAGTCGGTTGCAAATCGGATGACGGCAGTGATGTCGCTGTTTTGTAACGCCTCTAGCTCAAGTACTGCGGCTCAGGAAGGTAAAAGCTTACTAAACGAAGCTCGGGACAACGTTGCAAGATTATTAAAATGTGCCCCGAGACAAGTCGCGTTTACCTCCGGCGGCGCTGAAGCGAATAACTGGGCGATTAAGGCGTCGTTGCTAAAAGTGATCTCAAACCCGGGGCATGTAATAACGTCTGCTATTGAGCATCCGTCTGTACTCGATGTGCTTAAGTATTTTTCGAGGGAGTTTGATTTCGAAGTTAGTTATGTGAATCCAGATGAGCATGGAAAGATATCAGCGGCTGATATTGAAAAGGAAATCAGATCGAATACGCAGCTTATATCTGTGATGTACGCCAATAACGAAACCGGCGTTATACAGCCTATCGAAGACATTGCCGCTCTAGCCAAAGCGAATGGAATTAGAATGCACTCTGACTGCGTTCAGATTGTTGGCAAAAAGGATATCGATATAAGTAAGACCGGTGTGGACTTCGCTTCTTTTTCCGGCCACAAGTTTTATGGGCCAAAAGGCATTGGTGGGCTTTATATTCGTGATCCCGACAATTTTGAACCACTGATACATGGTGGTGGTCAAGAGATGGGGTTGAGGGCAGGAACAGAAAACATCTTAGCCATTACCGGATTATCGCAAGCCGCACAGGATTGCGTTAGCTATATCGGCGCTTGGGATACGCACTACAGGGAATGCCGAGAATACATGGTCCGTCGATTGGATGAGTCGCCTGTTGATATTACATACAACGGTGTGAAGGGTTCGATAGACACGGTACCGAACACGCTCAATTTTTCGGTCGATGGTGTTCGAGGGGAAGCGCTTGCTGCACTTTTGGATAAGAAGTTCGGGATTATGATCTCCATCGGCTCTGCGTGCTCCAATAATAGCTCTGAAAAAAAGCTGTCTCATGTACTTACGGCAATGGGGTATAGCGAGGAGCGGATTCAGGGCTCTATACGCGTGAGCCTAGGTCGTTACACGTCAATTAAAACGATTGATCGATTTGTTGATTGCCTGATTGACGTAGTAGCAAAGCTGAAAGAAATAGGTTCAATGGTGTGAGTATGAAAGGCATAAAATCAATCTGTTATGCACATCAAGTTCTTTCTTTTGCTGAATCTACTCCGGATAAGGCAGCTTGCATATTCCAAGTTAGATCACCCGAATCGGCTTGTACGTTAACCTACGGTGAGCTTCGGAAGGATGTGATCGCTCGTGCAGAGATGTTGTTTTCGCTTGGTTTGAAGGGAAAACGTGTCGCACTAATTTACCCTCCTGGTTTGGATTTCGTTGTAACTTTCTTGGCCTGTTTATATTCCGGGGTTGTTGCGGTTCCGCTCAACCTGTCCCGAAATACGCTGCAGTTTCAAAGGGTAGCGCTAGTCATCAGAGAAGCTGATCCTAGCGCTGTGCTGTCTGATGACCAAAATCTACCGATTATTAGAACGGCACTGGAAAAGCAAAATATCAATACGTCCGAGTTGTTTTGGTTGGATAACGATAGTTTATCGAACACTGAGCAGTCGGATAGTTTGGAGCCTCCTCAGTTAGAGGATCTAGCTTTTATTCAATATACCTCGGGCTCTACCAGTACACCCAAAGGAGTCATGGTAAGCCATAAAAACATTGTTGCGAACCAGGAATCTATCCGTAAAGCCTGTGGGCACAAGCTTGGATTTATGGGTGGCGGTTGGTTGCCACAATTTCATGATATGGGATTAATTGGTCAGATGATGCAACCGCTATATATGGGCGGTACTTATGTGTTTATGCCTCCGATGAACTTTATTCAACGACCTCGTCGTTGGTTGGAAATGATTTCCCACTATCGTTTCGTAAGTTCTGCCGCGCCCAATTTCGGATATGAACATTGTGTGAAAGCAATTTCTGATCGAGAAGACTTAAGCGGGATTGATTTGTCCTGTTGGAAAGTTGCGCTGAATGGTTCTGAGCCCGTTAATGATCGAACAATGGCAGCGTTTAGTGAGAGATTTGGCCCCTATGGGTTCTACCCTAAGGCGTTCTTCCCGTGTTACGGAATGGCAGAAACGACGCTATTTGTGAGTGGTGGGGGTATTGGCAACGGCGTGAAAACCGAGACGCTCGATCTCGATCAGTTTCAGCAGAGTAAGCGTAAGCCAGCGCCTACTGGTGCGACAGTTGTCAGCTGTGGAAGTGTCAGCGAAGATTTTAGAGTAAAAATTGTTAACCCCTACAGTGCAGTTTCTTGTTTAGAAAGTGAAATCGGTGAGGTTTGGATTCAGGGCGACGGTGTTGCAAGTGGTTACTGGAAAAATGAGGATAAGACCCAAGAAATATTTGGGGCGAATATCATTGGTAGTGACGACGGTCCATACCTTCGTACAGGTGATTTAGGCTATTTGTCCGAAGGCGAACTCTTCATCACTGGAAGAATAAAAGAGTTAATTATTATGAGGGGGAGAAATATTTACCCTTATGATATCGAGCGAACGTGTAATGAGATGGAACAAGGCGCTGGCTCCACTGCGGTAACCTCAGTAGAGGCGGGTACGAAAACATTACTATGTGCGATAGTGGAAATTCGCAAAAACGTATTAATAAATACTTCTGATGAAGATCTAAAATTACTAGTACGTTCCCGGGTTATGGATGCGCATGATGTAAATGTAGACGTGGTGGTTATCGCAAGACCCGGGGATATCCCGCGTACGACTAGTGGAAAATTGAAAAGAGCTGAATGCAGAAAAATGGCGCTAGCTCAATTAGAAGAAGTCAGTGAGGGAAGTTTATAATGAGCGTAGATGAATTAGAAAGCAGCTTGCATAGTGAAATTGGCAGTTACATCACGAATAAATTTCCTGGTATTGATGTGGAAGGGATTCGTGACTCTTCGTTTTCTGGCTTGGGGCTGGACTCTTTGGGCCATGTTGAGCTTTCGGGTATTGTAGAGAATGTACTCGGAACAGCTGTTCAGCCCGATATTGCATTCAACTATCCAACAATAAACTCTTTGGTGAATCATGCTTTGTCGTTGAAATCTGAGGTCGAGGAAGCACATGAACCAGGTTGAGTGTCTTATCGTTGGAGCAGGCCAGTGCGGACTATATGCAGCAAAATGTTTGCAAGATGCCGGTGTGAGCTACGCGGCGCTTGAAAGGAACAGCGTTGGAGACGTATGGCGCAATAGGCTTGAGGGAATGAAGCTTTTTACCTCTCGGCGATTTTGTGCGTTACCAGGTATGGAATTTCCTGGTGTGCAAGGCGATTTTCCCGATGTGGGTGAGGTGGCTGAATATCTTCGTTGCTATAAAAACCACTTTGAATTGAATGTGGTGGAAAATTGCGCAGTAGAAAAGGTTGAAAAGACAGATAAAGGCTTTGAGGTGACGACCTCGTCAGGTGAAAGCATTCTCGCTTTGAGCATCGTAAATGCTACTGGGTCGAATCAAGTGTGTGTCATCCCGGAGATTGCATCGACGTTAGACGAATCTGTGCTTCAGGCAACAGCGAATATTAGCGACCTCTCCGGGTATTCTAGTGACCAGCATGTGGTTGTTGTTGGCGCTGGTGCGTCAGGGCGACAAATTGCAGGCCGACTTGCGGATAAATGCAAATCTGTCGTTTTGTCCGTTGGTGATACTCGCGGTCTACCTCCGAATAAGGTGTTGGGTAAAGACATATTTTGGTGGTTAAAAAAGCTAGGCATCCTATTTGCCTCGTCCAATAGCCTAGTCGCGAAAATACTAAAAAAGCGTAACCCTGTTCCCTGCGGTGATGTTAATAACAGTAAGCTGCAGAATAAAGGTGTGAAAATTGTGGGGAAAACTATTGCGTGTGAGAGGGATGAGTTTTCTTTTTCGTGCGGCACGAAGTATAAGGCTAGTGCTGTTGTATGGGCAGTGGGCTATCGGGATGAAACAAATTGGTTAGATGTTAAAGACGCGGTACAGCACGGTGAGTTTGTGCATTCCGGGGTGTTAACGCCTGTTCCAGGCTTATTTGTTGTGGGCAAGAAATGGCTAAGCTGCCGAGCGTCGGAACTTATTATGGGGGTAGAAAAAGATGTTAATACGACCCTTGATCAAGTTCTAAGCCATATAAGAAAAGTGAGCTAATTGGATGTTGTTCACTTCTTTTATTAAGAAACTATTGTCTGGCGGTTTAGGTCTCTATTCGATAATAGTGGTAGGGCTAGTCATTATTGTTTCTGGCATTGGAATGGTAAAACTCAATTTTGCCAGCGATTACAAAATATTCTTCGACGAAAATGATAGCGAGTTACTGCGGCTCGAACAGTTGCAGGACGAATTTAATAAGACTGAAAACGTCTTTATCATGCTAGAACCAAAGTCGGGAGATGTATATGCCCCGGAGAACATTCAGCTAGTATACGAACTTACTCAAGCCCTCTGGCAAGTGCCATATACATCGCGCGTCGATTCAATTACCAATTACCCTCATAGCTCAGCGATAGGTGACGAAATTGTAATTGAAGAATTTGTCTATGAACTAGAAGATATTTCACCGGATAGGGTTCAATACATTCGAGCCCATTCTCTGAGTGAAAAGGACCTAGTTCACAAGCTCATTACCGATGACGGACGTTACACTGCCGTTAATCTTACGCTGAACTTTCCTACTGACGATATTAAAGCTGAAACGCTAGAGGTTAACGCAGCTGTAGAAGAAATATTGGATCGCATGAGAGTCGAATACCCTGAGGTTAGCTTCTATCACAGCGGTATTGCTGTAATGAACGGCGCTTTCATTAAGGCGGCTAAACGAGATTTTGCCACCTTAATCCCTCTAATGATGATATGTGTGCTTCTTGCGACTGGTTGGGTATTAGGGTCCTTTAAGTCTGCTGGACTCATATTCGTTGTGCTTCTGGGTTCATTTGTGGGCTCAATGGGACTTGCCGGTTGGCTTGGTATTAGCCTTTCAGCTCCGTCAATATCTGCCCCGCTTATTGCCTTTACTGTGATCGTAGCTTCTTCAATTCACATACTGAATTTTGTACGTAAAAGACGAGAGCAAGGTGATGATGAATATGCAGCGGTTGTAAGTGCCTATCGACATAATGGTACCCCGATTTTACTGAGCCATATCACGACCATTATTGGTTTTCTGTCCATGAATATGAGCGACTCGCCACCCTTTAGAGATTTGGGGAATATGGTTGCTTTAGGTGTCGTGTTTTCACTATTGCAGGTGATCTTTGTCCTGCCAGTCTTGCTCACCAAGTTAGAGCTGAAACCGAAAAAACAAAGTGCTAGAAGGCGAGTCGATATTGTTTCCCTGAAAATTGCCGACTTGGTCACTAATTACCGGTATTTGTTTGTCGTTGGATTTACGCTAATAGCGATCGTTGTTTCTAGTTTGTCATTTAAAAACCAGCTTGATGACAACTTGATCCGCTATTTTGATGAGTCAGTAACATTTCGACACGATGCAGATAAGATCGATCAGCAGTTTTCAGGCATGTATAACATTGAATATGCTATATATAGCGGGATTGAGAGTGGCGTTTTCGAGAAAAATTACCTGACGTTTGTCCAGGCTTTTGAAGAATGGTTAATGTCGTTAGATAGCGTGATTGCAATTGATAGCCCGTTACATCGCATTAAGGACCTCAATCGGCTGATTAATGAAGGTGATTCAAACTTTTATCGTATACCTAGCGACCCAGTCTCTGCAGCACAAAATTTTCTTCTCTATGAAATGTCACTACCATTCGGCAAAGATACGGGTAATTATTTAAAGCTAGATAAGTCTGCTATGAAGGTCAGTATCCGTTTGCACAATAGCAGCTCTAGCCAAGTAATGGATCTAGAACAGTCGATAAATTTGTGGTTAGCAGAGCACAAGCCTGAGGATATTAGGGTAGTTTATTCTAGCCCTGCAGTCATCTTCGCCCATATTGGGGCAAGAAGTATTGAAAGTTTGCTCAAGGGAGCGTTCATAGCAATGCTCATCATATCAATTGCATTGATATTTGTTTTTCGCTCTCTTTTACTCGGTGTGCTGAGCCTGATTCCAAACCTGTTACCCATATCGGCGGCGTTTGGCGTATGGTTTCTGTTAAGTGGCTATGTTTCCATGGGGTTGGCAGGCGTTGCTGCTATGACAATAGGTATAGTTGTTGATGATACGGTACATTTTCTCTATCAGTATGTCAGCGGGCTAAAAAAAGGACTGTCTCCTGAGGAAAGCGTGCGTCGGACATTTGAAAACACAATGCCTGCGATTATTCTAAGCTCGATGTTGCTCATGGGCGGTTTTCTACTGCTTTCTACCTCCTCATTCGAAAAGAATTCCGACTTGGGATTGCTGACGAGTATTACAATATTTCTAGCGTTGATCTTTGATATGTTTTTACTTCCAGCACTGGCAATTACGGTTGCCCGATTGAAATATAAAGAATCTGAAAATATCAGTGTAGCTAATGCTTCCGTAGAGGTTAATAGTAATGCGTAGATGGCTGTACACCGTACTGACTTTGGTGATACTTGTAGGTTTTGCCGCAGTTAAGGTCAATGCGAAACCGGTAATCGATCAAGGTAAGGATCTCGCACTTAAGCTAGATCGTAGAGATGAAGGTTTTGGTAGTTCTCGTTCAAAAATGACAATGGTTATTCGAACTCGTAATGGTGACAGTACCTCTCGTAAGCTCGATGTAAGTGTGTTGGAGCGTCCTGGGCTTGGAGATCTCTCCTTGATGACCTTTGATTTTCCTGCGGATATTCGGGGTACATCGTTACTTACCCACCCAAAATTAGAGTCAGCGGATGATCAGTGGTTATTTCTTCCTTCAATAAATCGAGTAAAACGAATCTCATCTCGAAATAGATCGGGTGCATTCGTTAGTAGTGAATTCGCATTTGAAGACTTGAGTGATACGCATGTGGATGATTTTACCTACCGCCATCTGGGACAGGAAGAGTGTTCTATTTCCGTCGATGTAAACGGAAAAGATAGTATTCAATCGTCGACTTGTGACAAATTGGAGCGCACACCTGTTGATAAACATTCTGGGTACTCGAAACAGCATTTACTTATTGATAATGAGAAACTCCGGGTTGTCGAGATTGAGTACTACGATGTGCGTGGCAAGTTACTGAAGAAGTTGACTACTGAGCGTTTCTCTCTTTTTGAAGGCCAGTATTGGCGACCACTTATTGTCACTATGGAAAATGTACAAACAGGGAAATCAACAGTTTTAAGCTATGAAAGCCTCGACTTCGGGGCCGAGCTAGACGCTAAAGATTTCGCTAGGTCTAAGTTGGGTAGGTAGCGTAGTGCGCAACACCATACTGTTTATTATAATTGCGCTAATCCATCTAGATTGCCTCTCTTTTTATGAACACGGTTCTGTGGAAATTACTGCAGGGTATCGGCATTTCGATTCTGCCCCGCCTGCCTATCTCGAAGGTGAGTCGTATAGAAGTTCGCCATTTATGGAAAGCGAACTCAGTGGAAGTTATGAGATCTCGGACTTTAGTATTAGCGGTAAGCTATATGGCAGTTGGGATTCCAAAGATGCCGGGCGTCGGTACGCGGATGTTCGTGAGGCAAAAATATCATATGCGCCCGGTAGGTTTCAGGTATCGGGTGGGATAGGAACTTTTTTTTGGGGTGTATCAGAGACCATTAATGTTGTTAACGTTTCGAACCAATCTGATCTTCGTAGAGATATTGATGGTAAAGAGAAGATGGGACAGCAGTTCCTCAATTTTGGCATGGATATCGGTAATGGATCGCTGAATATATACCATTTCCCGAATTTCGTAGAGCTGTCCTATCCTGATAGGCCCTCATCAAAGATACCCATTATTGATTCTAGCGCTATATACGAATCAGAAGGAAATTCAGCTAGTGCTATTCGCTGGTTGCACAGTGCAGATTCAGGTGAATTATCTTTTACCTATTTTGAAGGGATTAGAAGAGATCCTGTCCTTTTGCCGAACAGTGATTCGGCCCAAGAAGGTGTAGGGTATTTTATTCCGTACTATATCGATACAGAGTTCATGGCTATAGATGCTTTGTACTTCGTCGGTGATGCTACCGTTAAGGCTGAAATGAAATATGGTAGCGAGCTAGATAAAAAATATATAGCTTACAATGTGGGTTTCGAGTATCCCTTCTACCCAAGCGTACCGGGAGTACAGGAACTTACCTGGATTACGGAATACGTAGGCGATAGCAGAGGTCGTTTAGCTGAGTCTTTCGGTCAGAACGACATACTATTCGGAGTGAAAGGTATATTCGGTAGTTTGGGTGACATTGATGTGCGAGCACTCTATGCCCTGGATCTTGAGCATGGCTCAAAGTATACGAATTTTAAATTTGATAAGCGCCTTAACAATTATGCAATAGTTAGCTTTCAGATAGTCTATTTTTCCGATGTAGGTGAAGATGATATTAGGCTAGGGTTATTTGAAAGCGAAGATTTTGCGCAAGTGGGTTTAACGATATCGTTTTGATATACCACCGACTGCGGGTTAGATAATGGACATGAAAGCGGGTTATGGAAAGCTAGCATCAAAACTAAAGGTACCACCACTTACTGGTATAGCTAACTCTACTACCCAAGCTGGTTGGTTTTCTCCCCACATAGAGAGGCTAAAAAACTCTCTACATCAAAGCTCTGTCTATGCGCGAGCTTCCAATTTAATACACCGATTTCAGGTCGCCAATAACCTTTTTGATATTGAAAAACCGGAAATACTCGCTCTATACGAAGAACTTCGATCACAAGTAGGTACTCAGCACTATAGGAGCCCGGCGCATACCATTACGCAAAACCAAATTGTAAGGTTCGCTGCGGCAACGGGTGATTATCAATGGATTCACACCGATGAAGCCAGAGCCAAAAGGGAATCGCCATTTAGGTCGACGATTGCACATGGGTTTCTCATCGTTAGCATGTTACCTGTGTTACGGAATTTATCTGACGTCGAAAGCTTTAGACCCGCGAAGCTAATAGTGGCTCGTGGGATTGATCATCTCTGTTTTGAGTCACCAGTAAAGCCTGGTCAGAGGATTGAGGCGGACTTTTCATTGAAAACCGTCGGTTTGGGTGAAGGGTGTGTTGAAATATCCGAGCGTGTTTGTGTTCGCCTGATCGACTCAGGCCGAACAGTATTTGGGGCAACTATTATTTCCCAACTCCATACATAGTAAGGCAAGTGTAATGTGCATATTCTGCGCTAGAAATAATTTACAGCTGCTACAGAGTAATGATGGCGCATTCGTCATATTTGACAAGCATCCTGTAACCACCGGTCACAGCCTAATCATTCCATATCGTCACGCAGTCACTCTAAATGACCTGACTGAAAATGAGTTATTGGACTGTCACAAGTTAGTTAATTCTCAGCAAGACATATTGAAACGTCGAGACTCTACCATTGACGGATTTAATGTTGGAGTCAATATCGGAGCAACAGCAGGACAGACAGTATTTCATTGCCACTTTCACCTTATCCCAAGGCGCGCGGGCGATTGTGTTAGCCCGGAGGGTGGAGTGAGGAATCTACTGTAGCTACTTTAACTAAAATTTAGTGATTGCTCGCTCGTAACGTTTTCGTGTTTAAAGTAATCAGCGTGTTCGCTAATTATGGTGACAATTCAGAAGTCGAGAATGAAGATAAAAATGATAATGTCACTTGCATTCCCGCATTGACGCTTGATGGCGCTTGATAATAAATGCCGCATACTAAATTATAGATTGCTAACCCATAGAAAATATATTTGGTTGAGAAGGAACTCATATGATTGATGACATAGTTACACTAGAGGCTAATGAAAAGTATGACTTTGTAGCTGAGCTTAGAAGTCTTCTGAAACAAGAGATATTTTACAGGAAGGAAGGTCTAACTTCCGGGGAAAGGTGTGCCCAGTCATACCAATGCCTCTTAGAAGTGGGTGAGATATCAAATATTACAGAAAAAGATATTCTTTCTTGTAGCGACAATCTATTGCAGCTCCATGAATGGACAGGTTTTGTAAACGGTACCCTGCTAACACTGCTATCTATCCACTATAACTTGTGTTTAGGCACAATCCTATCGACTAAAAGTAAACACCAACAGATCTCTTCGGAAATCGAAGCGCTGTTACAAATGAAGTATGTTGGTGTGTTTCTGGCGACAGAGCTAGGTTATGGAAATAATGTTATTAATCTGAAGACGACAGCAGTCTTTAACAAGGATCGCCGTACTTTCACAATTAATACACCGTGTGCCGAAGCAAAGAAATTTATGCCGAATACTGCTTATCAGGCAATACCGAAGTTAGCCTGCGTGTTGGCACGACTATATGTCGATGACCAAGATCAAGGTGTATTTCCGTTTATAGTACCCTTACAAGCAGATGACGGTAGTACGCAAAATGGTGTACACATAACCGCTCTAGGAGAAAAGCCAGGTTACGACTTGGATAATGCAATCACTTGGTTTGAAAACGTTGAAATACCCGAGCGCTATGCGTTACTCGGAGATAATGTTTGCTTTGATAGCGATGGTGAGTTCGTTGCTTCGGAGAAAGGGGTTAATAGGCGTTTTTATCGTGCAATCAGTCGGGTTCAGTCAGGGAAACTCTGTCTTTCTGGCGGCATAGCTAACGGCCTTAAAGCTATTATGACTTTGGTTTGTAGATTTTCTGGGCAACGGTTGACCTTTGGTCCAACAAAAACCGACGTACCCGTAAATACATATTTGACCCACCGGAATTCCATCATGAAGTATCTTGCACAGGTAGTAGCAATCGATAGCCTGTATGAGTTTGTCAAAGATGCGCGGCGTCCAATATTTGAAGCGCCTTTGTACGAACTCTATGTGGCGATTCTAAAATCCTACGTTTCTGATCGTGCGCTCTCAGTATTAAACGGCGTTAGGCAACGCGTGGGGGCTCAAGGATTATTTAGTGAAACAGGGATCATAGAACACATAATTACAGTTCACGGTGTCATTACCGCAGAGGGCGATAATCTGGTTATTCGTCAAAAGTCGGCAACCGAGCTAGTTCAAAAGAAATTGTTTCGCGAACTGATACCGGAAGACACCTTGTCTGCCCCGATCGAGGTAGAAGCGTTGTCGGACTGCAAAAAGCAAGAACAATACATTCTTGCGTTACTTGCCTATTGCTATTCTTGTGCACGTAGGGAGCTAAGAAATTCATCCGAATCTGAAACTCGATTTACTTCATGGAATAACTCAATTGATAAATCATTAAAGTGCTTGGATGCATTTTCTTTGCTTACTGTGCATGGCTCACTTGTTCGGAAACAGTCAAAAGCAAAAACATCCGCGGAAAAGAACTATATGTCGGCGCTGACAACGCTCTACTTTTTGGATGAATTACCAGAATTTTACCCGGAGTATATGGCTTTGGGGATGCTCTCGAAGGGGGCTGTCGACGGGATTGACTTTTTAAGGAACAAGATGCTCGATATCGTTTATGAAAGCACCGACGACATACTAGATGCGTTTAACATTCCCGATGAGATTTTGAGATCTCCTTTACGTGATGATCATATAGAAACCTATAATCAACGGTCGGGTGCGCTCCCTAGAGACACTGTCGGGGGGAGAGTGTAATGGAATCGGTGCTACCCCGTTACGGTGATAGGTACGGAATAAATAATTTTCTGTCAATGAAACGAGACCCGCTAGAGTTTCTTGTTTCAGCTCACGGGCAATGTGGCGAAAGCGTTTCCATGAAGTGTGGTCCTTATAGACTCGTCTCAATCTCCAAGCCTCACCACATCCGACATGTGTTAAAAGACAGATCTGAAATTTATACGAAGAAAACTGCGGGCTACAAGGGAATGGTAGGATATCTCGGCAATGGACTTTTGACTAACCCTGGCGGTTCCGAGTGGCGTGCAAATTCCAAATTATTGAGGCCTCTATTTTGGCCGAAACGCATAGACAATACAGATGGTATAATTACTTATTGGGTACGCGAATATAGAAAGGAAATATCTGCGTCGGCATTAAATAATGAACCGATTAATTTCACCTCGCTTTTTAGGCGACTTACTCTATCAATACTCTGCGATATCATGTTCGGTTTGACCGAAAAAACAGCAATCAATTCAATCAGTTCTGATATAGATACTTGCATTCACGTAGCCTTTGCAAAGTTGTACGATCCTTTCTATTGGGTAAAACTCAGCAATATAAGCCTTGAAAAACGGTTTCAAGAGGCAAGAAAAAGGCTTCGGGAATTTAGCCTAGTATTGCTAGAGCACGTACCAGTTAAACATGCTGGAACTGAACTGGGGGCGTATATGCAATCGATACTCAAGGGATCTGGCCGAAGCAGAACTCAGTGTCGAGATGAAGTTGTGACTTTTTTGCAGGCGGGTCATGAAACTAGCTCAACGGCACTTAACGCAATTTTCTACCGTGTTTTTTCTGATCGGTCGTTGCAGGTATCCTTACAGCAGTCGATTGACCAGCTTCCGGCTAGTAAGCGATATAGTCTTGATAATGTCGACCTTGTCAACCAATGTATCTGGGAGTCTTTTCGGTTTGACCCATCAACATGGGCCTTCGATCGATATGCCGCTCAAGATGACATCATCTGCGGTGAGATTCCTGTAGAAAAGGGAAGCTTTGTTGTAATTTCACCGTATGTCTCTCATCGCCTTTTTAGTGGCTTCTCCGATCAAGAAAATTTTAACCCACAAGCAAACTTTCAATATGTGGGAGATTTAGATAGGAGTGAATACATTCCTTTTAGCGTTGGGCCGCGTATTTGTCCGGGAGCTACAATGGCTCACAAAGAAATACGCGAAACCCTGATTGGAATGCTAGATGGGTTTGATTATGTTGATGCAAATACAGATGAGCTAAGGTTCAAGCCATCCATAACGCTAAAGCTTTCCGGAGACTTGACATGCCGGCCTGTAATTAGGGAAGCGTCAAAGAAAAAAAATGCAATCACCACCAAAGCTGTCATTATCTGATGCCACGAATGTGGTTTGCAGCCGATTATTGTGACGCATCAATCTTTACTTCGAGCTTGCTTAGCAATGTATTTGCGACATTTTCTTCAAACTGTCGGCCTTCCTCAATATAGCCCCAGACCGTATCATCACTTTTCCAGCCACCTTGTTTTTTGATGTCTTTAAAGTTTGCGCCGGCTTGTGCGGAGGAGGTCGCCATTCCGCGTCTCAAACTGTGCGAGCTCAGCGTCGGTACAAAATCAAACCCGCACACTTTTCCGTATTTTTTAAGTAAATCGTTTACCGCCGCTGGCTTGAGTGTGGTGGGTTGAACCTGGTCCCACCGGTTAATTGGTCGAAACACGGGGCCCTCGCTAATCGCGGCCCCGTCGAGCCATTGTTTCATGACCAGTACTGGGCAAAGGCCCTTTGATCCACGCGGTAGGGCGCGACTCAATCCCTCACCGGTTTGATCGGTTTTAGATCGGGGTAACAGAATAACCAGACCATCTTCCTGCCAATCGAGATGACTGACTTCGATACGCGTTAATTCGCTGCGCCGAAAACCACCCAAAAATCCGACAAGCAATATAGCTTGGTCACGGCGTTGCTTATGACTGGCCGGTAGGCTTTTGAGGTGTTGCAGCATACGCGAGATGTGTTCTGGGCGCAGAGCGGTGGCTTTTTGGTGAGGTTTGCCGTGGGTACGTGCGATGCCTTTGATGGCTTTTTTGACTGAACCGTCATGGGTCGGGTCTGCAAATCCCTGTGTCTGGTGCCATTGACTGATAGCGGTGAGGTGTAACCTAAGGGTTCGTGGGTTTAGTGCATCTGCTTTGTCTAACAGGTAGCGGCATAAGGTTGCGGGCGGGCAGGGGAGTAAGCCACCCCATTTTTGAAACTGACGGACCGCCGAACGGTAGGTTTTACGGGTGTTATCCGCCGTTGCCGCGTGTATGAAACCCTGTAATGCCCCCGATTCTGTGCCCGTAAGTTGGGTCTGGGCTATAGCGGGTATCTGCAGTGTGTGGGATGGCTTATGGGGCGTGTCGGTCATAGGCGGTCTTTTCAGGGTTGGTACAGAAGTCGAATGTGGATCATACCACTCTAGCCGCCGATAATGTTGATTATCATTGGTTAACCATTTAATACAACTATAATTTTCCAATTGTAATATTATGTTATATTATGTACTACGTAATATGATATGAAATTCTCTTTGGTAAGATTATGGCTAGACCAGGCGTAACCTACTACGACATCAGTCGCGCAGCAGAAGCAGTCAAGGCGAGAGGCAGTGAGCCGACAATTGATCGCGTTCGGGAGCAATTAGGAACGGGAAGTAAAAGCACCATTGCCCCCCTGTTGAAGAAATGGCGAAACAACAAAGAACTAAATATCGAAGAGTCGGAAACCGGACTGCCGTCCGATCTAATCAGAGCAGTTAAATCTTTACGCGACCGCATACAGCAAGAGTCAGAAGAGGTTGTTGAACAAGCGAAGCAGGACTACCAATCTCGAGTTCAGACCTTGCAGCGCTCGTTGGCCGATGCTCAGAAAGAACTGTCCGCTGCCTCAAACAACGAGCAGAATTTGAATCAACAAGTTGAAGATTTGAAAGGGAATTGCCGACAATTAACGGATGGCTTAAATGAATTACAGACTCAGCTGACTGCGGTCGAAGTCGACCGTAGCGCCATACAAACCCGCGCTCAGGAACTCAAAGAAACAATTATCGAATTGAAGGAAGAAAATAGGGCGGTACGAGATCACTTTGAACATTACCAGCAGCGCACGGCGGAGGACCGCCAACTCGAGCGAGACCAATTTCAGTCGCAGCTGCAGCAACTTGAGTTACAGGTAGAAAGCTTGACTAATCAGCTGCTGCAAACCCAACAAGAGAAGAATGATTATAAGCATAGGTCTGAGGGTGCTCAGGAGCATGCGGATAAATTCGTTTTTGAAAACCAGGAGTTAAAGCGTAATCAGGAGTTCCAAAACGAGAAACTTAAAAAACTTAGATTAGAGTGTGAAAACAAAGCCACTCGAATCACAGCATCTGATGAAAGTATCTCTGAGTTGAGAGCCGAAGTTGCAAACCTGAAAGAACAGCTGATCCATAAAAGAACGGCTTTATCGAGTATAGAAACAGAACTTCAGAATGCTCGCGAATATGCAGACCGCGTTAGTGACGAAAACAAAGAAATTACTCAAGAAAAAGCCGTATTGCAGGGACGCCTTATACAGCTTCAAGAATCAATTAAAAAGTAAAATGACATATCTTGCCGAGCATACTATATCTCTTTGGAGGGTTGGCGATGGCTACCAATAGTAAAATTGAATGGACAGAACAAACTTGGAATCCGGTGACTGGCTGCACCAAGGTCTCTCCAGGTTGCAAGTATTGCTACGCTGAAGTTATGAGCAAGCGCCTGCAGGCGATGGGCGCGCCGGGTTACGAAAATGGATTTGATAAAATTACATTGATGCCCGAACGGTTGAGCCAACCCATTGCCCGAAGAAAACCAACCATGTACTTCGTCAATTCGATGAGCGATTTATTTCACGAGAAAGTCCCATTTGACTACATCGACAAAGTATTTGAAACCATTGAAGCAACACCTCAACATACCTATCAGATTCTTACAAAACGCGCTTCGAAAATGAGAGAATATTTTGAAACACGATTTATCCCTAATAATGCGTGGTTAGGTGTTTCAGTGGAAGATAAAACCTATGGAAAGCCAAGAATAAAGGAACTCCAAAAAATAAAAGCGAAAACTCGCTTTCTATCGGTAGAACCGCTGCTAGAAGATTTAGGCCGAATACCGTTAAGCAGGATTCACTGGGTTATTGTAGGAGGGGAGTCGGGAGTAAAGTCTCGCCCAATGCGAGAATCTTGGGCAATTTCAATTAAAAATCAGTGCGAAAAGGCTAACGTGGATTTCTTCTTTAAACAGTGGGGCTCTTGGGGTGAAGATGGAATTAAAAGGTCAAAAAAAGACAACGGTCGCATGTTAGAAGGCCAGACGTGGAATATGATCCCAACTGTGTCGGTAGCTTGACATCAACAAATAAGGAAGTGTAGCAATGGGCGTGATACCAGATGATTATAAGGGTAGGGAACAAGCGTTATTAAAGCACGCTATTTTAAAAACATACATCCAACGCTTGTTTATGATAATAGGAAATTCGGGTGAAGTGGTCATAAATTATGTCGACTGTTTTGCGGGGCCATGGGAAGAAAACCATGATGACTTGCGTGATACATCAATAGGAATCTCAATTGACCAACTAAAGAAATGCGCAAATACGTTGAGTAAAAACCACAATAAGAATATAAAATTTCGAGCACTCTACATCGAAAAAGATAAAACTGCATTTGGGAAACTTGAACCTTATCTATCTAAACATACTACCAATGATATTGAGTTGTCATGTATAAACGGGGACTACACGCATCATATTGATGATATCGTTCAGTGGTCAAATAACTATTTTACGTTCTTTTTCATAGACCCTAAAGGATGGAAAAACATAGTAGGGCCCTCAATATTAACGCCCTTGCTCGAATTACCAAAATCTGAATTTCTCATTAATTTAATGTATGACTTCGCAAATCGTGCGCTTAGCATTGAAAAGCATGAAGAAGATATTGAGAGTCTCGTTGGCGAAAAAATTGACTTAGACGGAACTGAGACTCCAGAAAGGCGACAGTCAATATTCTTAAATGCATATCGTGAGAACATAAAGAAAATCATCGGCCAAAATAACAATCAAAGCCCAAGATCTTCATTTGTTCCAATTTATCGGCCAGGATCGGAAAAATTACTCTATTTTTTAGTCTACTTTACCAGGCACCCCAAAGGCATTGAAGTATTTAAAACCGAATCTGAAAAAATAGATTATCTACAACGTGTTACGAAACAAGAAATCAAGCTAAGAAAAAAGGAACAGAATAAGCAAACGCTGGATTTGTTTGGTGTCGATGAGAATATTGAAAAAATAGAAGAAAACAATAATAAGTTTATGGCGCGAGCAACTATCGAAGATGAGCTTAAGGATGGGCCAAAGTTATTTTGTATCGATTATTGGGCTGATCTTCTAGAGAAAACAGATCTATATCCGACGGATTTTCAGTTAGCAATCAAAGACATGCTCAATGAAAAGAAAATAAAGAATTTAGATGCGGATACTTCAAAGCGAAGATCGAAGTACATAAAACCAAATTGGAAGAGTAAGAGTGAAAGATGGCAGTTGATATAGTTCGACATGGATGACCAAAAAAAGGGCGGTTTTATCCCAAATATACGCCTCAGCTCAAAAATATGACTAACAAGTTGCTATTCATCTATTAAAGATGAATTCACCATCTGGCAATGAATTAAGGTGAATTCACTTAGTTCTTGTACCAGTTGGAATATCATATACAAGTTTACCTCTAGAAAAGTACACTAACTATTCTTGTTATATCACATACGCTTTAGTATTCGACATAGCGTATTTAAGCCTGTAAACTAGTACCTCCTGAATATCGCAGGTTTTTAACATGACCATCCCGCAGACCAAACCTACAGCTTTATACCCAGCATACCAGGAACTCAAATCCCTGGATTTTGGCGAATACAAAGACATCAAACAATTTCTGGAATCTGGGGGAAACTGGTGGCAAAACCATTGGGCTTGGGGCCGCGAGTTCCTCACTTATGTTGGGCGCAACAAGTCCGAACACACATTTACGCGATTTCGAAATGAGACCGAGCGTTTTTTACTGTGGGTTTTCCTGTTCAAGGCCAAACCTATGGATCAGCTGCGAAAAGCCGACATATTGGAATACGCTGATTTTTGCTGGCAGCCGCCAGTGGCCTGGATTTGTACCGCGAATCACGAAAAGTTTGTTTTTCGCAACGGGCATTTCACGCAGAATCCTTTATGGGCGCCATTCAAGCTTCAGCTTCCCAAAAAAACTCTGGAAGACCAGCTTCCGGACAAAAAGAAGTACAAGCCATCTCAGCAAACGCTCATGGCAGCATTCACTGCCATCATTGCATTCTACAAATACCTAATGAACGAAGAATATCTTTTTGGAAACCCAGCTCAAATAGCAAAACCTGACTGCCGTCATTTCATAAAAGACGCACAAGTTAAAGAAGTCAGGCGTTTATCTGAATCCCAGTGGGAATATGTGTTTAATGTTGCACTGGAACTGGCCAATCAGGACAGAATTTATGAGCGCAGCCTGTTTGTCATTAGCGCCATGAAAACCCTGTTTTTGCGGGTGTCAGAGCTGTCTGAGCGGACAAACTGGACACCAGTGATGAGCCATTTTTGGCAAGATTCCGATGGCAACTGGTGGCTAAAGATATTCGGTAAAGGCCGAAAACTGCGGGATATTACAGTGCCCGACAGTTTTATTGATTATCTCAAAAGGTACCGACAGTTTCGTGGTCTGAGCCCCCTGCCGTCATCCGGTGAAAATCATCCCATTGTCGAAAAGATTCGCGGTCAAGGTGGAATGACGTCGAGACAACTTATTCGAATCGTCCAGCACGTTTTCGATATGGCTTACGACAAAATGAAGCAAGCCGAGGGTGAAGACAACGCGCGTAAACTAAAGGAGGCCTCATCACATTGGTTAAGACACACTGGTGCCAGCATGGAGGTTGAACGTGGTCGCGCGCTGAAAGATTTGTCTGAGGACCTAGGGCATTCAAGCATGGCAACGACCGATACTATCTATGTACAAACCGAAAATCGCATTCGTGCCGAAAGTGGGAAAAACAGGAAAGTGAATTAGTGACTTGCTGCTCTCAAGCTCTGTAGGCTATTTACTCTTATCGTCGGCCACCTCGGGCGCTTCGCAGATTCCATTACTGTTTTAAGACAGGAGAAACTCATATCCGGTCGACGCGCATGTTAACCAATCCTCCCACCCAACACAAACCCCATCTCAACCATTCTATCTCCGTTCAAAATTCCACCATCTGGACGATTGACGATTTCATGTGTTGAACCAAAAGCTATGGGAATGAATACAGACGTCTTTTTTCCCTAGATCATTCGTTCTACAATTGTATGAAACTTTTAATAAAAATAACGACGCTTTGCGTAGTTAATAGGCTATTAATCAAATAAATATAGAGTTACGCACAGATATGGTGCAGTTTTTGGATCATACAATCCAAAAACTGCCCAAATATAGGGCGGGAAGTTTGTGATAACAGAAAAACCTACAATAGAATGTTACCGGACGCTTTCGAGCGCATACGAATATTTTAACAGCGCGTTGTTCGCCGGGCAATTACCTGATGTCATCATCACGTTTCACCGACAGCGCAAAGTGATGGGCTATGCCTCCATCGGTCGGTGGGTCAACGAACAGCGCCAATATGTTGATGAGCTAGCCGTTAATCCAGAATACTTCGCGAAATACCCCCTGATAGAGATCTGCCAAACCCTGTGTCATGAGCAAGTACACATCTGGCAAGCTCACTATGGCTCGCCTGGACGACGGGGTTACCATAACGCCCAGTGGGCCAAAAAAATGATGCAAATAGGATTGATCCCCTCATCCACTGGGAAGCCTGGTGGCCAGAATACAGGGGAATGGATGATGGACTATGTTTTGCTAGAAGGCCCATTTCACAACGCCTGTAAAGAGCTACTCAAAAAGGGTTATCGTTTGCCCTGGGTCGACCGCTATCCTGTCTTTCGCCTGGAGCTGCCTGTGACGGCCTACGACGATAAAGGCTCTGAATACGAGCTGAAAGAGAACTTAAATCCCAGGCCGACTGCAAGCATCGCGGCAATGCGAGCCGAAAAAGACGTTTTGGCGGCCATGACTGAGCAATCGTTGAGCAAACAAGCGTTTAGCAGTGCAGATGAGGAGGTTAACCAATTCTATGAAGACGACAATCTCAGCGAGCTGATCACCTCAAAACCAAAACCGCGATCGGGGCGCATCAAATACGCTTGCAAAACTTGCCATATTCAGCTGTGGGGTAAGCCTGGGTTAAATGTAGTCTGTGGAGACTGTAACAAAAAACTAAGTCAGGTGATTTAAAACTTGGGTTAGGGATATTCAGGAATGATAATAACACTCCTTCTTTGCGATAACATTAGGAGTGTTCAATGTATACCAAAAAGACCAGTTCCAATGATAAAGATTTCCACGATACCCCACCGCAATTCAAAGCTATAGACCGCAAGCGTTTTTTCTACGTCGAATCTCACTTTAAACAGCTAATCTCTCAGAATGTTCGCGGGCATTCCAATATCGTTTACATCATCGTCGCCTATGGGTATTTCAAAGCCACGGGTCAATTTTTTAACTCTGCGATCCAAGAAGATATTGACTATGTAGTGGGCCGACTGAAACTCAAACAAAGTGTTCGCTGGGACAGCTACAATACCGGAACCAGAAATCGCCATAGAGAACTGATTATTGATGCGTTGGGTTTTAAATCATTTAATCAAACAACCATTCAACTCCTGTTGCCACTGATAAGAACGGATGCACGTTCTCAGAAAAATCCAGATAAATGCTTTATTTCGGTCTGCGAATGGCTCTTTGAACACAAGATCGAAACGCCCGATTATCAAACAATTTGTAACACGGTCGAGTCGGTTTATAAAACGCACTTGGATCAACAGATTGCCATTGTAAAAAAAAGGCTCTCGAACGATGGCGCTAAAAAGCTCGATGCGTTATTTGCAAAGGGGAAAAATACCTATGATGAGATGGAAACATACAGAATTACGTTGCTGAAGAAGCTCAACCAGTCTACCAAGACCTCTAAAATACGCGAGAATGTCGCGATATATGATACGCTCAAGCCGCTCTATGATATCGCGCTTCCGATTGTAAGCGAGTTGGATTTCACAAAGGATGGACTTAAACGCTACGCACTATCCGTTCATCGACGGCAGGTTTTTCAGATCAATCGGTTGAAAGATCATGACCGGCATATTCACCTCATTATTTTTATCACTCACCAATTTCAGCAGCTGGTCGATATCCTGGTCGAAACGTTCTTAGCCTCGGTAAAAACAGCTGTGAACAAGGCCGAGAACCTTGCCAAAGAAGAATACTACAAACAACGCCAGGAGCAGTCCGGCCATACGCAAGCATTAGTCAAAGACACTGTTGATTTAGTTTCCTTGGTAGAAAAACTCAAAGAGACGCTGAACAACCCTATCCTGAGTGATTCAGAGAAAGTCGAAAAAGCGAATCGCTTGATAAGCCCATCAAAAATAAATACGGAGAATGTAAGTTCTCATGTAAAAGATGTCCAAGAGGACTTAGATAAAATCAGCGGGCAGGCACTTGAGATGCTCTTTCTGGAAGAAGGCGCAACTTCGCTTCAACTCAAATGTAGCGATATTCTTCGTCGACTCAATTTTGAATGCGATTCTCAAAGCAACAAACTGCTAAAAGCAATATCTCGATACCAAGCGAAAAACGGCAAGGTGAATGATGCATTCCCTGTCGGGTTTCTCACAAATTCAGAATCTGGCTATGTTGACACAAAAGAATCCTTCCGCGCGAAATTGTATCGCATCCTGCTCTATAAACACACTGCCGCCGCCATAAAGGACGGCACACTGAGCATTGTTAACTCAAATCGTTATCGACAGTTAGAGCAGTATTTAATCTCGCGGGAATACTTTCAGAAAAACAGGGATCACATCCTGAATCTAGCTGACATGGCTGATTTTAAGGATATTAAAAATTTGACTGAGCGATGGGAGCTCGAATTAGACGCGCAATATAAGGAAACAAACGAGCACATACTGGAAAATATAAACGAATATATTGAGACAGATGGTCTTGGCGGATTTAAGCTAACATACGAAAGAAATACTCGGGCTGAAGTACTTTTAGAGATGGAGAGCGACGTGGCGCTGTTTCCAGATGGTCAATACATTCGCATAGCAGAAGCGCTAAGTACAGTGAATGCTGCGTCAAGGTTTCTTGACGAGTTTGAACACAACAGTATTCGATACCGCAAGCCCAGACCAGAAGACAAAAATTTCTTGGCAGGAATTATCGCTCTAGGTGAACACTTGAGTGTTCCCAAACTATCCAAGCTAGCAAGGGAGATCGAACTGGCAACCTTAGAATCGACGACCAATGGCTTTTTTACGCTTGAGAACCTGCGACGAGCAAACGACGCGGTTGTGAGGTTCGTCAATCAACTTCCGTTGGCTAAAGTATTTATTGGGGACTACGGTCTGCAAACTTCGAGCGATGGCCAAAAATGGAGCGTTGCATACGAGTCACTCAATGCAAATAAATCATTTAAATATGGCGGTCGTGACCCAGTTGTATCGGCCTATACGTTCATAGATATCAGAGGTATGTTCCCTTATTCAATGGTAATTAGCGGAGCCGAATTTGAAGCCCACTATATGGTGGATGGATTGTTGAAAAATGATGTAGTGAAATCAGACCTACATTCAACTGACTCTCATGGATACACGGAAGCCATTTTCGGTCTTACGCATTTACTAAAATTTTCTTTTGGGCCACGCATAAAAAATCCAGGGAAAAGAGTTTTGTATTCATTTAAAACCCCAAAATTCTATAAGAAACAAAGCTATCCTATCTTTCCAAAAGAACGGATTAATAAAAATAAAATTATTGATAATTGGGAAGATATTCTTCGTTTATCCGCATCAATCAAGTTAGGTGAAGTCACCGCGTCCCAAGTCTTCAAGCGATTGAACTCGTACTCAAAAAACAATCCTCTCTACGACGCATTAAAAGCGTTTGGAGGTATTCCAAAAACGTTGTTCTTGCTCCGGTATGCTGACGATGTGAATATGCAAAAAGCTATCCATCGCCAGCTAAACAAAGGTGAGGCAGGGAACAAGCTTGATAGAGCTCTGGCAATTGGACGAGCTGATTATGTGCAGACGAATAAGGAAGATCAGGAGATCGCAGAGACCTGCAAGCGGCTATTGAAAAATGTCATCGTTTGCTGGAATTTTATGTATCTCTCAAAGCGTTTATCAGAAGCCAAGACAGATGTAGAGTATTCCCTTTTGCTAAAGAAAATTAAGGCATCATCTATGCTGGCTTGGGAGCATTTTGTCTTCCATGGAGAGTTTGATTTTTCTCAGAGCTCACTGAAAGACTCTCAACAGATAGATCTACGAAAGATCCTAGATCCAGACCTAATCAAAGAATAATCGATCGTCGTCACTTTTCAGGAGAGTGGCACCACTCTCCTCGTTTTCCCAAATCTAACATCTAATTTAAGCGTCGTTCTGGGAATAGAAATGCTGCATAACTTATTGTATTTTAAGGTTATTTACGAAAACCTATGGCTGTTTTCCGAGTTTTGTTTAGGATTTCCCTAACATGCTGCGGGGGTATCAACATGACCTTAAACCCGTGCTGCTGAAACAATCTACCCCAGTAATTTGACCCGCTGCAGGCCTCCATTGCTATCGTCACACCACGGTGCTGAGTAATAAACTTGAGCAATGAAGCGCGTTTTAACTTCCT
>CAJIBL010000521.1_pt1 | contig 37186 bp, 23 predicted proteins | sample 9199351 | NCBI WGS metagenome assembly CAJIBL01 (sample SAMEA7708304, study PRJEB35096) | sediment metagenome | biome: marine neritic benthic zone biome [ENVO:01000025]; feature: sediment [ENVO:00002007]; material: shallow marine sediment [ENVO:03000034] sea grass bed [ENVO_01000059] ...
TGAAGCCATAGCTTAAGGTTATCGCACCACCGATGGCCTCCAGGGCCAGAAAGGAAATAGCCCCCAGTGCCGTTGTTGCCACCCGCGACAATGGCCAACGACGCGCACTTTTAGCGGTAAAGCGCAATGCATAGTCTTCGAGGGTTTGATTGTTAACCCACTGATTGTAATTTCGCCTTACGCGAAAGATTTCTTGCTGAGCATTCATAGCAGCTACTAAGATCAAAAAAAAGAAAACGCTGGAGCCTAACGCACCAATTAAAAGCTTTTGAGTCTCGGCTGTTACACTCAGGTGCACCATCGATGCAGTTGCACATCCATGAACGCGTCGATGCAATAAACAACGCAAAGATTGATCCCATTCGAATACAAGCCCCCAACTATTTATCGTTTCTGCTTACGGCCCCGCGTTGTAGTGCTGCGTTTAGGTCTTGCGCGCGACATTAGCACCTCCTGCACTTGTTCAACATGCGTAGAATGACGTAGTCCCTTGCGCACTTACGCGAATAGGAATGCGAGCACGGAAAGCGAATACTGTTTTCGAGCAACACTCCACTGCCTTTAGCAGCACGTACAAAAACGCGAGGAAACACTATGAACACAGCCCCACTTACCCACCTTCTGAAGCGCCTTTCCCGGCGCGGATTTATCCATACAGCGGCATTAGTTGTCGGCAGTCTGTTTAGCATCCAAGCCCTTGCCGCAGCCAATACTACCGGGCTTGCAGTTACCGACGACGAAGTCACGGTTGGTATTCTTCATTCGGTAACCGGCACCATGGCAATTAGTGAAACCGGCTCTGTACAGGCCGAGAAGCTCGCTATCGAACAGATCAACGCCATGGGCGGTGTGCTGGGAAGGAAAATTAAATACATACAGGAAGATGGCGCCAGTGACTGGCCCACCTTTGCTGAGAAATCGAAGAAACTTTTAGTGAATGACAAAGTCGCCGCGGTATTTGGCTGCTGGACGTCCGCTTCACGTAAAGCGGTACTGCCTGTTTTTGAGCAGTATAACGGCATGCTGTATTACCCGACTTTTTATGAAGGTTTGGAGCAGTCACCCAATGTTATTTATACCGGCCAGGAAGCCACACAACAGATTCTTGCCGGTATTGACTGGGTAGTTAAAGAAAAAGGAGCAAAGAAGTTTTTCTTACTGGGCTCCGACTATATATGGCCACGAACTTCTAACAAAATCGCCCGCAAGCATATTGAGAAGCTCGGCTTGAAAGTAGTTGGCGAGGAATACTATCCATTGGGTCACACCCAGTTTAACTCTGTTATTAACAAAATTAAGCTGAAAAAACCCGATGTGATTTACGCCATTGTGGTGGGCGGATCAAACGTCGCTTTTTACAAGCAACTGAAAGCCGCCGGTATTGATATGACCAAGGAAAAGCCCGTACTTCTGACTATCTCGGTGACTGAAGACGAGATTCGCGGTATTGGTGGTGAAAATATTGTTGGTGCCTACGCGGCAATGAAATACTTCCAGAGCCTTCCCAACGAAAACAACAAGTCTTTCGTAGCGTCTTTCAAGAAAAAGTGGGGCGACGAGATTGTTATTGGTGATGTCACCCAGGCTGCATACCTTGGGCCCTGGCTGTGGAAAGCGGCAGTGGAAAAAGCAGGCTCCTTCGATATTGACAAGGTGCGCGCAGCATCACCGGGTATTGAGCTGAAAACTGCACCAGAAGGCTATGTGCGCATTCACGAAAACCACCATCTCTGGTCGAAAACACGCGTTGGCCTGGCGCAAAAAGACGGGCAATACAAAGTTGTTTACGAAACCAAAGACTTAATGGAACCCGATCCCTTCCCGAAAGGCTACCAGTAAAAGCGTAACAGCGGGGCAAGCCAGCCCCGCTGATCAAACCAAAAAGCATGTCCAAAATTTTATGTACTTCCACCGGCTTTTGTCAGCGAATCATGAAAACCGGAACCACGCAAGAGGAATAACTTATGTTTTCTGATTATTCATCGGCAGAATTGCTTTCCATATTCGCCATGCAGGGCTTCGCCGGACTCATTTTGTTTTCGGTATTCGTGTTAATGGCACTGGGTTTGGCCATTATATTTGGTCAAATGGGCGTAATTAATATGGCTCACGGCGAGTTCATGATTCTGGGGGCTTATGTCACCTATTTAATGGGCAATTTATTTTCCGAATATATACCAGCGCTATTCAGCATCTATTTCTTTCTGGCAATGATATTGGCCTTTATTGTCGCAGGCGCACTGGGAGCGTTTGTGGAATGGGCGATGATTCGTCACTTGTACAAACGTCCCCTGGATACGCTGCTGGCCACTTGGGGTTTAAGCCTCATTTTGCAGCAGCTGTATCGAACCGTATTCGGTGCACGAGAAGTGGGCGTGAGCCTTCCCGACTGGCTGATGGGCTCTGTACCACTAACCGACATTATTGAAATACCGATTAATGGTTTATTTGTCATGGGGCTCACTCTGGTCATCTCGATAGCTGTCTACTTGTTAATGTTTAAGTCACAATTCGGCGGACAGGTAAGGGCTGTTGTGCAAAATCGCCCGATGGCTGGCGCGGTGGGTATCAATACCGAAAAAACCGACCGTTTCACCTTCGCACTGGGTTGTGGCATTGCCGGTGTTGCCGGATCAGCGTTTACCATGATTGGCTCTACAGGGCCCACCGCAGGGCAGCTTTATATCGTCGACACTTTTCTGGTGGTTGTATTTGGCGGCACGCAAAGCCTGCTGGGTACCATCGCATCCGCCTTCACTATTTCCCAGGCGCAATCCACGATGGAGTTTTTCCTCAGTGGTTCTATGGCCAAGGTGCTTACCCTTCTGGTTGTAGTGGGCATATTAATGCTGCGACCACAGGGCCTTTTCGCAATGAAAATTCGCCACTAATTTGGAGCAAGTAGTTATGTCTAAGCAAGATATTAGAGCCTATATGCCCCGCCAGGATTTAATCAGCTTTGCCCTTCTGGCGGTGGTTATCTTCATTGTAATGCCACTGGCAATGGATATTTTTCGGCTCAATCTGGTTGGCAAATATCTCACCTATGCCTTTGTCGCTGTTGGCCTGGTTCTGTGCTGGGGTTACGGCGGTATTCTCAGCCTGGGACAAGGCATTTTCTTTGGCCTTGGCGGCTATTGCATGGCGATGTTTTTAAAGCTGGAAGCCTCAACCCCGGAGGCGACTGCCATTCAGTCCACGCCCGGGATTCCAGATTTTATGGACTGGAACCAACTTACAGAGTTACCCTGGTTTTGGCAGCCGTTCTACAGTTTACCGTTCGCGTTAATCGCGGTACTGGTGGTGCCTACAATATTTGCTTATATCATTGGCGTGGCCATGTTTAAGCGGCGCGTGGGCGGGGTTTACTTCGCCATTATCACCCAGGCCGTTGCTTCAATCCTCACCATTTTAATTATTGGGCAGCAGGGTTACACCGGCGGTGTAAATGGCATCACCGACTTGCGCACCCTGCTGGGCTGGGATATTCGCACAGACTCGGCCAAGTACGTTCTGTACTTTGTAAACTGCGCTTTACTGTTTGCCTGCCTTTTGTTTGCTCAGTATGTTCGCAAAAGCAAACTCGGACGCATTCTACTAGCTATGCGCGAGCGGGAAGACCGTGTTCGCTTTACCGGCTACGACGTTTCAAACTTTAAGATTTTTGTATTTTGCATGGGCGCTACTTTCTCTGCCATTGGCGGTGCCATGTTCACGCTTCAAGTGGGCTTTATGTCGCCGTCGTTTGTCGGCATTGTCCCTTCTATCGAAATGGTAATTTTCTGCGCTGTTGGCGGACGTATGTCTATCATCGGCGCTGTGTACGGCACGCTGTTAATCAACTGGGCTAAAACCACTTTTTCCGAATCCTTCCCCGAAATGTGGCTGTTCGCCATGGGAGCCTTGTTTATAGGTGTGGTTATGGCGTTTCCCTCAGGTCTTGCAGGCATATACAAAAGCCATGTAGGGCCCTTTATTGAAAAACTGTACAAAAGACTGCGCACTGACTACCAGAACCGGCGTAATGCCAACCTCGTCGCGAGCAAATAGGAGAGTTTTATGAATGCCATACCTCAGGAATTTGTTCTCTCCGTGGAAGGGCTTACGGTATCTTTCGACGGTTTCAAAGCAGTTAACGACCTCTCATTTTATGTGGAAGAAAACGAGATACGCGTAATTATCGGCCCTAACGGTGCGGGCAAAACCACTGTGCTGGATTTAATTTGCGGCAAAACCAGAGCTACGGAGGGCTCAATCAAGTTTCGCGGTAAGGAATTAACCAAAATGTCGGAACACGCCATTGTACATTCCGGTATTGGCCGGAAATTTCAAAACCCTTCAATTTATGAAGATTTAACCGTATTTGAAAACCTGGAAATTTCCTTCCCTCGCGGTCATAGCGTATTCGGTGCACTGGTGTTTAAACGTGATGCCGAAGTCGTTAATGCCGTTGAAGAAGTAGCCGAAACCATATTTCTCTCCGAGGACTTAAATAAAACGGCGGGACTGTTAAGCCACGGGCAAAAACAGTGGCTGGAAATTGGCATGCTGCTGATTCAACAGCCCGACTTGCTAATGCTTGATGAACCCGTTGCGGGAATGTCAGTTGCCGAGCGCAAACAAACTGCCGAGCTACTCAACAGAATTACCAAAGACCGATCGGTAATTGTAATTGAGCACGATATGCAGTTTGTAGAAGACATCGCCCACCGGGTAACCGTTATGCACCAGGGAAAAGTACTGTCAGAAGGATCAATGGATCGCGTTAAAAACGACCCGAAAGTTGTTGAAGTTTACCTTGGCCACTAATGAGGAGTTAACACCATGTTTGCAGTTTCTGATTACAGCGTAGCGTATGGCCAGAGTGAAGTTATTCATAACATGAACTTCGATGTTAATAACAACGAAATTATTGCTATTCTCGGGCGCAACGGCATGGGTAAGACCACGCTCATGAAATCCCTGGTCGGCATGATCCCAAGCAAAAGCGGCAGCGTGAAACTTGGAGAAAAACAGCTCGCACAAATGAAGAGTTTCGACCGGGTAAAGTCCGGTGTGGCATTTGTACCACAGGGGCGGATGATTTTTTCCACCATGACCGTGAAGGAAAATATCGAGACCGGTCTTACCACCGTAAAGGACAAGAAAATCCCCGAATCTCTCTATGAGCTTTTTCCAGTAATTAAAGAAATGAAAAGCAGACGAGGGGGAAACCTCTCTGGCGGCCAGCAGCAGCAACTGGCGATCGCCAGAGCCCTGGCGAGCAAACCCGAGTTACTGCTACTGGATGAACCCACAGAAGGCATACAACCCTCCATTATTCGCGACATGGCCCGCACCTTAAAACGCATACGCGATGAGATCGGTTTATCCATCATCGTTTCCGAACAGGTTTTAAGCTTTGCTCTGGACATTGCCGACCGCATCTTTGTGATCGAAAAAGGTGAGATCGTCAGAGAAGAAGATCGTGAATCTGTCGATGAAGAAAAAATAGCTGCTTATCTATCCGTGTAAGAACTGACATCCACCACAGGAAGAGGTGGATTATTCAGGTAAACAAGTGGTGCCTGAATTGACAGGGACATTTAAACATCCATTGCCAACATTTATTTGGAGCGCACCATGACAGAAACACTTATAAAAGTAGACTTAAACACCTCTCCCTATGAAAACGAAAAGATTCACAACCGCTGGCACCCGGACATCCCCATGTGTGACATGGTCAAGCCCGGGGATGATTTTATCGTGGAATGTTATGACTGGACCGGCGGCCAGATCGAAGACAATGACGATGCCTCTGATGTGCGCGATGTAGACTTAAGCCAGGTACATTTCCTTTCCGGCCCGGTAGGTGTAGAAGGGGCTGAACCGGGCGATCTATTGGTAGTGGATATTCTCGACATTGGTACTTTTAGTGAAAGCGAATGGGGCTTTAATGGATTTTTTTCCAAGAAAAACGGCGGCGGTTTTTTAACAGACCATTTCCCTGAAGCGCAAAAATCTATTTGGGACATTAGCGGCATGTTTACCAGCTCTCGTCATGTACCCGGCGTAGAATTTGCCGGTCTCGTACACCCGGGCCTGATTGGCTGTCTGCCTTCCAAGGAAATGCTGGAAGAATGGAACACACGGGAGAAAGAACTGTTCGACACCGAGCCCGAACGCACACCACCACTGGCAACACTACCTTACGCCGACACCGCACACATGGGCACCATGGATGCAGAAGCCGCGAAAACCGCAGCCGCTGAAGCAGCGCGAACAGTACCCCCAAGAGAACACGGCGGTAACTGCGATATTAAAGATTTATCGCGCGGCTCGAAAATTTATTTCCCGGTGTATGTTAAAGACGGCGGTTTAAGCGTGGGCGACTTGCACTTTAGCCAGGGAGACGGTGAGATTACTTTCTGCGGCGCCATCGAAATGGCTGGCTGGATTCACATGCGCGTAAATTTAATTAAAGATGGCATGAGCAAATACGGGATTAAAAACCCCATTTTCAAACCCAGCCCCATCACCCCCACCTATAATGATTATCTTATTTTTGAAGGTATTTCGGTGGACGAGCAAGGCAAGCAACATTACCTGGACGTACATATCGCCTATCGTCAGGCCTGCCTCAATGCCATTGAGTACCTAAGTAAGTTTGGCTATTCCAAAGCTCAGGCCTACGCCATTTTGGGCACCGCGCCGGTTCAGGGCCATATCAGTGGCGTGGTGGATATACCCAATGCCTGCGCCACGTTATGGGTACCCACGGAAATCTTCGACTTTGACGTGCAACCGGGAGCCGACGGGCCGACGGTAGCGCTGGATGGCTCGGTGGATGTACCACTGGCGCCAGATCTGGAGTAGCACCGCTTTTACTGTTAGCCCTCAACTCTTAAAACCCGGCTTTGCGCGCTTGATCAGCAAAGCCCACAGGGGAGATGCTTATGCCCGTATACGACTACAAATGCCAGGACCACGGTATTTTTAATGAACTCGCCACTCTGGATGACGCAACAAAACCGGCACCCTGCCCAAAATGCAGCAAGCTGTCTGGTCGCGTAATAATGTTGTCACCAGAGTTTCTCAATATGGACCCTCACAAACGCCATGCGGAAATGACTAACGAAAAAGCGCAACACCAACCGGAATTTTCCACCAAGGCGCGGCGCGAGGACGACCACCAACACAAACACGGCTGCGGCTGCAGCAAGCACAAGCCGGGCAAGTCCAATTTAATGTACACCGCTCGCGGCGAAAAGATGTTCCCCTCAATGCGACCGTGGATGATCAGCCACTAATTCCTTTCCAGTAGTAGAGCACCTTTTGGCGTTTTCCATGAGCATGGAAAACGCTTTTTTTTGTCTACCTGATCGGGCCAGCAATACATTTAATGGCCTTGCACCTCGAATCAGAGGTGCCGGATGGAAGCAAGCGTGCTCTATTGCTATTGAGCTACGCCGCTTTAACACGATTCCGCGCAAAAACAGGTGATGTATTCTTCGAGGTCGACCACTGAGCCAATAGTTCACACTATCCACTAAATGTTCTCCTACGTGGCATAATCACGACCCCTCTGCAGTGGAGCAACTTGCCCAGTATTCTGCTGCAGGTAATTATCAGGAATCCAACATGCAGACTGAAAGCAGACCTCGCTGGCAAAAAATAATTGGCTTCATATGCACACCTTTACTCATGCTACCGGCAAGTATTACCGCCGCTACCGAACCAACGCCCCGGCTGGTGCTGCAAGTTACCGTGGATGCTCTGCGTGGCGATCTACCCGGGCGCTATGCGCAGCTCTATGGCAAAGGCGGGTTTAAATACCTGATGGATAAGGGCGTTTACTACAGCAATGCCCATTACCAGCACGCCAACACCGAAACCATTGTGGGCCACGCATCGCTGGCTACCGGCACGGTACCCGCCGCCCACGGCATGGTGGGCAACGTGTGGTTTGACCGCGAAAAAGATCGGCTTGTTTACAATATCGAGGATGCGGATTACCACCTGTTAAGCGATGGTGCTGACGTTGACGGTAACACCGAAATCGACCCCACTCAGAGAGCCGCCAAAGTCGACGGCCGCTCGCCCAATGCCATTCTAACGTCCACCTTTAGCGATGAACTTGCCGTGCATTACAACGGCAAGTCAAAGATTTTTGGGGTTTCGGTGAAAGACCGCGGCGCGGTATCGATGGCGGGCCACGCCGGCAAGGCCTTCTGGTTTTCCAAGGCCAATGGCGAGTTTGTAACCAGCAGCCACTACTACCAACGATACCCCGAATGGGTAAAAATATGGAACGCCCGCAAGCCCGCGCAGGCATACGCCGGCAAGGCTTGGGCCTTGATGCATGAGCCGTCGCAGTACCTGTTTGGCGATAACGACGATAACGAATATGAAACCGACTTCCCCGGTTTTGGCCGGGTTTTTCCGCACCCCTACGGCAAGGGCGATGGCAAATATTTCACTACCCTGTTAACCCTAAGCCCCGCCGGTGACGAGCTGACATTAGACTTTGCCAAAGCCCTGATTAAAAACGAACAACTCGGCCAGGATGCGATACCGGATTACCTGGCGGTGAGTTTTTCCTCCACAGACTATGTTGGGCATTTGTTCGGTGCCTCCAGCCTGGAATCGGAAGACAACATGGCGCGACTGGACCGCACATTGGCGGCGCTGTTTCGTTATATCGACGAGAATGTGGGGCTAAAAAACACGCTAATTGTGCTCTCTGCCGACCATGGTCAACCGGAGGTGCCGGGCTACCTGAATGAGTTGGGTATCGAGCACGCACATCATTTCGACACCAAAGCATTGGACAAAACGCCAGCCATCGCAGCATTAAAAAAACAGTTTGGTATTGGGGAAGAATTAATCGAAGCGTTTTTCCAGCCCTATGTTTACCTCAATCGCGATTTGATTCGAAAAAAAGGATTGGATTTAGCTGAAGTAGAAAAAGCAGTAGCCAGCGAGCTCGCCAAGTTTGATGGTGTAGCCGCGGCGGTTTCGAGTACGGAACTGCGCACCGCCAGCTTGCCAGATACTGCTCTAATGCGCTCTATTTTGAAAAACTTTTATCCCAAGCGCTCTGGCGATATTTACCTTGTGTTTGAGTCCAATGTGTTTATCAGTGATTTTGATGGCCTCTCGGTGGCTGCCACGCACGGCTCGCCCTGGCGTTACGACACGTTTGTGCCTGTGATATTCGCCGGCGCCAACTTGAAAGCCAAACGGATCAGTCGCCCCGTGACTCCCTACGATGTGGCACCAACCTTGGCGAGCTACCTGGGTATTAAACCACCATCCGGGGCTGTGGGTAAGCCATTGCCTGAGGTGTTAGATAAGTAATCAAAGTGTGAACGTTCAGCGACGGTTAATTGGCCTATCACTGCTCCCACAAAGCATGAAAACATGGATTCGGTGTTTGTTACTGCGACCTTCACCAGCATCGCGCCATGGATGGCGCTTATTAGAGCAACGCAGGAGCAGTTGCCGGGGGATGCTGGTGTAGAGCTTACAGGGAGGTACTTGCAGCGTGTCGCAGTGGCAAATACCGGATTCATGTCTGCACCAAAGCTAGCAATCTCCAGGCCCTTTTAAAATCGAGAGTTTCGACCTGGTGACGAAATAGTTAATGGGACAGCAATGTTGGCCTATTAAACCCGGCTATTAAATAGCTCGTCCTGATCTATTTGATCGTAGCCCTTAATATCGGGCGGCTTTTAGCGGAAAGCCTCGGGGCGCGAATTAAATAGCAAGCAAATACACAGCTCAGGGGAGTGTATAGCCACCTGAACTTTTGGGGAGTTACATGAGCATGGATAAACACCTTTTTTACTTAGCGTTGATTGCAGCCAAAGGATTGTCTATCGCAAAACCAGACCCAAAATAGCAGCGCTAAGACACCCTGGCCCCCGAATAAAAACCACAAAAAAGGTTCACAGTGAGTATAATTCCGCTTCCCCAAGCCGGATGGCGATTTTTGCCCAAACGACTCGATTAGAAGGATATTCTCATGCCCAGCTCTTTCAAAAATGTTGCCGACATCGTCAACAGCAGGCTTTGCCTTGGTTGCGGTGCCTGCCAGCCCGCCTGCGAAGAGGGCAATATAAAGCTTGTCGACTTTATCGAAGAAGGCATTCGCCCGGTGATCAACGACCTTGTTAAGTGCAGTGACTGTGATGCTTGCCTGAACGTCTGTGTTGGCGCCGGTGTTGATTTCCGCCTGGGCGTTACAGAAGAAGGGCCTTACGGAACTAAAGCTATCGAGAACTGGGGGCCAATGCTGCAGATACTCGAGGGCCACGCTACTGATGAGGAAATTCGTTACAACAGCTCATCCGGTGGCGCGCTCACGGCCCTTGCACTTTACTGCATAGAAAGAGGCGGTATGCACGGTGTTCTTCAGACTGCCCAGGATGATGAAAGCCCTGCGCTCAACCGAACCCGCCTGAGCAAATCCCGGGAGACCATTATTAACGCTTCCGGCTCGCGATATTCTCCAGCTTCCGTCTGCAATGGCCTGGATTTAGTTGAAAGTGCACCTGCACCATGTGCTTTTGTTGGCAAACCATCCGAAATTGCGGCCCTGAGAAAATCTCAGGCGCAACGCCCCGAGCTAGATCAGAAAGTGGGCGTTGCAATGACTTTTTTCTGCGCTGAAACCCCGCCAAGTCTTGCCACTTTTTCGCTTTCACAAAAGCTTGGTGTACCCGAGCCTGAACTCGGCGACTTGAAATACAGAGGTAAAGGCTGGCCTGGGCACTTTGCACCTGTTAGGCGCGGTGAGACAGAGGCAAAGGACAAACGCACTTACCAGGAAAGCTGGGCTTATCTGCAAGGTTTCCGGCCCTGGTCAACGCACCTTTGGCCAGACGGTGGCGGCGAGCTCGCGGACATAAGTTGCGGCGACCCCTGGTATGAGCAGCCTGACGGCAAAAACCCGGGCTCATCTTTGGTTATTGTTAGAACAAAACGTGGCCAGGAGATAGTAAAAGGAGCAGTAGAGGCAGGCTACCTGACACTGACTGATGCCGAACTCTGGAAACTGGACAAATCACAGGAGAACCTGCTGAAAAAGAAAGGTGCATCATGGGGCAGGTTGCAATCCATGAAGCTAAGGGGCATGGCGACACCCAACTACACACATTCGAATAATGGTGCCTGCTGGCGGAGAATGACCCTTAAAGAAAAACTACAATCAACTCTTGGGACTGTTTCGCGTATATCAAAGAAGGGCCTGAAAAAGCCGGTCTCATTCAACAAGGCCAATGCCCGCGTGGTTAAGGATGCTCAGGCGGTAGATTAGCCCTTAACATGAAGTCTTTTTATTTCCCGCTTGCGGCGCAATTAAACGCCACGATCTATCTGCTAGAATCCGCCTCCCGAATTATGAGGAAAGACCGGCAGTGAACCAACTCAATGCGCGCCAGAAAGAAGCCGTCCACTATATTGACGGCCCCTGCCTCGTTCTCGCAGGCGCTGGTAGCGGCAAAACCAGCGTAATCACACGCAAAATCGCCTACCTGGTTCAGGAGTGCGACATGCCTGCGCGCCATATTGCCGCTGTAACCTTTACCAACAAAGCCGCGCGGGAAATGAAGGAGCGCGTGGGCAAGCTGGTGAAAGGCAAGGCCTCCCGCGGCCTCACAGTTTCCACCTTCCACAACCTGGGTCTAAATATTATTCGCCGCGAACTGAAGCACCTGGGCTACAAGTCCGGGTTTACGATTTTTGATGCCGAAGACGCGGGCTCACTGCTAAAAGAAATCATGCTCAAGGATGGCGATATTGATACCGAGCTGGTACAAACCGTACAACATCAGATTTCCAACTGGAAAAGCGCGCTGGTGGAACCGCAACAAGCTCTGGAACAGGCGCAAACCCCTGGTGAGCAAACTTGGGCCCTTGTTTACGAGCGCTACAACAAAGCCCTGCACGCCTATAACGCGGTGGATTTTGACGACCTTATCCGCCTGCCCACCACGCTGTTTGCCACTAACCAGGATGTATTGGCACGCTGGCAACAGCGTATCCGCTACCTGCTGGTGGATGAGTACCAAGACACCAACTCCAGCCAGTATCAACTGGTAAAACAACTGATTGGCCCGCGCGGCGCACTCACCGTGGTAGGCGATGACGACCAGAGTATTTACGCCTGGCGCGGCGCCCGGCCTGAGAACCTGAGCCTGCTGAAGCAGGATTTTCCCAACCTGCAGGTAATCAAACTGGAGCAGAACTACCGCTCTACCGCCCGCATCCTGAAAGTGGCCAACGAGCTCATCGCCAACAACCCCCACGAATTCGAAAAAACCCTGTGGAGTGACTTTGGTATGGGCGAGCCCTTGAGGCTTGTGCGCCTGAGCACCGAAGATGCAGAAGCCGAGCGTGTAGCCACAGAAATACTCAGCCAGCGCATTCGCCGGCAATGTAAATTTCGTGACTTTGCGGTGCTCTATCGGGGCAACCACCAGGCGCGGCTGATAGAGTTGAAACTGCAACACCACCAGATTCCCTACAACATCAGCGGCGGCACCAGTTTTTTTGCCCGCGCTGAAATCAAAGACGTAATGTGCTACCTGCGCTTGTTGGTCAACCCCGACGACGACAATGCTTTTTTACGTGTGGTAAACACGCCACGGCGCCAGATTGGCACTGGCACACTGGAAGCCCTCGGGCGCTACGCCACAGAGCGTGAAGTCAGCCTGCTGGATGCCTGCGATGAAATTGGCCTGCAAAGCCTTATCCCGAAAAAAGGCCTTGAGAACCTGCGGGAATTTACCCACTGGATAATTGCGGTGCGCGACAACTGCCACAACAACAACCCTGTCGCGGCGATACGTGAAATGCTGGAGGATATTAACTACGAAGGCTGGCTGCATCAAAACGCCAGCTCGCCGAAAGTGGCCGAACGCCGCTGGGAAAATGTGCAAACACTGGTGGACTCGATCCGCTCTACCCTGGAAAACGACGACGAAAACCTGGACGGCGAAGAGCGGGTTAACAATGCGGTTGCCAAACTGGTGCTGCAAGACCTGCTCGACCGTCAGGAAGAGGAAGACACCACCGACAGGGTTCAGCTGATGACCCTGCACGCCTCAAAAGGCCTGGAGTTCCCTCATGTATTCCTGCTTGGCATGGAAGAGGAACTGCTACCTCACCGCAACAGCATTGAAGAAAACAACATAGAAGAAGAACGAAGACTCACTTACGTGGGCATCACCAGGGCACAACGCACACTCACCATGAGCCTGGCGGCAAGCCGCAAGCAGTTCGGCGAAAAAGTGGAAACCACCCCCAGCCGCTTTATTGATGAACTCCCGGAAGAGGACCTTGAGCGCGAAGGCTTTGCGCCGGCCACCCAGGAGCAGATCGAAGTGAAAAGCACACAAACTATGGCGTCGATTAAGGGGATGTTTGATTAAGCCCTGTCCAGGACCAATTGACACCAGAACAGTTTAAACCCGCTCTGGCGTCTAAAACACGAATTATTGGGAATTCTCGACCATGTAATCAACGGAAGCTTTGATCTCATCATCTGAGCAATCGAAGCACAAACCCTTTGCAGGCATGCCGTTAAAGCCATTGATAGCGCTGCTATAGAGCACGTCCATCCCTTTGCCGATGCGCGGCGCCCAGGCCGCCACATCACCCAACTTTGGAGCACCAGCAGTACCGGCAGCATGGCAAGTGGCGCACTTCGCATAAATATCCTCTCCCGAACGGGGGCCTGCAGCAGCCGTCTCGACAGGTGCAGCAGCGGCTGAGGCACAATCCTCACCGGACATGCAGGTGTCGCCAACGGGCTTGATGCGTTCTTCAATGGAGGCGGCAAACGCCAACGTGGGTGCGGCAAAGAGCATTAGCAGCAAAATCCTTTGAATAATCATAAAGTTACCTGGGCTTATCTCTGAAGCTAGTTGTTCATCTGCGCGCATTATAACGGAAATATTGACCATCATTGGCAAACATTTATCGGTACAAATAATCACCACATGCAAAGAATTCCACAAAAAAACAAATAATGTCGCTCCAGCCTTTATAAACAACTGACTTCACGTGCTTATTGATCAATAATCACACGAACGTTCTTCGAGGTTCCCGCTATGTGCGCATTCCGTTTCGCCAGTCTCTTGCTGTTATGCCTAACCTTACTAGCGAATAACACACTCGCATGCCCAGCCAGCCAAGACTGCAGCGCGCCAGCGCTATTCATAAGCCGAAGCAACCTGGAGCTGGTTAAGCAACGCATCCAAAACAAGTTAGAGCCTTATAGCAGCAGCGCAAACAGCTTAAGCAGCAGTGCAAATACTTTACTGAGAAGCTCACCCAAGGTGTTCAGAATGGAAAACATCAGTGACATTGACTTTGGCTGGTGCAGCTCAGCCGGTGGCGCAGACGACTCCCTTAAAGACCTCACAGAAAAGCTGCTCATAGACTCAGACAGAGCGCGAACGCTGGCGCTAGCCTACCTCTTCACCGCAGACAATCGCTATGCCGAAAAAGCCGCAGAGTACTTGCTTGAATGGGCAAAGAACAGCACCCTGCTAAATATGCACTCACTCAATATTGAGTTCAGCAAGGCCAGTTTTGACGGCATGGAAAGCGGTTTTTGTAACAAATCCTGGAATATGGCGCTGGACAGCATGTGGCAAAGCTATGGCCTGATTAATTTCAGCGACAGCTACCTGATTCTCACCCGTAACGACTACCCGCTCAGCAACGCAGATCAAACCTTACTGCGCAACTGGCTAAAAAACGACTTACTACCGGCCGTTAACACCGGTTTTCACGCCTGGACAAAATGGGCAGACGCGCACCCGACATCCAGCGCCTATACCCGCTACCGCAGCGATAACCACCTGAGCTGGGCACTCGCGGGCCTCGCCGCTGCAGCAGCGGCACTGGAAGACGAAACGCTATGGCAATACGTGTATAGAGGGGGCGCCTATGACGATGGTTCAGGCAGCTACGTCAATCCCTCCAACCTTGAAAGTCAGCTCGACAGGGCGATTTATCAAAGTGGACAGGTGTACGACGAACAGGTAAGAGCCGCCGAACACAAAGGCCTGTTCTACGCCCATTTTAATTTATGGGCACTCAGTCTGATGGCACAAATTGCCGAAACGCACCGGGGAGAAAACCTGTGGACACAGGAAAACAAACAGGGTGCATCCATCGCCACAGCCTTCGATTATTATGCCCGATATGGCTCCGGAAGCGTTTCACCTCCAGACACAGAAGAAACCACCGACCCGACATTCTTTCGCTTTCTTTATGAAATGCTGGTTGGCAACGAATGGCTATCCGCAAGCCGCACAAGTCTATACAGCAGTGCTCGCAACAACGGCGCACGCAGCCAAAACGTGCAGCAGTCAATAGGGCCAGTGAGCCTGGTTACTGGCGACCTGTCGGCATCACAAGCGAACCCAAACCCTCCTTCTCCGCCAGCAAACGTTAGCGCAGTGGAACATAAAAACTAACGCGGGATAGACGAATCGATTATCGACGGGTATTATTCCGCTTTCGTTCACACCTGAATACACGCACCCGTAGCTCAGCTGGATAGAGTAGGTGGCTTCGAACCACTTGGTCGGGAGTTCGAATCTCTCCGGGTGCGCCATTTCCAGTATCAATTTTCTGAGTTACTCCCTGGCTGATTAACGCGATGTAGAAATATGGCGACTCCCCTCTCTAGTTATACTGCAGGCAGAGACAACAACTTCAACCTTATACGTTTTATCGCCGCCAGTATGGTGCTGGTAACACACAGCTTTGCTCTTGTGACCGGCTCTCCTGAATCGGAACCACTGAGAGACACATTGGGGATGACCCTCGGCAGCATCGCAGTCGACATATTTTTCGTTACCAGCGGGTTCCTTATTACTAGCAGTTTTGTTTCCCGCAACAACCTGCTTGCCTTCGCCTGGGCGCGAATGCTTCGGATCTACCCGGCACTTATTGTTGCACTGTTAATAAGCACCTTTATCATCGGCTTATTGTTTACCAACAACCCGAAACTGGATTACCTGACAAACATTCAGACCTACAAGTATTTTATAAGGAACTCTCTGCTGTTTTTTGGCATTGAGCATACCTTACCGGGTGTTTTCGCCGATGCACCCTATAAAAACGCTGTAAATGGATCGCTTTGGACACTGCCATACGAAGTAAAAATGTACACCTTATTGGCACTTTTCCTGTGTTTTTTGACGTTTGCAGGTAAACACTTAAAACTAATATCTAACAGCAGAGGGATTTTCTTCATAGCATTCGCTTCTGTGGTAGTGCACATGGCGATAAATTTTGCCCCCCAGCTGGAGCTGTTTAATGAAAAATTTATCCGGCTGTTCTCGATGTTTTTCTTCGGTGCAGCGGTTTACCTGTGGGCAGGCAAAATCAAGCTCTCGCACAAACTTTTTACTCTGGGCGCAATTGCTCTTGCAATAGCCACCTTAGATAAGAGCGCGTTTTTCATAGTCTACTGCGTTTCACTTCCTTACCTACTGTTCTACATCGCGTACGTCCCCGGAGGGCCCGTAAGACAATTCAACAGACTGGGGGACTTTTCATATGGCATGTATATTTATGCATTCCCAATTCAACAAATGATTGCAACCCTGCATCCAGAAACCAGTATTACCAAAATGATAGCGTACTCTTTTATCCTGACACTGTTGTGCTCTGTGCTATCCTGGAACCTGATTGAGAAAAAAGCGCTCAAGCTGAAAAACGCCTACCTGCTCATAGAAAAATATTTTAAAAAAGCAAGCTCGCCTGCTGATACGCCAGAACAATCGGATAATCCACAGGCTCCAGGTTAGAGGAACAGATGCACGACGCACTAGCCATCTATTTACAGGTTTTTTATGCCGCATTAACCCTACTAGCCGTATATGTATGCGGCTGGGCGCTTTCTTTTCTACCTCAATTTTCCTACGCGGGAACGCGGGAGTCTCGCTACGGCTGCGTAGACGGGCTTCGCGGCTTTCTTGCCACGGGCGTTATGATCCACCACATTACCTTTGCCTGGTATTGGATTAATCAAAATAGCGGCGGCAACACCAAGATAATTGAACCATTGTTCTACAACGCAGGTCAGGTGGCAGTCATTATATTCTTCATGATTACCGGCTTTTTGTTTATCCGCCGCATCATTGAAGGCTTTTACCAGAACAGTGATTGGAAAAAACTCTATATTTCCCGGATTTTCAGGATTTACCCTTTATACAGCTTTATTCTGCTGGCGATAATTTTTGTGGTATTTCTTGAGCAGGATTTCGCTCTAAAGGTGGGGCTAACGAAGCTGGTCGCACAATGCGGTAAATGGATGCTGTTCCTGGGAGGGCAAATCAATGCCTTCGCCGATACCTGGCTAACCATATTTGGCGTTTATTGGACGCTGAAGTACGAATGGCTATTCTACCTATCCATTCCTTTCCTGAACTGGCTATTGCTCAGCAAAGCAAAATTTGCGGCGATAATCCTCGGCCTGCTCAGCCTGATGCTGTTTCTGGTGCCCATCCATGCCCTGGGCATTAAAACGGAGTATTTCCTTTTCTTTGCTATTGGCGGCTTGGCAGCCTACCTTTCACTCAAGCAGCCAGCCTTCTGTTGTAAGCTCAGATCAAGGCGGGTATCACTTTTGATGCTAGCTGCAATTCTGGCCGCACTACTTTACCCGCGAAGCCTTTCATGGGACCACGCCTTACTGATTACCTTTTTCTTCCTGCCAGTCGCTGCAGGAAACAGCCTCTTTGGGCTGCTCAAGCAAAAAGCATCCATTGTTCTGGGAGAAATCAGCTACAGCATTTACCTTGTTCATGGATTGATCATCTATAGTGTTTTTCTCCTCGGTGACGATACCCCATCACCCGATATCAGCCTTCAATCACACCTCCTTTACATGCCAATCATTGCTATATTTGTAGTTATGATTTCAGCAGTTTCATTCCTCAGCATCGAAAAGCCAGGCATGCTACTGGGAAAAAAGTTGAGACCATAAATAGCTGTCGAACCTGTTAACAGCTTTTTTTTGGGCGGCTGGGACATAATGGCTATTAAAAATAATCAATACCGCATGTCACATAAAACCAGACGTTTGACACCAGAATCGTTTTTTTAGCAAACATTTTGTGTAAAAATGCGTCTTGCTTCACATAAACTTCATGAAGGAATGCTAATTGCATCGACCCTCATTGTCAGCCTCTAACTAATCGTTTTTGGGAATAAAGCAGTATGTGTGGTGTATTCGGCGTATTAGACAGCTCCTGTTCCGCAAGCGAAAAAAAACAGCTTGTATGTAATGCTGTAGCTCAGCTCGCTCACCGCGGCCCTGATGAGTGGGGCTATTACCTGACCGAAGGCATAGGCCTGGGCCACGCAAGACTGTCCATCGTGGACCTCGCTCATGGCCAGCAACCCATGCAAAATGAGCGCTTCGTTATCTCTTTTAATGGTGAAATTTTCAACCATATTGAGCTGCGCGCGGAACTGGAAAATCTGGGTTGCCGGTTTCAAACCTCGTCAGATACAGAAGTCATTCTGCAGGCATTTGAGCAGTACGGCTGCCAGTGCTTTTCCAGGTTTAATGGCCAGTTCGCCATTTTGCTCTGGGATAAGCGCGAGAAAGTACTCACTGTAGCCAGAGACCGATTTGGTATTCGCCCACTCTACGTTGCCACAATAAGCGGAAAGCTAGTGTTCAGCTCAGAGTTAAAGGCCATTGACTGTGTACCTGGCTATCGCCGGGAAATTGACACTAAACACCTGTTGGAACACGGGCTTTTCTGGAATACCCTGAATACAGACACCATCTATAAAAATGTACGCTCGGTCGAATCCGGCACCTTTGAGCGCTATCGTATCGATGGCAGTGTAGAAACCCAGCGTTATTACCAAATTGGCGAGGGGCTTACCGAACCCTTGAAAATCGACTTTGACGAAGCGCAACAGCAGTTCAAAGCCTTGATGTCCGACTCCGTAGCGCTGCGTTTGCGCAGTGATGTCCCTGTCGGCGCGTACCTTAGTGGAGGAATCGACTCCACCGTCATTGCACACATCGTTAACCAGCAAACCAATCACCCATTTCGCACATTCTCAGTTGGCTTCAAGGATGAGACGCTGGATGAGTCTTACTATCAACAGCTGGCCTCCAAAGAGTTCAATTCTATTCACCATGCCGTCGATATTTCATACGACGACATAGCCCAAAATTTACTGAATACCGTTTTCCATACAGAGCGTCCGATTTTCCGAACCGCTCCTGTGCCACTGCACTTGCTATCGCAAGCTGTACAACAATCCGATATTAAAGTTGTACTCACTGGCGAAGGGGCAGACGAAATTCTGTTTGGCTATGATGCATTCAAAGAAGTGAAACTGCTGGAAGCCTGGAAAAAAACAGGCGACGAACATGCAGCCAGCGAGCAAATTCGTAAGCTCTACCCACACCTGGCACACTATGCTGACTCCCGACAATTTGGCTTAATGAAACTGTATTATGAAGGTTTTCTGGACGATATTGAAAATGAGTTTGTCGGCCTGAACGTTCGCATGTCGAACAATAAAGTTATCCAAAACTACCTGAATAAAGATCTGGCGGTCGAGTTTAATAAGGAAGACTTGCTGGCAAAATTAAAACAAAGCCTGCCTGAAAACTATAACCACTGGTCGCTGCTGCAGAAAAATTCATTCCTGGAAATCAAAACCCTGATGCAAGGCTATCTGCTTTCATCTCAAGGCGACCGCATGGCCCTTAGCCACGGAGTGGAGGGACGATTTCCGTTTCTCGATCATCGAGTGGTCGATTTCTGCTTCTCTCTGCCCGATAGCTTTAAGCTAAAGCATTTTGACCAAAAACATATTCTCAAAAAAGCATACCAGGATTTTATCCCCGAAGAGATCGTTAATCGGCCAAAACGGCCTTACATGGCGCCGGACTTGATCGCGTTCTTCTCCAAAGAGGGAAAAATGGCCGACATCGCTCAGTCACTGCTGTCAGAGTCTTGCATTGGCGAATTTGGTATCTTCGATAACAGGATTACACAACGATTTTTAAGAAAGTTCAGCAACGGCGTTTCAAAAGAAACAGGTTATCGGGATAACATGATTTTTATCTTCCTGCTTACTACACAGATGTGCGAGTACTGGATCAGAAACCGGGAGCAAAGAACGCCAAACTATGATCGATGTACGATCTCAATTGAAGAGTAATACTTTAACAGGCTATAACAATGGACAAATCTGCAGCAACTGATGCGCTAGTACAATTTATATGCGACAACTACTTGGTAGAAAAGGAAGAAGTACCATTAGACAAGTCTCTCATCGACGAAGCCATTATTGATTCCTTTGGCCTGATTGAAATAGCCTCATTTCTCGAGAACCATTTTTCGATAAAAATTCAAGACAACGATTTAATCAGAGAAAACTTTGGTTCAATAGAAAAAATGATCGCTTTCGCAGCGGGGAAAAAAACAAGTGCAGACTAACATAAAAAGATGCACCTCATGTGTGCTATCCAGCGAGTTCCCCAAAATTGATTTTGACAATAAGGACGTTTGTAACTATTGCCGTAAAGCTGAAGAGTCGAAAAACAGAGAGTTAACTATTCTAAACTCAGCCAGGGAAAAGGTTAGCAAGCTGCTCGCCAAGAAAAACGCCAACGGGCAATATGATGCCATTGTCTGTTACAGTGGCGGAAAAGATTCTACCTATGCACTGCAACTAGCCGTCGAAAAGTACGACTTAAGGGTATTAGCTTTTACCCTGGACAATGGTTTTATCTCTCATGTCGCTTGGGATAACATTCGCAAAGTCGTCGACCAGCTGGGTGTTGATCACTGGGTATACCGACCAAGCAGTACGCACTACAAGGCCATCGCTCGCGCTTCAGCGGTATCTGATGTGTACCGCAAAAATACGCTCACACGCATCTCCGCCATCTGCAACTCCTGCATTTCTATCGTAAACACCACGGCATTGAAGCTCGCCCTGGAAAAAGATATTCCATACATCCTGGCCGGCTTTACCTTGGGGCAAATCCCCTCAAACGGTATTGTCTACAAAAACCACTACCGCTTTTTGGCGGAATCCCGGGAAGAGTCTCTAAACAAACTACGCAGCGCTGCTGGCGATTTTGTTGACGATTATTTTTGCATATCCGACACGCTACTCGATCGTGTCGTTGAGTACCCGCACAATGTCAATATCCTCTGTGTAGAAGAGATTACAGAAGATGAGATACGCGAAAAAATTTCAGCTTTAGGCTGGTCCAGCCCAAAAGATGTGGACGGATGTTCATCCAATTGCATGCTGAACACTTTCAACAACTACGTACATGAAGAGGTCTTTGGTTATAACCCCTACGAAATGGAATTGAGCCACCTTATTCGCGAGGGTTTAATGACCCGGGATGAAGCTTTGTCTAAAATTAAGGATCGCCCCGAAGCACTTATCAAGCCGATGATGAAAACGCTATCTGTTCGGGCAGAGGATATCGAGCATGTGAAGTGGATGTATGAACAAAACAAGTAATTGCAGAACCGCATCACCCGTCGAGCGCCAGTTTTGGCTTTTGGATCGACAGGGAAAACGCAGCGCCTACCATGTTATCTCTTCATTTTCGGGAGATCGTAACAGCTGTATTAAGCTGTTCAACACTGCGCAAGAGGTTTTAAATACATTCCCTATCGGGCGACAGAAATACCATTTGAAAGACAGTGAACTGAAGTGTACTTCCTCCGACAGCGCTTTTACTGAACTTCGTTACATATCCGAAAGCAAAAAGGACCTTTTAGACAGATTTAAGCGCGAATGCAGCATGCCTTTCGACCTGGAGCAAGGCCCTGTCGCCAGACTCGTTTTAGGTACTTGTGAGAACAACGACCATGCGCTGTTTGCTATCGTCGTTCATCATATCGCGATAGACCTGGGCAGCAAAAAACTTATTGAAAAGGAAATTCAAAAAGGCCTGGCGACAAACATCACCAACAAGGCTGATGTGACCTGTAATTACAAGGAATTTTGTGCAAAGCTCCAGCAATGGATCGACTCCGACAAAGGCAGCAAGGCTAGCGCCTTTTGGCGAGAGCAAGTGGCTGACATTGAAGACAAGGCCCTAAGTTTCCCAGCGGAAAACCCGGAAATAGAGCCTGGTTATCACATAGCTCAAATCAATCCGGACCTGAAGAGCAGGCTAGTCACATTCTGCAGCGAGCAAAAGACAGATCCATTTATCGTTTTTCTCGCCTGCTATGCATTTACACTGTCTCGCTATTTTTTAAGCGACACTGTATCCATCGCTGTACCATTAAGCAACCGCTTCGGTAATACCTTCGAGAAAACCCTGGGCTGCTTCGTTAATACTTTACCCATTATTCTTAACATTAACGATAACAGCAGCGCTCTGGAGTTGATCAACGCCACCAGGAAAAAGCTACTGCTTGCCCATCGTCACCAAGCCCTGCCAACCGTTGAAATTCAATCCTTGGCGCAGCAAGCAGGCAAGAGTAACTTATACAGTTTTGGCTTTACTTTCGAAGCGCCTATGCAACTCTCCCTCAATGGCGCTGAATTAAAAACCGAGCAAATATTCGCTGGTGAGTCACAATTACCGGTATTTCTGCGCTGCTGGGAAGAAAACGGCCTAATCAGCTATAGACTGGAGTATGACCCCAGTCATCTTAATCTACAAATTGCCATGCGTTTTGCAGAATCCCTCAACCGTATTTTGCAGCAGGTAACGTCTTCTGAAGGAAGCTTATTAACAGAGCTGGATTACCTTCCCAAGGCAGATGAAGCCGCCATTAGCAAAGCAAATAGTACCGACATCAGCTATTCCCCCCTCCTTAGCCTAAAAGCCGCTTTTGAACAACAGGTAAAAAAAACGCCAAATCAAATAGCCTTGCGATGCTCGAACTCAGAAATCAGCTACCAACAGTTCAATGAACGTTCAAACCGCTTGGCCAACTACTTAATTACTCAATTAAACACCGGCGCAAACGACGTAATCGGCGTGCTCTGTGAAAGGAGCCCGGAGATGATGACCGCTATTTACGGCATCATTAAAACCGGCGCAGCTTATTTACCTCTTGATCCGGAGCTTCCTGCAGATCGCATTAACTCCATGCTTACACAGGCAAAAAGCAAAATCGTATTAACTGATGGTAAATACACAGAAACAGATTCTCTAGTGTGCTCCCAGGTGGTGACGCTTGAGCACTTAGTCAAAACTCTGAATGATTACTCTGGAGAAGACCCTGCACTCGATATACCACTGGATTCTCCGGCCTATGTTATATTCACTTCCGGGTCGACAGGCCGACCGAAAGGGGTGGTAAACAACCACCGGGGTATTGCCAACCGCCTGCGCTGGATGCAGGATCAATTTTCCCTCCATGCCGGGGAAGTGGCGATGCAGAAAACACCCTACAGTTTCGATGTATCAGTATGGGAATTGTTTTGGCCCCTGCAAACAGGCGCTACGCTCGCGATCGCGGACCATAACAGCCATAAAGACCCTTACAAGCTTTACCAGCAGATACAGCATTTCGGCGTAAACATTATCCATTTCGTACCTACAATGCTAAGCGCTTTTCTGGGTGCCAATAGCAGCGTTCAAACCAGCTTGCGCACTGTAATTTGCAGTGGTGAAGAACTTACCCCAGAGTTACAAGGCCGCTTTTTCGGCATTTGCCCTTCTCTTGAACTTGCAAATTTATACGGCCCCACAGAAGCAGCTGTTGATGTTACCTGCTGGCAGTGTCAGCCTGGCGCAAATACAAATTCTGTACCCATTGGTTACCCGATAGCGAACACACAAATTCATATCATTGATGAGAACATGCACCCTGTGCCTGTTGGTCTGATGGGCGAACTAATAATATCCGGCTCGCAGGTCGCACAGGGCTACATTAACAACAAGCAGTTAACAGAACAGTGTTTTATAGCTAATCCATTTGGACCGGGGATGGCCTACAGAACAGGTGACTATGCGCGCTGGAACAACAACGGTACGATAACTTATCTGGGCAGAAAAGATTTTCAAGTTAAAATTAATGGCGTACGAATTGAGCTTGCTGATATTGATAACAATCTGCTCAGTGTGGCAGGTATAGAAAATTGCGTCACGATCGTTGGCACAATAGGCAAGAGAAGCAACTGCATAATTTCTTATTACACCAGCAGCAATAACAATGAAATAAGCAATGACACAATTCTTAAGCACATAAGAAAAGCGCTGCCTCCCTATATGGTGCCATCGTTTTTTCAGCGTTTAGACACACTGCCAACAACCTCAAGCGGCAAGATAGACCGAAAAAAACTCCCACAAATTTCGATTAGAAGCATGAATAAGGAGAGTTCGAAGGCGGGCCCGTCCACCGAGTTAGAGCAAACTATCCATGACACTTGGTGCACGGTGCTTGGTCGTGATGACTTTGACCTCTACTCCAGTTTCTTCGAAGCAGGCGGAGACTCTCTTTTACTGATGCGGGTATATGAGAAACTTACACCGCTTATTAGCAAAAATTTAAGTAGCGTTGACTTGTTTACTTACCCCACAATTCGCTCATTGGCCGATTTTTTAGGCAACCCCAAAAACAGCAAGCCAGCCACATCAGAGCATGTAAGCAAACGGGCTCAAAAAATGAGGTCAGCATTTAAGCGATAGATATGGCTATACGATGAAAACAACAAAAATACTTGGCATATGTGCAACTCTTATTTTACTGCTAGCATTAATATTTGTCGCTTTCACCTGGAAGAGATTCAACGGCGACTTCGACAAGTTCGCTCTTACACTCAGCTCAGAAGCAGGCCTGTTTACAAGCAAGGAGCATCAAGCTAGCCTTCCGTTTAGATTGTTTTTACCTGAGAATAACAGCGAGCAAAAACCGCTGGTACTTTTTTTACAAAGCGGTGCAGGCCGAGGCACAGATAACCTGGGACAGATTCGCGATGAGGTAAAGCAATTGCTCTTTCTGTCAGAACAAGACGGGATCGATAGTTTTTACCTGCTTGCCCCACAATGTCCTGCTGACGCCGAGTGGAATGATCTACCGCCGAGCCCACCACCCTACACCAACTATTCCTATACCGGCCTAAATGAAAGCTGGCGCTTCAAAGTCATTAAGGAGCTGGTATCAAAGGTAATCAGCGATAAAAATATTGATCCATCCCGTGTTTACATCACCGGTATTTCCATGGGTGCAACCGCAGCCTGGGAGTTTTTGTACCGCTATCCCGATTTTTTCGCTGCAGCTCTTATTTTGAACGGTAGAGCCGATCCAAACGCTGCAAACCACATCGCCCGCACCCCGGTTTGGCTCGCTCACGGAACTGAGGACAACATCGCACCGATCTCCAACAGCATAGAAATGACAAATGCGTTAAAAGCGAATAACGCAGATATTGTTTTTCGCGAATACAAGGCAGGCCACCAGATTTCTTCGTATGCTTATACACAAGAATCACTTTCCTGGCTACTCAACAAATATAAGCCTAAATAGGTTGGATCAACGGATGTCGAAGCAAAATGTGGATACACAAAACTATATCGCGGTAATCGGCATGTCCGGCGCGTTTCCCGGTGCTCCAGACATTTATTCCTTTTGGAATAACCTTCTAGAAAACCAACTATCGATTTCCGAACTGGACGACAACACGCTGAGGGAAGCGGGCATACCCGAAGAGCTACTAAGCAATCCCAATTATGTAAAGCGTACAGGCTCTCTCGACAATGCCCTGTGTTTTGACGCTGCATTTTTCGGCTATAGTGATGGCGAAGCTGAGGTTATGGATCCTCAGCAGCGTATATTTCTGCAACATTGCTGGAACGCTTTAGAAAACGCTGGTTATATTCCAAACCAGATGGATACTAGTGTTGGCGTGTATGCTGGCTGCAGCATGAATCGCTATGTATTGAATAACCTCAACATCAATACAAACGCCTTCGGAATTTCTGACTTTCAGAAAATGCTTGGTAATGACAAGGATTTCCTGGCAACAAGGGTAGCGTATAAATTAAACCTCAAGGGTCCAGCCCTGGACATACAAACAGCCTGCTCAACATCCTTAGTGGCTGTACAAATGGGTGTACTCTCGCTTTTAACCTACCAGGCCGACGTCGCTCTCTCCGGAGGCTCCAGTGTAATATTTCCCTATCGGGGCGGGTACCTTTTTTCTGATGGCCTGATTATGTCTAAAGATGGGCATTGTAGGCCCTTTTGCGACAACGCTAATGGCACAGTCTTTGGCGAGGGTGTAGGCGTTGTTGCCCTAAAACGCTATGACGACGCGATAGACGACAATGATAATATACTGGCAGTTATTAAGTCTGCTGCCGTAAACAATGATGGCGGCGACAAGGTCGGCTATACAGCGCCCAGTGTCAATGGGCAGGCAGACGCAATCAGCCTGGCTTTGGAAATTGCAGACCTTCAACCCGAAGATATTCACTATGTCGAAACCCATGGCACCGGTACCAAAATGGGTGACCCCATGGAGCTTGCGGCGCTTGAAAAAGTATTTTCATCAAGCCATAACAATACCTGTGCACTCGGTACCTTAAAAGCCAATATTGGGCACCTTGATGCAGCGGCTGGCATTGCTTCTTTCATTAAAGCGGTGTTAATTGCTAATTCTCGCAAACTTCCACCAAACTATCATGACGAAACGTCAAAACCAAGATACAAGGGTACGGGCCCGTTCTACTTTCTTGACCAGCCAAAAGCTATCGAGACTAACTCGGACATTAATATCGGCGTTAGCTCCTTTGGTGTTGGAGGAACCAATGCCCATGTTATCGTTGGTTCCGCGCCAATCACTGACGACCCCGGGGTAGATAGAGAACACAGAGAGATAGTTCCTGTGCTCTACAGCGCAGCAAGTGCTGGTGCTTTGCGAGACACACAACAATCCGTTGACAATGCCGCAACCCTAAACCCGGAAAAGCTGGCGGATATTGCATTTACGCAGTTATTTCATCGAAAAACCTACCCTATAAGAAGCTATAGTATTTTCATCAAAAAAAATGACTCGCCTCTTGAATATAAAGTATTCGCCAGCAACAAGGCTATTGAAGCTAGCGAATGCAACAAGGTAGCGTTTATGTTTTCCGGCCAGGGAAGCCAGTATAGGCAAATGGGCAAAGCGCTATATATGGCTAATGCCTCCTTTAGAAAATACCTGGACAATTGTTTCAGCGCTTTAAATTCCATCACCGACACAGATATCAAATCAGTCTTGCTCGAAGAGAACGAACAGGACGAGCGAATATTAAATACACATTTAGCTCAGCTCACACTTTTTTGCCTTGAATACTCTCTGGCAAAAACGCTTATGGAATACGGCGTAACACCCAAAGTACTCATCGGCCACAGTATTGGTGAATATGCGGCTGCATGTGTGGCCAGCGTATTTAGCCTCAAGGACGCGCTACGGATTGTTAATCACCGGGGAGCGGTGATGTCTAAATCCCAGCAAGGTGCGATGCTTGCCGTAATGCATCCACGGGATAAAGTCGAACCCGCACTGTTTTCCAGCCTTGCCGTATCCGTCGAAAACAGCAAAGCAAATACGGTTGTATCCGGCACTGCAGAAGATATAGATAAATATGCATCGACACTGGAAGAGAAGGATATTCCCTTTGCACGCTTAGCAGCAAAGTATCCGTTTCACTCAGAGTTTATGGAGCCTGTTCTAGAAGAGTTTTTACAGATTTTCGATAAGGTAACATTTAACCAGCCACACATAGAACTAATCTGCTGTACACCAAACCCGGAACATACACCATTTGTCACCGCTGACTATTGGGCCGAGCACTTAAGAAAAGAAGTTAACTTTAAAAGGGGCCTCGAAACCGGCGTGCTTGCCAATGGAGTTGATCTCGCGATAGAGGTAGGGCCAGGCGAGACCCTAATCAGCTTCCTTTTCAGCACTTGCGGCCCTGAGATACCTACTGTTTCTCTTTTACCGGGAGCAAGGCGCAAGCATAACGCTCTAAGTCACTACTACAAAGCAATATCCGAATTGTGGTGTTACAACACCAGCATTGACCTCAAAAAAACAGAACTGATCAATGGAGAGCTGACCGACATCCCCGGATACCAGTTTGAAAAAACCGTTTATGTGCGCAATGAGGCGAAAACAATGAATACGTCTAATAATACTGCCACTCCAGTGAGCTATCTGAGTGTCGTTAGCCAAACACTCGAACCGTCCACCCCGGCAGACCAGCTCCGCGAAATTTGGCAGCGCTATATACAGGAAAAAGAATACGCTGATAACGATAGTTTTTTCGATCTAGGAGGCCACTCCCTCAACGGTGTTCAGTTGATATCTGAGCTTAACAGCCTTTTTAACAAGACTATCGAAATTGCTGAATTCTTTGAAAACCCAAGCTTATCTCAACTATACAGATTGTATGATATTGATGCAGCTGTTGTAGCGAATGCTATAGAGCAGCCAAGTCGTAACGAGGAGAATTTACCTGAACTCGCAAACTTGACAGCCGTACAGCAAGCTCGGCTGTCAAGTCATAATAGCTCTTCTCGTATGCGAGAACATTTTTTTTGCAAGCATATTCTTGCACCTATCTATAAGGACTCCAGAAAAACCATAAAAAGAATAATAGAAAAATTGATTATGAAACTGGAAGGCGGTGAATTGTATTCACGAACACTTAGAAACCTTTATACAACAACTCATGACATGCACATAGGGGACTATACTGCAGGCTGTTTTGACAGTGGTCGATTTAAAAGTGGCACAACTGTTGGCCGATATTCATCTATTACACCCAGCGCCAGATTTGAAACAGCAGACCACCCATCAACCACTATATCCAGTAGTGGAATTTTTTACCAAAAGGTACTTGGGTTTTCAGACGGCAATGAAATACCCCGAAGCAAAATCACCATCGGCAATGACGTATTCATCGGACACAATGTCACACTAGTATACCCCTGCTGCACAATAGGTGATGGCGCAATTATCGGCGCCGGTACAATCGTTAACTTTGATGTACCACCCTATGCCGTTGTTGGTGGCTCACCGGCAACAATAATCCGATACAGGTTCAACCGGGAAAAAGTGCAGGAACTATTACAGAGTCGCTGGTGGGATGCAGACCTGGAAGATTATTATAAAATTCGAGATGAATTTACCAAACCGCTGGCTGGAAAAAGAATCCGTTAACCCGCGGTATTATTAACATACTTCTCGATACACACGGACCAATTGCTAATCACCGAATTTTGTCCCCTTCCAGCGGCTTCATAAACTCGTTTCGTATTGCTTGTAACTCTTTCAGTGAATACTTCCACCACTTGGTTTCCTGCAACTTATCGATGGTCTCTTTCGAGAAACGATAACGAATAACTCTGGCAGGGTACCCGCCAACAATCGCATAAGGAGGAACATCATCCACCACCACTGAATTCGAAGCGATCACGGCTCCATCTCCAATTTTTTTAGTAGGATATAATATTTTACAACCATCCCCTATCCAAACGTCATTACCTATCTCTACTTTTACTCTGTCAAGTTCATAGCCATTGGTAAACCCGAATTTTGGATGATAAAAGACAGCATGGGTTGCAACTGTGTTTCGGGGGTGATCCGCGTTTTGAATAACTGTAGTGCGCACAATCGAGCAGTATCGACCTATACGTGTGTGATTCCTCAACCTTTTCGCGTTAAAGCCCAAACTTGTGAAGTCTCCAACATCTATATCATAAACTTCTTTGTAGATCTTCCTTAACGTTGTCGTAAAAGTAGAGCCTCCTTCTAATCGTAAGATTATCGCCTCGATCAGACCTCTGAAAAACCTCCTCTTTCTTGGGTATAATCGCGCAAATATGTGCTTGCACAACCATGACACCTGCATCTCCGGCGCATTTTCCCCCACCCCCTCACGAGTCACGTTTTTTAACAAAGCAACGATCGAATCAATTTTTTGTAATTCTTCAGGGCTCAATTGCCGTTGAGCAATATCCTCATGAGATTCTCCAGCGAGTAAACGGCTTATCACATTGCTCAGCTCTGTGATTGACTGATGCTCGAACACAGCTGTTTCAGGCAAATTAATAGAGAATCGCTGATTTATCCGTGCGACGACTGTAAGCGCCGACAAGGAATGGCCGCCCAGATCAAAAAAACTCGCTTCTGAAGATGTCACATCAATTTGCAATACCTCTTCGAAAATACCTCTCAAGACAGCCGAAAACTCTGTCTCTCCTAGCGGCTCCTTACTTAAAACGGGCTTTCGGGTTTCAGAGCGTGGTGGCTCCGGGAGCTTTTTTCGGTCAACCTTACCATTTGGCGTTTGCGGAAACGACTGCAACTGTACGAACGCAGAAGGCACCATATATTCGGGTAATTTTGCACGCAGGTGATTACGTAAGGCATTAATATCTATGTCACTGTGCCGTGGACTAATATAGGCAATCAATCGCTTATCGCCAGGCGTATCTTCGCGAGCAATTACTACAGCCTGTTTAACGCTTTCAAGCTCAGACACATGGGTTTCTATATCGCCCAGCTCGATTCTAAAACCTCGTATCTTAACCTGATTATCCATGCGCCCTAGAAAAACTATTTCTCCGTCAGGCTTTCTAGTCACCATATCACCTGTTCTATACAACCTTTCATTTTTGGCTAAAGGGTGATTAATAAATTTCTCCCTGGTAATTTCATCGCGGTTGAAGTATCCCCTCGCAAGCCCATCTCCGCCAATCAACAACTCACCGGGAACACCCAGCGGCTGCAGTTGAAGGCAGTCGTTAACCACATAGAACTGAGTATTAGCAATAGGTTTACCAATAACTTCTGAATCTTCTTTTTGCCTGACTCGCTTGATAGATGACCAGATCGTCGTCTCGGTGGGACCATAGACATTCCAGACCTCTGAAGCCAATCCCAGTAGCTTTTCAGCAAGATCAACCCCCATCGCCTCGCCGCCGCAGAGTACTTTTACAGGCTTTTTTTCCCGCCAAACGTTATCAGTAAGCATACGCCAGGTTACCGGTGTAGCTTGAACAACGCTTGCTTTAGAACTGTCGATGGTTTCAATAATGGAACTGGGTGACAAGGAAGCCTCACGACTCTTGATAATTAAGCTAGCGCCACTTACCAAGGGTAAGAACAACTCCAGCGCCGCGATATCGAAACAAATTGTGGTGAGACTTAGCAGGGTATCCCCCTCTCCCAAACCGGGCTCCCGCTGCATGGAGTAGAGGAAGTTAACAAGGTTTCGCTGCGTTATGGCAACGCCTTTTGGCTTACCTGTGGAACCAGAAGTATAAATAACATAGGCCAAGCTATTACTGGAAAAATCCCTGCCAATGATTTTTTCTTCGTAGCCATCCAGGGCTTGCTTCTCTCTGTCAAGCACAATCGTGTCTGCAGCAATCGAACCCAACTGTGCTAATACTCTTTCCTCGCTCACAAATATTTTTGCTTCAGAGTCAGCTATCATGTATTGCAAACGGTCCGCAGGGAAATAAGGGTCTAATGGAACATAGGCCGCTCCGGCTTTAAACACTGCAAGCAATGCAACTACCAGGTCGGCAGAACGGTGTAAACATACCGCAATCAGATCATCTTCTTGCACGCCTTTATGCAGAAGACACGCAGCTAGCTTGTTGGCTTCGCTGTTCAACTGAGCATAGCTGAGGGTACGATCATCTGAGATGACAGCAATTTTTTCAGGTTGTTTGCTAACCCACTGCTCAAAAATCTGGTGAACTGTTTGGGAAACCGGGTAGCTCGACTGACTTTGATTCCATTGCTCAACAAGCGCAGCCTTTTCCTGGGGAGCAACGATATTCAGCTCCCCTACATAAACGTCTGGCAAGTCACAAATGCTTGTCAATAACTGAACATAATTTGAAACTATCCGTTCCGCCGTTGTGGCATCAAACAAGTCACTACTAAACTCTAATGTGCCGGTGACCTCTCCTTCATTTTCTAATACTGACAAGGTAAGATCGAACTTGGAACCCTGATGCTCAACGTCATATTTTTCCAAGGCCAAGCCGGGGAGGCTCCACGGCGTTTTGCTTGCTTTTCGATGAATGAACATGTGTTGAAAATAAGGAGACATCCCCGCAGTACGACTTGGATTTAGAGCCTCAACCAGCTTTTCAAAAGGCAGCTCATCATGGGAAAATGCTTCGATGGTTGTTTTCTTGACCCTGGCAATTAGCTCCCTAAAACTGGGCTTATAAGAGAAATCAGTACGCAACACAAGGTTATTAATAAATAAACCAATTAAATTTTCCGTATCAGTACGATAACGCCTGCCTGTCGGCGTTCCAACTACGATATCGAGCTGGTCTGTATAGCGGTGCAGAAGCAGCTTCCATGCCGCAAGCAATACCATAAATGGTGTAGCCGACTCTTCCTTTGCCAGAAAGGAAAGCGATGTGCTGACAGAACCCGGCACCACAAAAGAAACCTGACCACCCTTAAAGCTCGGTCGATCAGGGCGCCTTCTATCGAAGGGTAGCTGAAGCGCTTCTGGCGGTTCCGCCAGTTGCTCACGCCAATATGACACATGCTCGAGCATGGAACCATCCAGGGCCTTATTCTGCTCCCACCTGGCATAATCCGAAAACTGTATGCTCAATTCAGGTAAAGCCTGTTTCTCCCCTCTTATTGTTGCGTCGTATATTTTGCCCAGTTCATTGAAAAAAATACCGGAGGACCAGATATTGTCATATACAATGTGGTTAAAGACCAAGCTCAAGCAGTACTCATCGTTTTTTATCTTAATTAATTTGTAAGTGAACAACGGGCCTTGAGCCAGGTCGTGCGCTTGATTAAGTTGCGCCGCAGTAAACTCTTTTAGACGGCTTTCTTGCTCAGCCTCACTTAAGTCCACCAAACTTACTAATTCTAAACAAACTTCTCCCGCTTCATCTATTTCCTGCCACGGCCCGTTTTCATCACTGGGAAAACGTGTACGCAAAATATCATGCCTTGAAATAATCAACTGTAAAGCGTAACGGAGCGCCTCAATATTCAGCTCCCCCTTCAATTTAACGCAATTTGAAATATTATACGCACCCATCCCACCATTTAATTTATCTACCAGCCACATACGCTTCTGCGCAAAACTTGCTGGCACTTTTCCTTCTACTTGAGGAGGTATAGTTTCAGTGTTTTCGCTTGCAACATCTGAATTTTCTATTAACAGCGCCAAACTTTTCAAATCCTCAGCTTCAAATAGTTGGGCCATGCTCACCTTTACATGAAATCGCTTCTGAACACGTGATAACAGCTGTGTTGCTGACAGGGAATCCCCTCCATGCTCAAAAAATGTACGATTAATACCGATCTTTTCTCGATCAAGCAGCTCACCACAAATTTCAACCAGCGCTGCTTCTGTTTCTGATTCCGCCGGTACCGCAATTTCATCTTCAAGCTCATTGTCGGGCGCGGGCAATGGTAAAGAATTTCTGTCAACTTTATTATTGGGGGTTCTTGGAAGTGCTAACAAACGAACAAAGACCGCAGGCAACATATAATAAGGAAGCCGATGTTTTAAGTGCTCTCTTAAGGTTCTGACACAAATGCTTTGTGCTTCCGTATCCAGCACAATATACGCCACCAGGCGCTGCTCACCATTTATTTCTCGAGCCACCACCACAGACTCACCAACGCCACCCAAACTCACCAGCGCCGCTTCTACCTCACCCACCTCAATACGAAAGCCTCGAATTTTAACCTGAAAATCTTTTCTCCCCTGATGCGTCAGCAGGCCATCAGCGGCGAGCAAGCCCATATCACCCGTTCGATACAAACGGACATCAGGGTCGGACTTATCCTTAGAAAAGGATTTGGCGGTATTCTTGTCATCTTTCCAATAACCAAGGGCAACGTACTTACTCTTTACAACAATCTCACCAACCTCTCCGCCAGGGACTTGTTGCCCACTCTCATTCAAAAGCTGGATTTCCACATCCTCAACAGGATAACCTATAGGAACAACTTTCCCATCGATTTCAGTATCGGGATAAATCGGATAATGGCGAATCGTTCCTGTTTCTGTTGAGCCAAGGCCCGTAAAAAACATAACATTTCGACCAAAAACCCGCCTTGCCAGCTCCACATCAGAGGTGAGCACGCGTTCACCTCCAAAGATAACCAACCTAACTGAAAACCCTGCACTGCCACCACGAAATGATTTAGCGAACTCCCTAAAGACTGACGCTACTGAGTGATAAATCGTAAGCTTTCGGCTCACCAGCCACGACTCAAGGTCAACCAGACCTTCTTCACGAATATCATAACAGTGAAGGGAAGCACCGTTTAGCAATGCTCCAAAAATGCAATAAACTGAACCCATAACACTACAGGAGTAAAAAAGGCTCATACGGTCGTCAGGGCTAATCTTCTGCAAATCCGTGCGCCGCTTACATCCGTGCAAGAGGTTACGTTGATTTTGCATCACACCCTTAGGCCTGCCTGTAGAACCAGAGGTATAAATCAGGTAGCTCAAATCATCGGGGCTTATTTCAAGATCGAGATTCGTGTCCACAGCTGTTAACTCGATACTATCAAGATTCAATACTGGAATATTCGAAAGGCTATATTGACGCAAGGATTCACTATTTCGATGGTTGCAAATTACCAACGCAGAGTCGGAGTTCTCGATGATGTACTGATTACGCGAATCAGGAAAAGAAGGATCAACCGGCACATAGGCATGCCCGGCTTTTAATACCGCAATAATCGCCGCGATATACTGCACGTCTTTTTCAAGATATATAGCAACACGGCAATTATTTCCAACGGGAATATGGAACTGGATCTGATGGGCAATAGCATTGGCGAGCCGGTTTAGCTCTTTGTAACTTAAGGAATGCTGTTTACCTTGCACCGCCAATCGATCAGCATGAGTTTCGACTTGCTGCTCAAACCGGCTGGCAACACACTGTTCTGTTTCAAAGCTGAAGTGCTCTAGATTGGTATAGGCGCTTTGATCACTTAGGTTTTCTGGAAGATCGTACATTGTTTTCGCATCCATTCTCTGGCGCTTTTGGAAAAAGGTTGTCGTCCCCAGTAGGCACCAGCCCAACCAGCGCCTCGGTCAACACGAGCATCGTTGTGTATTTCTTCGATCAAATAATCAATGGGTTTTAATTTTAATAGTTTAGTTAATTTTACCCGCATATCTACGTCCATGCCATTTATAAACATATAACCCGAACGCTTGAGGATACGGGTAATATTCTTAAACGCTTCCCGACTTTGCGGTTTTGGCAGGTGAAATAGCACATTTTGCGCAAACACTATGTCTACTTCACCTAAACTCTCCATAAACTGCTTATCCAGCATATCGCCTACAGCAAAAGAGATGGGTGCGCTAATCTCAGCTTTGACACGATAAGCATCGTTTTCCAGATCAAACACTTTTTCCACAAAGTCCCCTGTCACAAAAGGCCCGGCGTAGACTTGTTCTTTGGTGTAGATAGGCTTATTCGCTTTTTCGATGACATCAGAAACAATATCGTAGGCGCGGATCCGGAATCTAAGCTGTGGGTATTTGGACTGAATAACGTGAGACAAGGAAAACGCCTCCTCACCACTACAGCAAGCAAACATCGCAATCTCAAGAGGCTTTTCATCGCCGGCCCTTAATATATCCGAAAGCACTACATCCAGAAGGGTTTTATATTGGTTTGGAAATCGATAAAACTGGGTATAAACCCTGTTTTTTCTAGGGGCTAACTTTAGTATAAGATAGTGCTTAGCATGCCGCAGAGCGTTTTTTAACTTTGATTCAACCATATCCAAATAGCTTCCTGGTTACTTTCCCTGCCAACCCTATCACGAAATCGTGATTTTTATAATATTTTCCATAAACTAGCGCACACTTATAATTAAACGCGATACAGAGAGCCAACGCTGTGAAAAATTCACCCCAAGCTAAACTTCAGTAAAAACAATGCTAGATCAGCTTGAGCTTATACATTTCGCCAGCTTCGCACTGCTTGGCTTTGTTGGTGGCATGATAAACGCCTGCTCAGGCGGGGCAGCGCTCATTTTAGTACCCGCACTCCTTTTTCTGGGCATCGGCCCCGTCGAAACGATAGCGACACTAAAGTTTCAGGCCCTTTTTGGCAGTTTTACGTCCGCATGTTATTTCAATAGGAAGCAGCTTTACACAGGACAGCCTGTGCTTTCAAATTGCTGGATAGCAATGCTATTCAGCGCACTTGGCAGCCTGTGCCTGTTGAGCATATCAGTCAAACCCCTGGAGCTAGCCATTCCAGTTTTGCTGCTTGCCCTCACCTTAAGCAGCCTGCTCGTGGACCCTGAAAAAGCCGGGAATCGCTTGCTGCTGACCCCACAGCAATTTCAACGCTATGTGGTACCCGCTCTCGGTTTTTACGGTGGGGTTTTTGGCGTTTCAATAGGCAATATTTCTGCCTACGTATTTAACCAGTTACAAGGTCTTAGCCTGCTAAGGTCAGTCGCCGCAAGCAAACCCCTCATTTTTGCTATAAACCTTATTTCTGTAATAATTTTTACTGCCAATTCTTTGGTAATCTTTCCTGTCGCGGTTTCTATGCTGGCTACGCAAATCCTCGGAGCATTGGTCGGCAGTAAAATAGCCATATCACTGGGGTCCAAACTGCTCAGACTATTAATCGCAGCAAGCTCAATACTCATGGCGACTATCCTGCTTGCAAAAAGCTACAACAGCTTGATTGAGGTTTAGGTGGGATATTGCAGAGGAAAAGTTTAGATCTCAGCGGCAGAGAAAATGATACCCTAAGCTGACGACAAACAGTGAACAGGCTTGCACTAGACTCAACATTTAACGACTACACATGTAAGAATAAAGGTGTGCCATCTCACTAACAACAGCGCTCCAGGTATAGTTTTCCTCCACTCGCTTTTTGGCGCATATAGACATTTGAGGTATTACCTTCGGGCTCTCGATCAATAGCTGCATCGCAGCAGCGAAACCTTTAATCATTTCCTGCTTGCTACCCACATCTACTTTAATGCCGCAATCGTCTGTAACAAAATCCTCAGGCCCACCACTATTTGCACATACTACAGGTAAGCCGTAGCTCATCCCCTTGAGCAATACAATTCCTGAAGGCTCTTTTAGCGAAGGGTGTAATAAAACATCAGCGGAAGCGAAAGACTTTTCAAGCACTCCAGCTTCGACAAA
>CAJIBL010001122.1_pt1 | contig 36991 bp, 28 predicted proteins | sample 9199351 | NCBI WGS metagenome assembly CAJIBL01 (sample SAMEA7708304, study PRJEB35096) | sediment metagenome | biome: marine neritic benthic zone biome [ENVO:01000025]; feature: sediment [ENVO:00002007]; material: shallow marine sediment [ENVO:03000034] sea grass bed [ENVO_01000059] ...
GGAGCCCTCTACAGCCAGGTCCATAATAGGTACTAGACCAAAATTGTAACCGGCAAATATTTTGTAGGCGGAGGCGTCATCGTCCAGGTCGACATCGTCTGTAGACACTTCCGTACCGGCTGTTCCCAAAGAACCTCCAACATAGAACCCACTATCTTTGCCTGCAAGGGCTAAAGAAGATAGCGCACATAAAAACAATAAAACAACAAACTTTAAATTATTCATAGGTAGTTCACCCTTAGTTCGAAAGCAATTTAGGAAAAATACGAAGTGTAGTTATTATGATTATGAGCTTGTACGTACGCTGGCGCCCAGCACACGCAGCAAGCATTATACGCTGTTTTAGGTGATATGTTTGTAGATTGTAACTGCAGCCCTCGTATGGCGCCCAATGCCGCATTTCAGCGCCATCGTGCGCACCTGATACTTCTACTGTTGCTTTAAGTTTGCGATCTGATCTCTGAGCATTGCAGCCTTTTCGAATTCAAGGTTCTTGGCGGCCTCGAACATGTCTTTCTCCAGGTCCTGAATATGGTGCCAAAGATCTTTCCGTTCGGGGATTTTGGTATCATAGCGGCCCGTTTTCTCCGCAACCCGTCGTTTCGCGCCTGGCTTGCCCCCGGGTGCGCGTGCTCCCTCCATAATGTCGGCAACAGATTTAACAATACCTTTTGGTGTAATTCCGTGCTCCTTGTTAAAGGCTATCTGCTTGTCCCTTCTGCGCCTGGTTTCGTCCATGGCGCGCTGCATTGAACCGGTGATATTATCGGCATAGAGAATTGCTTTACCTTTTATATTCCGTGCCGCGCGACCAATGGTTTGAATAAGGGAGCGGTCGGAACGAAGAAAGCCTTCTTTATCGGCATCGAAAATTGCCACCAGAGAAACCTCCGGCATATCCAGCCCCTCTCGTAACAGGTTGATTCCTACCAGCACATCGAACTCGCCCAGGCGAAGGTCGCGAATGATTTCCACGCGCTCTACGGTATCAATATCCGAGTGTAAGTAACGCACTCGAACACCGTGCTCCATCAAAAACTCTGTTAGGTCCTCAGCCATGCGCTTGGTTAGCACGGTAATTAAAATACGTTCCTTCTGTCCAACTCGCCGGTTTATTTCACTCAGGCAGTCGTCCACCTGTGTGCTCGCAGGTCGTACTTCCAGTTCAGGGTCAAGCAAGCCCGTTGGTCGAACTACCTGTTCTACCACTTGCCCCTGATGCTCCTTTTCGTATGCGCCTGGTGTTGCCGATACAAAAATCGTCTGCGGCGCCAGGCGCTCCCATTCATCAAAGCGCAAAGGTCTGTTATCCAGCGCTGAAGGCAAGCGGAAGCCGTATTCAACCAGGGTTTCTTTTCTTGAACGATCGCCTTTATACATCGCGCCAATCTGCGGAACGCTCACATGGCTCTCATCGATAACAAGCAGTGCATCTGCCGGCAAGTAATCATAGAGTGTTGGCGGCGCCTGCCCTTGATCCCGCCCGGAAAGATAACGGGAATAATTTTCAATGCCCGTGCAGTAACCTAACTCGCGCATCATTTCCAGATCGTATTTTGTGCGCTGCTCAATTCGCTGGGCTTCCACCAGTTTATCCATTTCACGAAACTGTTCGATGCGGCTTTTCATTTCTTCTTCAATATGGTTTACCGCTTCAAGAATTGTCTGCCGAGGGGTTGCATAGTGGGTTTTTGGATAGATTGTGATGCGAGGTACTTTATTGAAAACCTCACCGGTTAATGGGTCGAAAACCGAAATCTGTTCCACCTCATCATCAAACAACTCTACCCGCACGGCTTGCATTTCTGAGTCCGCCGGAAAAACATCAATAACCTCACCCCTAACACGGTAGGTGCCCCGGTGGAAGTCCATGTCATTCCGGGTGTATTGCAGTTCGGCCAGCCTGCGCAAAATTGTTCGCTGGTCTATATTGTCACCCCTTACAAGGTGTAACATCATTTTCAGGTAAGCGTCAGGGTCACCCAAACCATAGATAGCAGAGACCGTGGCCACAATCAATGCATCTTTTCGTTCCATTAAGGCCTTGGTGGCGGAAAGACGCATCTGTTCGATATGTTCATTAACCGACGAGTCTTTATCAATAAAGGTGTCAGAAGAAGGCACATAAGCTTCCGGCTGATAATAGTCGTAGTATGAAACAAAGTACTCTACAGCATTGTCAGGGAAAAACTCCTTGAACTCGCCATACAGTTGCGCAGCCAGGGTTTTATTGTGAGCCATAACCAATGTTGGGCGCTGCAGTTTTCCAATCAGGTTGGCGATGGTGAAGGTTTTACCTGAACCAGTAACACCGAGCAAGGTTTGTGCTGCCAGGCCATCGCAAATACCATCATACAATTGCTGAATCGCTACCGGTTGATCACCAGCAGGTTTGTACTTGGAGTGTACTTTAAAGGGTTTATTTAACTTGGTATCCATCGGAATCTTAGGCTGAGGTTATTTTCCAGCAATTATGAATTTTTGGTTTGCTTTCAAAGTCTGGATCAAGGCTTTCATCGTTTATATTTACAACCTTGAAGCTCTCTAATATCGAAGCATCCATTTTAAAACTTCTCAGATTGTTAGAGAAATACAGAACGCCACCGGGCTTGAGTATTTCCATACAACGGTTTATCAATTTTACATGATCCTGCTGTACATCCAGCACACCCTTCATTTTTTTTGAATTGGAAAAACTGGGTGGATCGAGCATGATAATATCGAAGCCTGTACGGCATTGTTGCAACCACTCAAAACAATCGGCGCGTAACAGCGTATGTTTTTTCAGGTTAATATTGTTCATTTCAAAATTTCGCATCGCCCAGGCGAGATAAGTATTGGACATATCCACACTAACGGACGAAGTAGCGCCAGCACACGCCGCATGAACAGTAGCGCTGGCAGTGTAGCAAAACAGATTTAGAAAACTTTTATCTTTTGCTGCGCCTGTTATCATCCTTCTTACGGGCCGGTGATCGAGAAAAAGCCCTGAATCGAGGTAGTCAGACAAATTTATCTCAAAGCTACACGCACCCTCTCTAACGACAAATGTATTTTGTGCTTGTCTCTCGGCTTGTTTCTCATACTGCTGTTTGCCACGATTTCTACGGCGCGTTTTGGTATATATCGCCTCGTTATCCAGTTCAAACACAACTTTGCAGGCCAGCAGCAACTCATCAAAACGTTGCGCCGCCTTTAATTCATTGATAGATTTTGGCGCAGCATACTCCTGCACATGTAAAAAGCACTCACCCTTAATCGAGTTATACACATCTATAGCCGCAGAATATTCGGGCATATCCGCATCGTAAACTCTGAAGCAGTTGATCTCGCCCGTGCTCAGCCACTTTTTAAACTTTTTCAGGTTTTTGCGCAGGCGATTGACCACCATTTGCGCACCTTCTGTAATATTGACCACAGGCTTGTCGTGCTGAAGCGTGTCAGAAACACGTTCTATACTGCCGGCCTGCACAATATCGAAAAGCAGCAATTCGCTGGCTATAGCACCGTTAAACAGTTGGTATTTTTTCTTGCTTCTTAGGCGAAGCTCTCTGCCTAGTTCTTTATTACCCGTAAATACACCAAGCTGCCAGCCGGCAAACTCGTTCTTAACACCTTCTGCAAGGTTCAGATAGGTCTGACGGAGCGCTTCTATCTCGCCCAGCCTCTCGCCATAGGGCGGGTTACAGATTAGCAGGCCATCTTTAATTGCTTTATGGGTTGGCTTTTTTAGCTCTTCTACATCTTTCTCTGTAACGCGAATAAAATCATCCAGACCGGCAGCAACAATATTCTTGCGCGCCCGGAACAGTACATGAGGGTCATTATCGTAGCCGCGAATCTCGGGTATCGCACAAAATTCACCCTGGATTTCGCGCCCCCCCTCTTCCAGTGCCGAGGCAAATCGACGCTCTGCGTCATTCACCAATAGCTGCCATCCGTCCTCATCGTGTTTTAACCAGTGCTCAAAACCAAAGCGGTCATTATTGGCGTATTCGTCGTCAATTGCTGACTTTGTAGCTCTGGCCCGGATTAAGCCTGGCGCCATATCGAGCGCCATCATCGCGCCTTCGATTAAAAATGTACCAGAACCGCACATAGGGTCAATCAAGGCGCCGCCTTCAGAGAAAACAGTCGGCCAGCCAGCCCTTAACAGCACTGCGCAGGCCAGGTTTTCTTTTAATGGCGCCCCCCCCTGCCCTCGCCGGTAACCCCGCCGGTGCAGGCTATCGCCGCTCAGATCGAGGCTGATATGGGCAGTATTTTTCGCTAACCTGACGTTAATACGAATATCAGGGTTTTTGGTGTCAACATTGGGGCGCACACCCAGCTGCTCGCGCATCCTGTCAACAATCGCGTCTTTCACCGTTTGAGCGCCAAATTGGGTATGTCTAATCTCCTTATTGGTGCCAAAGAAATCCACCGAGATCGAGCGCTGCTCGCCAATATGCGACTCCCAGGCAATCTGCTTCGCTACGCCGTAAAGCTCATCTGGCTTGAAAGCGGTGCCTTTGTTCAATGGCAAGAGTACTTTGTTTGCAAGGCGGCTCCACAAACAGGCCTTATACGCCAGAGCTATATCACCGCTGAAATAGACCCCTGCAACGGTTTCACGCAGTTCTTCGGAGCCAAAGCCCTCCAGCTCCTGACGCAACAAGCCTTCGAGCCCCTTCGGGCAACTGGCAAAAATCTGTATCGCGGGTGAATCTGACATTAAACCTTCTCTTTTTGTTGATATTTCACGTGCTTACTTACTATTAACCCGGGCGATTTGATAGATTATCCTATCTCATTGCTGCCCCATTAACTATTTCGTCACTAGGTCGAAACTCTCGATTTTTAATGGGCTTAGAGATTACTAGCTTTGGCGCAGACATGAATCCGGTATTTGCCACTGCGACACGCTGCAAGTACTTCCATGTAAGCTCTACGCCAGCATCCATCGGCAACTGCTCCTGCGTTGCTCTAATAAGCAACAAACACCGAATCCATGTTTTCAAGCTTAACGGGACAGCAGTGACCCTATCTATTTAAATGAGCACCCTTGAAATACTGGCGTAAACGCGTGAATTTACTGGTATATCAAGGGCTTACATTGCCCCACAGGCAATGGCGGCGGTTCCATGCGCCATCTATTAACTTAACAATAAGTATTACCAAGTTAATAAGTACCAAAAATGTGCTGTGGGCAGAATATGCCTTCAGGCCATATATACAAGTGGAAATATGAATTTTAATTCGTTCACATTTCCTCTTCCTTTTGGGACACTGTCCCTCAGATCGCTTTTCGAAGCGTTTACAAAGGCAATAATCTATGCCTTTATGTTCTATACAGGGCGGTATAGAGCTCTGTGCAAGGGATTTGACGCTATTCAATGAAGAATCAGCTGCCAATACATAACCAAACAGGTACTTCCCATATGAAAAGCCAAAAAAGAAGCCCATCAGACAAAGCTTTCTCCCGCGGATACATGGCAGGAGTAGGAGGCAGGTCCAGGAGCATTTGCCCACATAGCACTGGTGAGGCCAGACACGTTTGGCTAACAGGTTGGCGTGAAGGACGGGAAGACCACTGGAACGGTTTCAATACTCTGGCGCAAGTCCAGAAGCTTCACAATTATTGATTTCATCTATATTACGTTGCCGCCCCTGCCCATGACGTAAACCTAACACACTTCATTCACTACGCGGCACGTATACTATCAGGGACACCACGCAAAGCGTGACCAGCTATGGAGCAGCCCAAAATCGGTAGACCTTACCGATCAACCAGCCCCGTCCAGAGGGGCTTAAAGCCCGGATACTCTATGGAGTCACTCCGGGCTTCGCTAATTCTTTTATTGCCCTGGCAGAATCACTCACCAATTCCGGACCGCCAAAAATAAAACCCGAATATAACTGAACCAGGCTTGCACCAGCCTCGATTTTTTCAACAGCATCACTGGCTGACATAATACCACCGACGCCAATCACAGGAATCTGCCCCTGCAGGTGCTCCGCAAGCACTTTAATGGTATGTGTTGATTTATCTCTTACCGGAGCGCCACTCAAACCACCGGCTTCAGCAGCATGTATTGAATTTTCCACGCCTTCGCGGGAAACCGTTGTATTAGTTGCAATTATGCCTTCATATTGGTGTTTTATGAGTTGATCAGCGATTTGCCTGGTTTCATCGTTGGTCATATCCGGTGCGATTTTTACCGCAATCGGTACTTTTCTTCCGTAGCGATCACTCAGTTGAGCCTGCTTCTCCTTTATCCCTTTAAGCAGCTTTTCAAAAACATCACCAAACTGCAAATTTCTCAAACCGGGCGTATTCGGTGATGAAATATTGATTGCCACATAATCTGCGTATTCATACACCGCTTCCAGGCTGATCAAGTAATCATCCAGTGCTTGTTGTTCCGGTGTTATTTTATTTTTACCAATATTAATTCCAAGTACACCGCTGTACCTTCGTTTTTTTACCTGATTAACCAGGTGTGACACGCCTTTATTGTTAAAGCCCATGCGGTTGATCACTGCGCTCTGTTCAACCAACCTGAACAAACGCGGCTGAGGATTACCCGGCTGTGGTTTCGGCGTAACTGTGCCAACCTCAATAAAACCAAAGCCCAGTTGACCGAGGGCATTATAAAAATCGGCGTTTTTATCCATACCTGCGGCCAGACCGACAGCGTTAGGAAAGCGCAACCCCATTACCTCAATGGGCGCTTCTACGGCTTTGCCCATAAACGCTTGCAGCAGGTGTAAACGTTCAGCCGCACCAAGACCATCCAGCGAAAGCTCATGCGCTACTTCCGGGTCTAGCTTAAAAAGAATTTTCTTTGCAATCGAGTACATATTTCAATCAATCAAGTAATGGCTTGTTTCGGGTGGGCATTATATTCGTTCGATTTTCTGGAAGCGATTATTTGCATCAAAATAAATGGCAAATCGCCCCTCAACCCCCTCGTGAGTGACGAATTTACGTAAAATATCGGCAGGAAAGCGGATAGACTTACCTTCCTGCGTACGGGTATGAACAGATTTTGCCAGCCCGGTATACATCTTCAGGTATTCATCCCTGCTTATGCGTATGTTAATTATCACCCGGTTCACAACACAAACGTCACATGCTTTGTTGTTGCCTGAAGTGCGTGCTGTCTACCAGATCCTGCAGTTCACGCAGGGCCACAGCAAACATCGCGTAATCGGTACTCTGTGAACCCTGAACCGCAGTTACCATCTGCTTCCAGCGCACGATGAGGCTCTCGTTCTTATCTGCCCAGGAGCAGACAGTTTCATCGACCTTTTGAATATCTTTATCAACCATCAGGTGGATAAGGTCTATTGTCAGTTGCCTTAACTGTGCTTCCAGATCGTCAAGGTAAGACTCCCTTGCCAAAGCCTGCCAGTAACTCTCAACATTAACCTCCGATAACTGTGTGGCAAACCAGTTCAGGTCCAGCTTGTCCAACAGGGAGAAAAATACTTCAGTGACCAGCTCGGTATCGGCACCCACACTTCTGGCAGACTCTACAACACCCAAGCCGGAAAAGAGATTGTCCGGCATTGCCAGTTTAAGCGCCCAGTCATCGGGCACTTCAATTTCCTGAAATAGTCGCGAACGCGCCAGCCATTGCTCTCTGGCGGCGCCCTCAACAGCATTTGCAGTGGTCTTGTAAACCACCTGCAAGCCCATTTTAAAGTACTCGACATCATTTTTAGGTTGCAGGCTTAAACGGCGATTCCGCAAAAACCAGCGCGTACCGCGACGAACTCTGCGGATCATATTGCCCATTAACTCAAACTGCAGGGAAGTCGGCACTTTATGATCAAGCGACTTAATGTATTGTTGAAATGCCTCGAACTCAAATACATCGCGAGACACTATATAGGCTTTGGCGATATCGGCAGGCGTCGCCCCGGTTGTCTCTATCAGACGGTGGCCAACGGTGATTCCCAGGTTATTAATCAGATCATTGGCAACCTGTGTGCCTACTATTTCCTTGCGCAGGCGATGCTTGTATATTTGCGATTGGAATTTTTCAGCCAGGCTAAGCGGAAAGGCCGTCTCAACCGCTTGTGCTATGTAATCATCATCTGCGATGTCTGAATCAATCAACTCCTCTTTCATCATGACTTTTGCGTAGGAGATCAACACAGAAAGCTCTGGCCTGGTGAGCCCCTTACCATGTGCATAACGATCGATAATCTGTTCATCACTCGGCAGGTATTCCAGGGCTCGGTCCAGTCGGCCCTGGCTTTCCAGAAAACCAATAAAACGCCGGTATTCATTTTCCCGGCTACCGGCCTGGGATTCAGCAAAGCTTATCGCAAGGGTTTGTCGATAATTATTCTGCAACACCAGCTCGGACACTTCTTCTGTCATATCCGCCAGAATTTTGTTGCGCTGTTTTTCAGTAAGATCCTGTGCGGCGATACGTTCATCCAGTAGAATTTTTATATTTACTTCGTGGTCAGAACAATCCACACCGGCAGCATTATCGATAAAGTCGGTATTGCAAGCGCCACCATTGAGGCAAAATTCTATCCTGCCCAACTGGGTCATACCGAGGTTACCGCCTTCGCCAAACACTTTGCAGCGAAGCTGTGAACCATTCACCCTTAAACTGTCATTGGCTTTATCCCCGGCATCGGCATGTGACTCCTGCTGCCCTTTTACATAGGTTCCAATACCACCATTCCAAATAAGATCAACAGGCGCTTTAAGCAAGGCGTGAATAAACTCATTGGGCGTAAGCTTGTCTTCCGTAATATCGAAGGCAGATTTGATTTCCGGCGTGAGTTGTATAAATTTTGCTGCGCGGGAAAAAACGCCACCGCCTGCGGATATCAGTTCTTTTTTATAATCCGCCCAGCCTGAGCCCGCCGTTTCGAACAGACGCTTTCTCTCATGATAACTTTCCGCCGGGCTCGGTTGAGGGTCGATGAAAATATGAAGGTGATTAAACGCGGCTTTTAAACAAATATGCTCCGACAGCAACATACCATTGCCAAAAACATCACCGCCCATATCGCCAATACCGATAACGCTGAAGTCCTCTTTCTGAATATCAACATCTTTCTCCCTGAAGTGGCGCTGCACCGAAACCCAGGCCCCCTTTGCGGTAATACCCATACCTTTATGGTCGTATCCCTGACTGCCGCCTGAGGCAAAGGCGTCGCCTAACCAATGACCATAGGAAAGGGATATTTCATTGGCAATATCAGAGAAGGTCGCAGTGCCCTTGTCTGCTGCCACCACCAGGTACGGATCATCTTGATCCCGGCGAACGACGTTTTCTGGCGGAACGCTGGTACCCTCGACGAGGTTATCGGTTAAATCCAGCAGGCCGCGAATGAAGGTTTTGTAGCAAGCGACACCTTCGTCAAAAAAGGCCTCACGACCACCCTCAGCGGGAGGCTGCTTGGCGACAAAGCCACCCTTTGCACCGTTGGGAACAATGACGGCGTTTTTTACCTGTTGCGCCTTAACCAGACCAAGCACTTCGGTGCGATAGTCCTGTAAACGATCGGACCAGCGCAAGCCACCTCTGGCAACCTTACCACCGCGCAAATGAACGCCTTCTACCCGTGGTGAGTAAACGTAAATCTCATACAGTGGTCTTGGTTCCGGTATATCCACTATGTTTCGTGGACTAAATTTAAATGAAATGTAGTCCTTGGCTTTGTCCACGTCGTGCTGGAAGTAATTGGTACGCAAGGTGCCGCTAATTAAATCCAGGTAACGGCGCAAAACACGGTCTTCGTTGAGATTTTCCACCTCATCGAGAGCGGAAATGATTTTCGCCTGCAAGCGTTCCGCCCTGTCTGAATTTTTATCATCCCTGTTCATACGGGGGTCAAAGAAGGTCTTGAAGCCTGCGACCAGATTACGGGTGATATCCGTATGTTTAACCAGTGTTTCTGCGATGAAAGCCTGGTCAGCGCTAAAGCCGATCTGCTTCATGTATCCGGCATATGCCCGCAACAAACATACTTCGCGCCAATGCAGGCGCCCACCCAGTACAAGCTTGTTAAATGCGTCGCTTTCTGAACGTTTTTGCCATATGGCTGCAAACGCCTGTTCAAACAGATTTTTTACCGCATGAACGTCCAGCTTAACGGGTAAACCAAGGCTTAAGTGGAAATCATGCACCCAAATGCAGGAACTGTCTTTCTTGAATATCTGATAAGGATGCTCCCCCATCACCCGCAAGCCAAGATTTTCCAGTATCGGAATAACATCACTTAACACCAGAGCATGATGCAGGTGCAAGACTCTGAAGCGCATGCTGTTCTGCTCAGTGCCAATGGGCTGATAGAAATTCATTGCGATAACTTGCTCATCAGCTAGGTCTTCAAGCAGTTTAATATCCTGGACAGCGTAGCGAGCGTCAAAATGCTCCTGGTAGCTTTGGGTAAATCCATTTTTGTAGGTGTTGTAATAGCTGATACCTTTACTTTCGCCCAAAGTATCAACCAGAGCACGCCGCAAATTATCATTCCAGTTTTTAGTTTCTTCTGATATGCGCAGCTCAAGCTCGTTCCAGTCGATATCGAGCTGATGGTCAAGCTCCACCTTGAAAACGAATTGCGCCCGAACCAGGTTGGACTCCGAGAAAAAGGTATTGAAGTCGAGGTCGGTGGAATTCAGCGCGGCAGAAAGGATGTCCTGTATTTTTTGACGGATACCCGTGGAATAAACATCCTTTGGAACAAATACGTTACAGGTGACAAAATTACCAAAGGGGTCTTCCCTGCTGATAAGGCGAACGATATGCCGCTCGTTAATATCCACAATTGACATAATATTGTTTTGCAGGGTCTCCACATCGGTGAGCATAAGCTCCGCCCGAGGATAGTTTTCAATCGTCCTGCGCAGGGTTTTTCCATCGTGACTTCGCGGGTCAATGCCCGATTTCTCCACAATGGCGTTAACCTTTTTCCTGAAAATGGGAATATCAAAGGGCGTGAGGGTAAAGACTTCATAGGTGAACAAACCAAGGAAGCGAACCTCGCCACAAACCTCACCATTCTCATCATATTTTTTAAATACCACGTAATCGGGATAGGACGAGCGGTGCACCGAGCTGTGTGTCGCAGCTTTGGAAAAACAGATCGTGTCATCACTGTGATAGAAGCTGCGCATCCCTTCGCTGAAAGCACTTTGTTTAACCAGAACATTATCCGTGCTGATGTGGCGAAAAACACCGCAACGAGCGTTTATCAGTTCTGTCAGCGCAAGCTCTCCCTGGTGCATGGTAAGCTCGTATTCCCTGAAGCCCAAAAAGGCGAAATGCTTGTGCCGCAACCAGCTTGTAAACTCTAAAGCCTCTTTTTCCTGTGGCCGATGCTTCTCTATGTTATCTCTCGCCCGGTCGAGGTGCTCCAGTACCAGAGAATGGTCATCCGTTACCGCAGCCACATCGGCGAGAACCTCCGTCAGGCAGCGTTTCAATGCAGCCAGCTCCTGTTCACTTGGCTGCAGGCTCACTTCGAGATACATCAGCGCTTCTTTGCTAAAGCGCTCTTTGGGTACTACCGCTGCGCCTGGTAACAGTTCGCTAATGCCCTCGTCGTTGCGCGCCACATTCAACACTGCGCTTTTGACAATGTGCACCGGGATATCGAGACGATTGAGGGCAATTCGTACAGAATCCACCAGAAAAGGCATATCACGCTGCTGAACAAAGATGGCGGTGCGCCCGCATTGCCAGCCGTGCTCACTCAAACTGGGGTTAAACACATGTATCGTCGCATTTTCCCCGGCATCGTTTCTGAATGCGTGATACAAACCAAAAAGCAAGCCGTGCAAATCGGTGAACTGGCGCCCCAGCCATTCATCCAGAGGAAATCGGGTAAGATACAAAGGTAGAAACTTGAGAAAGGCCTGGTCGCCACTCTCTTTATTGGGCTTATTGGCGCTGACCCAGCTTATAAATTGATCGCTGAAATGATCCGGGTTGCTGAGGCTGGCATGACTGATATCCACGTTATCTCCTTTAAGTGTTGAAAACGCTATGTTCGCCCTCATTAGTGAGCACAGTTATATTTTGGCAGGAACAATTAGCGGGGTAAGCTTGTCATAGGGCGCATGAAAAATTAACAGGCTTTAAACCAAAAATGCCAACCGCATCGAGAAATTGAAGCCTGCCAAACAATAAACTTATAGTTTTAAACTCTTTTAAAATCAACAACTTTTGATCAAAAGCTAGAAACAGAGCTAATAACCCGCTGAGGTATTATGCCGGGTTATTAGGCGGTGCAGGGACGCACCGCCATGAACCAATAGTTCATGTGAGCCCTAAATATCAAGGCTTTCCGCGTAAAGCCGCCCGATATCAAGGGCGACGAGCAAATAGGTCAGGACAAACTATTTGATCGCCGGCTTAGCCGGGTTAATAGAAACAAAATCAATAAACAGGTAATAGATAAATGACCGCCAAAGCTGCTGTACGCGACCTGCGACAATGGATGGATGCTCAAATTGTAGGCCAACCTCACCTGATAGACCGTTTACTCATTGCGCTCATCGCCGATGGCCACTTGCTGGTGGAAGGCGCTCCCGGGCTGGCAAAGACAAAGGCCATCAAAACGCTGGCCGAAGGCATAGAAGGCGATTTCCACCGGGTTCAGTTTACACCGGATTTACTGCCTAGCGATGTTACTGGTACCGACATTTATCGCCCCGAGCAGGGAACCTTCGAATTCCAGGCCGGCCCTATCTTCCACAACCTGGTGCTCGCTGACGAAATCAACCGGGCCCCGGCGAAGGTGCAGTCTGCACTGCTCGAAGCCATGGCAGAGCGGCAGATCAGTGTGGGCAAATCCACCTATAAACTACCGCAATTATTCCTGGTAATGGCAACCCAGAACCCTATCGAACAAGAGGGCACCTACCCTCTTCCTGAGGCACAATTGGACCGTTTCCTGATGCATGTGCAGGTTGACTTCCCCAATGCCGAAGCTGAGCGCAATATTCTTCACCTCAGCCGGGCAGAAGCCCGCCGCAGCGGCGCTTTGGAAACTATGTCCAAGCCCGTAAGCGAGCAAGCCATATTTGCTGCTCGTGAAGAAGCGCTCAGTATTCACATGGCGGACGCCGTTGAGGAGTACATCGTTCAGCTCACTGACGCCACTCGCAACCCCAAGGGCTACGGTGATGACCTGCAACGCTGGCTTGAATTTGGTGTAAGCCCGCGTGCAACCATCAGCCTTGATCGCTGTGCGCGCGCGCATGCGTGGTTAAACGACAAAGACTACGTCAGCCCGGAAGATGTTCGCGCGGTGTTACACGATGTTTATCGCCACCGGCTGATTCTCAGCTTTGAAGCAGAAGCCAACGGGCAAACACCGGACCTTATCATCAACGAACTGATCAACCGCGTGCCTGTAGTGTAATGTTTCAAGGCAATCGCTTTTTTAACAAGGCCTCAGACGATAAGCCCGGTGTATACGTGAGCGTGCAGCACCTGCTGGATCTGCGCTACCTTGCCAAAGACGCTACTCTGGAAAACACCCGGCGTAGCAGCGCCATCTCGGAGGGTGACAGCAAAACCCATTTTCGCGGCAGAGGGATGGAGTTTTCAGAGGTGCGCCCCTATCAGCCCGGCGACGATGTCCGCAATATTGACTGGCGCGTTACTGCTCGCACAACACAGACCTATACCAAGCTGTTCCAGGAAGAGCGTGAGCGCCCTGTATTTATCGTTGTTGACCAGCGCTGCCCAATGTTTTTTGGCAGCCAGCATGTTTTTAAATCCTTTGCGGCGGCTGAACTGGCCTCCGTGATCAGCTGGATCGCACTTAAAAATAATGATCGTATTGGCACCCTTATTTTTAACGATATTGAACAAAGCGACCTTCGTGCAAAACGGGGTAAACATGCCCTGCTGGCGTTTATTAACAAGCTACACCAGTTCAACCAGGCCTTAAGCAGCCCCAACGCACGCGCCAGTAAAGTCACGCTAAAAGACATTTTTACGGATATTCGCAGAGTCGCAAAACCCGGGAGCTCAATATATTTTCTAAGTGACTTTCATGACTTTGACGCCTCGTGCGAGGAATCGCTGGTGATGCTCAGCAGGCACACAGATGTCTCCCTGTTATCGCTGTTTGATCCGCTGGAGAAAACACTGCCCAACAACCGGGAACTAACCATTTCCAACAGTGAAGACCGCCTGACCATTGGCACAAACGTAGAACAGTTCTCTCAGAAATTCGCTGTCGACTTTGAAAGCTTACAAAAGCGTATCACCAGAAGCTGCATCAACGCCGGCGCCAGATTTATCAGCATAGACTGTGGTATTGACGTGTCTGAGCATGTAAAAGGCCTGTTTTTAAGCAGTAAGCGCCGGGGCAGGAGGCAGTAATGTTCGACAAACTGATGCTTTTGCTGGCACAACTTCCAGCGCAGACACCGCAGCAAAACCCGGAAATCACGCGTTTGCTCGCTGAGTTAAAAGACCCTGTGCTACCAGAGCAGATCGGGCTTTGGCCGCCAGCAGTTGGCTGGTGGGTTTTACTGGTAATTTTGTTAATTGGAATTACCAGTATTACCGTGCTCTTTTTTCAGCAACACCGAGCCCGTCGCTACCGTCGCGAAGCACTGCACGCACTGCAGAACATTCAAGACAATACTGTGAATGATCCGCAACTGGCAGGGGCATTAGCGGCCTTGCTTAAACAGACATTCATCACCGCCAGCCCCGGCTCAAGGAACCTCGTTGCGCAATTTTACGGAACAAAATGGCGAGCCGTTCTGCACACAGCCTGCTCCATGGAAAAGCTGCCATATGAGCAACAAACAGCGTTTAATGGCATTTGTGGTGAGCATAAATATCAAGCGGGTTTCGAGTTGGATAAACTGGCTGTTTTTAAAGCCTGCCGCTACTGGATAGCGCGCCACAAACAACTAAGCCACCAGCAAATCGCTTTCGCTCTGCAGCAAAAGGAGGCCAAATAATGTTTCAATTTGCCTGGCCCTTGGTGTTTGCACTGCTGCCGCTGCCGGTACTGTTTTATTTTTTCCTTAAGCCGGTTAAAAAACAACAGGCTGCACTTCGCGTTCCATTCTTTGATAAAGCGCAGACACTCTATAGCCACAAGGCGGGTGGCATTGCCAACAGAAACATACTCAACGCACTGGCCCTCTCTGTATGCTGGTTACTGCTGGTGGCTGCAGCCGCCAGGCCACAATGGGTTGGTGAAGCGATTACACTGCCCACCGCTGGTCGCGATCTATTAGTGGCGGTGGACATCTCCGGAAGCATGGAAACACCGGACATGGTGGTTAAAGGGCAGCAGATTCCCCGCATCAGCGTAGTGAAATTTGTGGTAACGGATTTTATTGAGCGGCGAGAAAGCGATCGTATCGGCTTAATCTTGTTCGGCACCCAGGCCTACCTGCAAGCCCCGCTCACCTTTGACCGGGCAACAGTAAGTAAATTACTGGATGAAGCGCAGCTGGGTTTCGCAGGGGAAAAAACGGCTATTGGTGATGCCATAGGCCTTGCCATCAAGCGACTAAAAAACCGGCCCGACGCCCAGCGTGTTTTAATTCTGTTAACTGACGGTGCAAACACTGCCGGCGAAGTCGCCCCCAGACAAGCAGCTGACCTGGCAAAACAGGCGGGTGTTAAAATTTATACGGTTGGCGTTGGCGCTAATGAAATGATCCGGCGAATGGGTATTTTTGGCGGAATGTCTCGCACCATTAACCCTTCTGCCGACCTGGATGAAGATACCCTGAAATACATTGCTGACACCACCGGCGGCACCTACTTCCGTGCCCATAACCCACAAGAATTGCAGCAAATATATCTCTTGCTGGACCAGCTTGAACCGATTGAGCAGGAAGGCGAAACACTGCGCCCGACGCAATCCTTGTATTTCTGGCCGCTCGCACTGGGCGTATTACTCAGCATGCTGCTGGCTTTGAAAAGTATTTTGCTAAATACCCTGGCGCCAAAACGAAACCTTGATTTGGAGGCTGCGCAAAAGATATGACAGACTTCATCAATAATTTCCATTTTATTCGGCCGCTGTGGTTACTGTTATTAATACCTGCGCTTTTTATCGCGGTATTCCTGCTTAGAAGAGAAGCACGGGGCGTTCAATGGCAGTCGCTGGTTGCCCCGCATTTATTGCCTTTTCTTCTCGATGGGCAATCCATTCAGCAAAAAAAATACCCTATTTACGTTTTGTTAGCACTATGGGCGCTTGCGTGTATTGCACTTGCCGGCCCGGCATGGACCAAACTGGCCGAACCGGTGCAACAGAAAGCCGACGCACTGGTTATTCTCTGGGATCTTTCCCCCTCTATGGCTGCGCAGGATGTAAAGCCTTCGCGTCTTGTTCGCTCACGCTTGAAGTTAATTGACCTGCTGAGAAAACGTGAAGAAGGCCTTACCGGCCTGATTGCCTACAGCGGCGAAGCGCATGTGGTTACGCCCTTAACCGATGATACCGAAACCATCATCAGCCTGCTCGCAGGCCTGGACCCTAACATTATGCCTGCCAAAGGCAGCAATGCTGAAATGGCGCTGGAAAAAGCGAACCAGTTGCTTAAAGACAGCAGCATCGCCTCGGGCAATATTCTGTTTTTTACTGATGGTATTGATTCCTCCGCCCATCTCGAACTTCAGCAGCTCCAGGATGACACACAACACAGTATTACTATCTGGGGTATCGGCACCGTAGCGGGCGCACCTATACCCATCGCCAATGGTGGTTTTGCCTACGATAGAAATCGAAACATGGTCATTGCCGCACTTGATGAGAAAGAGCTAAGTGACCTGGCCTCTGATCTTGGTGGTCTTTATGTGCCCTTTACTGAAAGTGAATTTGACCTGGACACGCTGGAGAATTTTGTGTTCAGAACCGCGGGTGTAGAAATAAACCAGAGCGAACGACTTTTTGACAAGTGGTATGAACACGGCCCCTACCTGCTTTTATTGCTACTGCCCTTTGCCGCGCTTTCATTCCGGCGCGGCTGGTTACTTAGCCTCGCATTTGTCACGCTAACAACAATGCCCGATAAAGCTGACGCTTTTGGCTGGCAAGACCTGTGGCAAACCAAGGATCAACAAGCTCAAAAAATACTGGAATCGGACCCAGAGGCCGCCGCGCAGCTTTTTAACAATGAACAATGGAAGGCCATCTCCAATTACCAAGCGGGAAAATATGATGAAGCCGCCAAGGGCTTTCAGGGTGAGCGGGAACAGGACATCTATAACCGGGCAAATACCTTCACTCAGCTCGGTAACTACGACGATGCTATCAATGCCTATGAACAAGCACTTAAATTAAACCCGGACTTTGAAAATGCACAACACAATCTGGAAATTGCCAAAAAGCTAAAGCAACTCTCTGAACAGTCACAACAGCAGCAAAACCAGCAAGGTGACTCGGAGCAGGATTCGGAGCAAAACCAGCAGCAGGATTCTCAGCAGAGTGACAGCAGTTCCAATGAACAGCCTGACCAGTCGCAGCAGGATTCCCAGCAACAAGCGCAACAGCAGGAGCAAAATAGCGACCAGCAACAGGGAGAACAAGGTGAGCAACAACAGCAGCAGGCACAAGCCGAAAACAGCGAAGAACAACAACAAGCCTTAGAGGAAACCTACGGCGAAGAATCCGAGCAGCAGCAGGAAAGTGAGCAACAGGCTCAGCAGCAAGCTCAAATGCGCCAACAGCAAGCCGAACAAGAACAAGGTGATGAGCAAGAGCAGAAGGAGGCACAAGCCGTGGAAGCGGTGGCAGCAACTCAGCAAGAACTTGAGCAACAGGAAGCGCAACAAGCCCTTGAACAGTGGCTGCGAAAGGTGCCTGACGACCCCAGCGGCCTGCTGAGAAACAAATTCCGCTATGAACACAGACAGCGCAAGCATGAACTGCAGCAACAGCATTGGAAAAACCCCAATGGTGAAACCCCGGAAGAACGTTGGTAAAAAATGAATTCGGTCAAGATAATGATTCAATTAATTTTAAACAAACAGAAAGCCTTGTACGTGCTATTTACGCTTTTATCACTACTGTTTTTCGCCGGCGCAGCACATGCACAGAACCTTAGTGCGAACGTAGATCGCAGCACAGTTTCGGAAGATGAATCGCTCACCCTCAAGGTTCGCTATACAGGCGACACCAATAGCCAGCCGGATTTCAGCCAGTTGAGCGAGCAATTTGAGATCGTGAATCAGTACCAAAACAGTCGAATTCATAGCATTAACGGGCGCGTTGAGGCTTTTACTGAATGGACTTTGGTGATAATTCCTCGACACCAGGGCAAACTTATCATCCCCTCGTTTAAATTTAATGGCGAATACAGTGAAGCCATAGAAATTAATGTAGCGGCCAGCGCCCCCATGCCCGCAGGCACAAAAGATGTCGTTTTTATGGAGACTCACATCAGCGACACCGCCCTTTACGTGCAACAACAGGTTCGCCTTAGCTACCGTTTTTTCTATTCTGTTAACGTCGACGCCCTTGACAGGCCAGAACTGCTAATTGATGGAGTGATCGTAGAACCACTGGAAGAAACCTCGTATCGCAGGAATATTAACGGGGTTACCTACCATGTGGCAGAGTTCAATTTTGCGCTTTTTCCACAGAACAGCGGCACGGTCACTATCCCCTCACAACGCTGGACAGCGAAACTGGGCCAGAACACGCGAAGCAGCCTGTTTGGTCTTCAGGGTGGGCGCTATGACCTTAAGCGGGTAAACACTGATGAAATTGTTCTGCAAATAAAACCAAAACCAGCCAGCTTTCCGGCAAATGCCACATGGCTACCCTCTGCGAAAGTGCAACTGGAAGAAAGCTGGAACAAAGACCCGGATAGTTTTAAGGTGGGAGAGCCCATTACCCGTAATGTACAGCTTAAAGCCTTGGGTCTCACATCATCACAGCTTCCAAATATTGTCGGAGCGTCTACAGACCCTAGCCTTAAATACTACCCCGACCAACCAGCTCTGGCGGATCAAAAAGATGTCAACACCTTTATCGGTGTACGCACAGAAACACTGGCTATTGTTGTATCAGAAGGCGGCGAAATTACCATCCCGGCTATTCGAATTCCCTGGTGGAATACCGAAACTGACAGTTTGCAATACGCGGAACTCCCTCAACGCCGCTTTATTGTTGCCGCCAGTGATAAGATCAGGCAATCCATTGAAAGCCGCAATGAAGCCATCGCCGAAGCCAGCAGCAAAGATTTTCCACAACAGGTTATAGCAAGCCAGCAGGCAGAACCTTCTTCCCCTTTAGTCACTATCCTGGCAGCGGTCAGCAGTTTACTTGCCTGTCTGTTTTGTTATCTCTGGCTATCCACCAGAAGCCAGTTGAGTTCACTTGAAAGCAAACAGAATCGCAGCCAGGCTACAATTCAGAAAGCGGCACAGAGCGAGAAAAAAGCCTGGAAGGCCTTTGAAACTGCCTGCGAGCGCAATGACCTGCCTGTTGTTCGTGAATCGCTGCTGTATTGGGCAAATACTCGTTGGCCTGTAAATAAAATATACTCCTTATCGGATTTTGCCCGCACCCTTGAAGCAAAAGAAGTGGCCAGTGAATTACAGAGCCTGGACAATGCTTTATATGCCAAAGACGCAGCGCAGCATTGGAATGCGAATACGCTAAAAGTTGCCATAGAAAGCGCATTAAAAATTGACAAAAAAGGTGCAGAAAAATACAAGTTAAAGCCACTTTACGCGTAAAAAAAAAACGCCCCGTACTGCGGGGCGTTTTGCTTTGTCAGGGTCGAAAGGTAGGGTCTATAGTCAGGATCTAAGGAAATGAACTTTATTTCCATTCGGTTCATCACCCACTTCCTTTTTTTCATCATCGTCAGCCTGCCCTCCTTCACGCTCGGCTAAAATACGATTATAAATCTCCTCTCGATGTACTGAAATCTCTCTTGGCGCTTCGATGCCTAAGCGAACCTGGCTTCCTCGAATTGCCAACACGGTAATTGTTACGTCATCACCAATTTTAATGGCTTCGTTATTTCGACGAGTTAAAATCAACATGTGTGTCTCCTTATTCATTTGCTCCAAGCCCTCTTGGAAATATACGTCGCGGCTATTGAAGCGGATTGCTTTTTTGTGTGAGCTCAGTTATTTGGCTCATGTTTAGAATAAGGCTTCAAGGCTGGTTTAAATTGTCCGCCGACGACAAGCATTTGACCGCACTTGATGCCAATCGAACAGGGAGAGACAGGAGGTATTAAATCAAGGACAAATGGCGGGAAAGATTACCAGTGCGCGCCTGCAGGCTGTAGTAGCGATGAATCAAGTAACAAAAAGAAATACTTACATCGCGTTTTCAGAGCTTTTTTACCGCATCAGCAAAGCAGCTTCATCCCTCGTGAGCAGGCCTGACTTGAGGTGCCACACTTTATAGGCAGCTGACGCGCAAGCATTTTTACGCCATCCATGGCTATAACATCACTTACTTTTTAATGCCTTCTACTGTAAGCATTAATTCAACCTCTGCAGCCGCGGGGCCGAGTTTAGCTGCCATGTCCAGGCCCCAATCTTTTGGGCTAATGCTGGCGCGACCTTCAAAACCTTGCCTATAGCCGCCCCAGGGGTCTGGCCCGCCACCAATATACTCAACAGCGATAGTGATTGGTTTGCTTACACCAAGAAAGGTTAGCTCACCTTTTAGCTCACCCGTTGTTTCACCAGTCGCTTTGTAGCTGGTGCTTTTAAAGCTAGCCGTTTTATGTTTTTTGAGGTCCAGATATTTAGGTGCTGCCAGATGCGTGTCGCGCTCAGCATGATTGGTGTCAAGACTGGTCATATCCACATCTACGCTTACTTTACTGGCTTCCGGCTTTTTAGGGTCATAAGAAAATTCACCGCTGAATTTATTGAAACGACCGTAAAGCCAGCTGTAACCCAGGTGCTTTACACGAAACTGTACAAAGGCATGCGCCCCTTTTGTGTCAATAACATAATCATCAGCTAACGCCGATTGACTTGTAAACAAAGCGCCGCCTAGGGCAAGCGCCAGAAAAGTTAACGCGCGCGTAAACATTTTCGATAAGTAGTTCATACTCGTCTCCATGGTCTGAGGGATAAAAGATTTAATGCGTGATGAAGTGTGAAGGTTAAGAGCCAAACATACGCATCAATGTTTGGTCTTTATCTAAAAAATGATGCTTAAGTGCCGCAAGCCCATGTAAAACCATGACACCGATAATTACATACGCCGATATCAGATGGACATCAGACGCAATATGTTCGAGTGATTCGGCCTTGGAAACCACCGAGGGAATGTTTATAAAGCCTAACACCTCGAGCGCCTGGCCTTTTGCCGTGGTGATCAGATAGCCGCTAACGAACATTGAAACAATGGCCAGGTAGAAGAAGGCATGTACCAGCTGGGATACAAGCTTTTCCCATGATTTATGGTTTGCCAGTGCTGCTGGCATCACTTGCGTTAAACGCCAGCTTAGCCTGAACAACACCATTACCACCACGATAAAACCAACGCTTTTATGCACATCCGGCGCGGTTCTATACCATTCACTGTAATAGTCCAGGCCCACCATCCACAGCCCCAGGGCGAACAAAAATACCACGCCAAGCGCTGTTGCCCAGTGAAGCACAATCATTACCAAACCATATTGGCTTTCCGTATTTTTTAATCGCACTGCGGTTCTCCGTATCGGGGGCCTGTTTTATCAACTCAAACTTTTAGACACCACTTCAAATACATCTTTAGAAAGCTTGTCCAGTGCCTGAATCTCTTCAAGCTGCTGACGCATTAACTGTTGCCGGTGCTCATCGAAGCGCTTCCAGCGTGTAAGTGGCGTGAGCAAACGTGAAGCAATCTGAGGGTTTTTAGCATTCAAGTCTACTATACGCTCTTTTAAAAACTGATAGCCTTCACCACTTCTGTCGTGAAAACATATGGCATTTCTGTTGCAAAACCCGCCAATTAAAGCCCTGAGCTTGTTTGGGTTATTCAGGTCAAAATGGCTATGCTCCATTAAGCCTTTTACCTTTTTGATAGTCGATGGATCGGGAATGGTTGCCTGCACAGCAAACCACCGATTCACCACTAACGCCTCATGCTTCCATTTGATAAAAAACTGTTCCAGATATGTGTCTTTAAGCCCTTCCGCCTCTTTTGCACCTGAATGAGCCAGTTCGCTTAAGGCCGCAATCTCATCAGTCATGTTGTTGGCACTAGCGAGTTGCTTCTCAATAATTGCAATCGCTTCGCTCTTGTTTGAGGCTGCCAGGTAACTGAGGGCGGTATTTTTCAATCGACGTCTTGCCACACTGTCGGCGTCCACATCGAAATCGCTACTCACGCTCAAGCGTTCATAAATCTCCCTGTAAAGGGAGTAATGCACATTGGCCAGTTTTCGCTTGATGCGTTTTCGAGCATGGTGAGTGCCTTCCACATCTATCGTGGCCTGTTGCTCAAACAAATACTGCTCATCAGGCAGGCTAAGGGCATAGGCCAACATTTGCAGATCATGCTGCTGCTCTCCCTTCAATGACGCCAGCGCTTGTTGCAATAAAGCCTGGTGAGCATCAATCAACACTGCAGACACAGCGGGAGCGGGGCTGTTAGCGAGTTCAGCTCGCACCTGGTCGCCCACTTTCACCGCCAGTTGCTGGCTCGCATCCCAGCGGTTAAAACCGTCTGTATCCAGCGATATAATCCGCTGCAGATCGTCCATGCTGTAGGCGTAAGTCAATTTAATGGGCGCAGAAAAGTTTCGCAACAGCGAAGGAACAGCTTGTTCTTTTACATCGAAAAAGTTGATGGTTTGTGTTTTTTCCGTAATTTCAAGCACAGTTTCCTCAACCGTCTTGCCACCGGCTTCAAGGCTGAATGGAATCGGCCCCGCCTCCCCCAGCAAGCCTACGGCAATGGGAATATGGAAAGGCAACTTCTCTTCAGTTTCCGGTGTTGGTGGGCAGCTTTGCTCAAAAGTTAAGCAATACCGGTTTTGCGCTGGCTCGTAGCTGGACCGGACTTTGACGCGCGGCGTACCTGCCTGTTGGTACCAGCGCATAAACTGTGAGAAATCCCTGCCGGAAACATCACTCATCGCCTGAATAAAATCTTCAATGGTGACAGCCTCACCATCATGGCGATCAAAATACAGGTCGCTGCCCTGCCTGAAAAGCTCTGGCCCCAGCAAGCTGTGAACCATGCGGACCACTTCTGCGCCCTTTTCATAGACTGTCAGGGTATAGAAATTTGATATCTCGATAAATGACGATGGTTGAACCGGGTGGGCCATTGGGCTGGCATCTTCTGCAAACTGGTGTGTGCGCAACAGCGCCACGTCTTCCACCCGCTTGACGGCCCGCGAGCCCATATCGGCAGAAAATTCGGAATCGCGAAATACGGTAAAGCCTTCTTTAAGACTTAGCTGAAACCAATCCCGACAGGTAACCCGGTTGCCGGACCAGTTGTGAAAATATTCGTGAGCAACAACGCCTTCCACCGCCTGAAAGCTGTCGTCTGTTGTTGTTTCCTGGCTAGCCAGAACACAACTGGTATTAAAGATATTGAGCCCCTTGTTTTCCATCGCGCCCATATTGAAGTCGTCTACCGCAACGATCATAAATATATCCAGATCGTACTCACGCCCGTAAACTTCTTCATCCCACTTCATGGCTTTTTTGAGAGCGCTCATGGCGTGGTCGCATTTATCCTTGTCTTTATCTTCAACAAAGATACGCAGCAAAATCTCCCTGCCACTCATGCTGGTAAACGCGTCATCCACATTCACCAGCTCACCGGCGACCAATGCAAAAAGGTAGCTGGGCTTTTTAAAGGGGTCGTGCCACTGAACCCAGTGCCGCGCTGAACCCTCTTGCCCTTCTGCGATTTTATTACCATTGGAAAGCAGTACCGGATAACGCGCTTTGTCAGCAATTATTTTGGTGGTAAATTCACTGAGCACATCGGGACGATCAAGATAATAGGTGATTTTCCTAAAGCCCTCTGCCTCACATTGTGTACAAAACATTTTCTGAGACTTGTACAGTCCATCCAGGGATGTATTTTCCTGGGGTTTTATGCGGGTACGAGTAAGTAGCTGAAAATTGTCTGGCACGGTGAAGATAGTGAGGCTTTCATCATCTATCCGGTATTCATCAGCAGCCAGTGGCTTGTCGTCAATGGCAAGTGATATGAGTTCCAATTCGCTGCCGTGTAAAGTCAGGGCTTTATTACTTCCCTTCTGCACTTTTTCGATAGCTAGCCTTGCTGCTACTTGTGCATAATCTTCGTACAAATCAAACACCAGGTCCGTCCGTACTATGTTGAAATCCGGCGCTTGGTAGTCCTTCAAATAAATCGTTTGTGGCTGCACATCTTTCATGATTTACCCCTAAATTTTATTTCCACTTCACGGTCTCTTCAGCGGCCTTGTCTTCACAAGGCGTTTCTTTTTTCGGCAAGTAGCCTGTTCTTTCTGCTGGCGCCACGTACTTTTGTTCGTAGACAATAATCGCCTGTAAACAGGTCTGCTGCTGTTGTTTGCTCAAAACAGAACCATCAGGCCATTTTCCCCGCTCAACGGCGGTTTTGAAACGTTCAACTATTTCCGGCGTGATATTTCTGAGGATGTCGTTCGGGTCCATCTTGGTTTACTCAACAGGTTTTGAATCAGCCTCTGGCGCGGCTTTTTTCTTTGGATATAAGTAGACTTCTGCAGCGGCCGTGGCGATACCGGCTAACATACCACCAAGGTGCGCCCAGTTGGCCATATTGATGTCGAAAAGCAGTTTAAACACCCCCGCAAAACCGGCTAGCAGCCACACCAGGGTAAATACATAGATACCAGGGGGCATTTTTACCAGCGGGCTGCCATGGTGTCGACCTGCAAACCACATGTAACCAATAAGGCCAAATAGAACGCCCGACAAACCACCAAAAAACTTACTGTCAGACATCACAAATTGAAGGTAATTTCCACCAATGGCAGTCATCATAAACAAAATGAAGTAATTCAGGCGCCCACTAAACAGTTCAACACGCCGGCCAATTTCCCACATTCCCAAACCGTTTAACAGCAGGTGAAGGAAGCCATAGTGAAGGAAAACCGGGCTGACAACCCGCCAGGTTTCTCCCTGCTCCAGACCCTGTAAAAAGGGTAGAAATAATAGGTGCTTTAATACCGGCCAATACTGAAACACATCGGCAATCAGGTAACCGAAAAAGCCGAGAACTAAACAACACACCGTGAGGGGGAACACGGCTAAATTTCTGAGCACAGCAGACCAGGCCTTGCCTTGTGCTGTCTCTGCCTTCCTTGGGATGTCGGGGCGCTTTCCGAGCTTAAGTAGTTCGAAGTACCGGGCAACAACGTTAATTCTTGCTACATCGGCTAACCAGAGTACCTGTTTACCGCTTTCCTCAGTAAAGCGATGCATTACGCCATGAGCGCTCAGGTAGTCATCAAGGTGCTTCAGCTGAGAATCTCCGGGAAACTCGGCGACTTTATTCCAAATCATAGTTAAATTCGTTTTGCAGGTGGGATTTTTACTGCATGTTTAGCTCTGGCGTAACCTCTATGTGAACGAACTTTTCCTTACTCAGGGTTCGTTCACCATCAAAGCGGTAGCAGGCAAGCTTCCCGTATTTAACAGCGCTGTAGTCTAGACACGCAAGATTACTCTTTATGGGGGCAGGTTCTCCCTGTAACCAGTAATGACCGACAAAAACAGGGATTTCTTTTGCCTTATATGACAGCAGCGCCGCTTTTTGTTCATTATTTAAGGCTAGCGCACCTATATCTTCGGGCAGCGGGTCTGGCTGGAAGGCAACATCCCTGAAAGTGACCGGCTCCTCAGCCCAGAATTTTGTGCGAAAAGCATGACGGTCCAAGCCATCCCGGCCGGTGATGTACCTGCCTTCCGGTAGCCGTAAATCGGTGCCTCGGGTAAGCCTGTCCAAAAACTTATGCTCAAAGCTTGTGCGATCCGCGCTTTTTTGAACGAACTCACTGCCTACCATATTACCGCCGTAGCGTGCCTTAAATTGCTCGATGAGAGCATCGTCCCAGCAGGCATGCACCACCCGGAATGCGTCATATTCCAGGAACAGTGGCATTTGCTGAAACCACTCCAGAAACATGCGCCACTCCTCGGGGTAAGCCGCAAACTCTACCAGGGTTTCTGCTATCAGCCTGTTGTGTCGCGCGTTGTGCTCACGAACAAAGCGCTTGCCCGTACTTAGCGGCGCCTCTGTGGTATAGCAAAGCACATTAAATTCATGGTTACCCATAATGCACTCTGCGGCTCCGGCACTGACCATCTCTTTTACAATGTGCAAAGACCTTCGGATTCTGGGGCCTCTGTCCACGATATCACCGAGAAATATCGCTTGCCGGGAGGGGTGTTTATACACCGGCCACTGATCAACCGAGGCATAATTTTCGTAGCCCAGCTTCTGTAGCAGAAGCTCCAGTGTATTGGCACATCCATGTATGTCGCCGATAATGTCGTAACCTTTAGGTGTCATGTATTCAGTGTAGCAAGCTGTATATCAAAGCGGTGTGCTAATCAGGATTTCCCTGTATGGCTGGCCCAGCCAAGTTTGGTGCGGCAGGTTTCGTAAAAGTTGTGCCCCTCCGGATGAATCAATGTCAGCTCCTTGTCCGATTTGGTGATGATAACTTCATCACCCGGTTGCGACATGGTCTGCCCCTGTCCGTCGCAGGTTACTAATGGATTAAGGTGGTTTTGCTCAGAGACAAAAAGCTTAATTTCACTGCTGCCGGACACCACAATGGGCCTGCTGCTCAGCGTATGAGGGTAAAGGGGGACCAGCGCAATAGCATCAAGATTGGGGTGCATAATCGGGCCACCGCCGCTCAATGCATAGGCGGTTGAGCCTGTAGGGGAAGACACGATCATGCCGTCCGAACGCTGGCGATAAACGAACTCATCATCGATGTAGAGTTCAAACTCAATCATGCGTATGAACTTTCCGGGATGGATAACAACATCATTGAGCGCCATGCCCGATGCAATTTGCTCCCCCGCACGAACAACTTTCGAGTCGAGTAGAAAGCGCTGCTCTTTTATAAAGCGCCCTTCAAGCACCTCCCCCACTTTATATTCAATTTCTTCCGGGGAAATATCGGTGAGAAAGCCCAGGCGCCCGCGGTTGATGCCCAGTAGATGGATGCCATTGCCGGCGAAGGCTCTTGCCGCTGACAGCAGGCTTCCGTCGCCACCCACCACAATGATCAGGTCGCAGCGTTTCGCCAATTCAGCTCGAGAAGCCACTTCCAGCGCGCCATCGGGCATTACCGTTGCGGTTTCTTCATCCAGTAAAACCTCAACTTGCCGCTTGCCGAGAAAATCTACCAGCCGTTTAATAGAATACTGGGTGCTGGCACTGGCCAAGCGCCCGATTAAGCCTAGAGTTTTAAAGGTGCTCATCAGAATTTCGCACAAATTACATACACAGGCGGTGATTTTATATGAGCGAAGCTCAAGTCTCCAACTTCCCATGCGATTGTTTATCAAATAAGCATAGCTACCCTGTCCTTAGCGAGGCTTTTGTACAGGATCTCGCCTGGGTAATTTTTAGCCCCAGCCTGGTATTGCCGCAACACGATCATCTGGCTATAGATCAGAGCCTGTGGGGCTTTCCAGCTACACGAGCGTTGCTACTCGAAAAGCTTACACGCTTAAACAGCGAAGCCGAGCTCACGGCTATACACCAGGGAAGGCTAGGTAAATATTTTGAATCGCTACTGTCGTTTGCGCTACAGCAGCTGAAGCTGAGCCCCTTTTCCCTGGTGGCGAAAAACATACAGCTCAGCAATGGCAAGCGAACCCTGGGCGAAATTGATTTTCTGCTTAAAGGCCAGGATACCTACTTGCACCTGGAAACAGCGGTGAAATTTTACCTTCGTCCAAAAGGTGCAGATGCAGGGCAATTGGAAAACTGGATTGGCCCCAACGCACAGGACAGGCTGGACAAAAAATATCACCACCTGCGCGACAAACAGCTGAGGCTGTTAAAAAGCAAAGCCGCACAAAGCGCCTTAGTGGCTAAGCTGCCTTTTATGACTGAACAGGAAATTCAAAAAACCGAGGCGAGGTATTACCTTAAGGGAATGCTGTTTACCCACTGGACGGAACAGGCAGTGGTGCCGAACAAGCTTAATCCACAACTATTGTTTGGCCATTGGCTCTATCAGTCTGAATTTTATCAATTACAAAAAAATGGCGGTGCCGATTTTACTCCCTTAACAAAACTACAATGGCTGGGAGGAAACACCTTGGGGGGAAACAGTACTGAAAGCACAAAAGCGATAAAGAGTAGCCAGGATGTTAGCTTGCCAGCGATGTTTATGCGCAAACAACACCAAAACGCGATAAACCAACGGCTTATTGTGGTACCCGATTACTGGCCGGCGACAAGTTCACCGTCACGTAAAATATAACCCTCTTCTACCACCAGCTGATCACTTAAGCCGCAACCATTAATGCCGCCTTTAAGCGCTTTTACCTTGTAGCCCTGTTTGCCCAGCAGATACGTCGCTGCACGACTTCTTCGCCCGGTATCACAGTAGAATACATACAGCTTATCTTTTGAAAGCAGGCGTTTTTTTATACTCAACAAACTAAGAGGGATATTTCCAGAAAAGGCGAGGTGTCCTGAGGCATATTCATCATCTGTACGAACATCGAGCAAGATAGGGTCTGCACCGAGGCTACCCAGCTCGCCTTCATTAACCTCATCGAGCGCCACCTCCTTTAACAGCAGCATAAAATCCGACTTTTCCAGGCGCATCAGCACACCATCTGTATTCATCACAACATTGGCATTGCGCACCTGTTGGTAAACCAGGGCATCTTCACCAAAACAACGCCCTGCAGAGATATCTGCAATTTTCTCCGACGATCTGCTTGCGTCGTTGTAACGGCTAACGGTTGCGTCCCCTTCTTTAATAAAATAACAGCAATCCCCCATCTCACCCTGCCGCACAATAACCTCGCCGGCTAAAACGATCATTGGCGTTAAGCGAGAAAATATTTGTTCAACGTTCACAGGGGGCACTTTGTGGAACAGGTTGGAACTAAGAACGGTTTGCATCCACTCCAGATCTTCGTCGTACTCTCGATCCAAAGCCAGTTCAGATAAAAGATATGAGGCGATTTCACACCAGCTCAGACTCCTGTCCAACTGGTCGCTGTCTACCCGCAACAAGGTACAATCGGTTTTAGCTTCGGCTTTACAGGTGCGCGGCTGATGATGGGAAAGGGCGAAAAACTGTTCGGATGCGGTAACGGTTTCCCGGTGTCCGGAAGGAAAAATCAACTCGACTTCGCCACTAAGCAGAAACAGGTGCTGGTGATCTATCACTCCCCACGTAAAAAGCACATCACCCACAAACACATTTTGCACCTCTGCTCGCTCAAACAAATCCTGCAAAAAGCTCTTTTTTAGCGATTTCAGTGGAACCAGCGTTTCCGAAGTTAAAAATACCTCCTGTGCAATCTCGTGTTCCCTTGGCGCCTGTTCAGAAAGAACCATGTAACGTCCTCTTAATGGTTGAATGTTTGGGCTTGAGTTCTACGCCGGGAATGGACAAAGAGCTGAATTGAGCAGGTTCAACTGGCACTGAGCTGTCGCCCCCGCCGACCCTGCAGCCCACCTGTATGAATGGCCGCAATTCGACTACCCACCGGCCAGCAAGCTTTATCACACAAGCTTTCCAGGCCATACATCATCTTAGAAGTGTAGACCGGGTCCAGCGGTATTTTTGTCGCCAATTCAAATTTTTCGACCCATTGGGAAAGATACGACGGATATTTGGCAAAGCCGCCGCAGTGAAAGTCACCATTAAGCGACCAGTTTGCTATGGGAGATTCGACAGGCAAGTCTGCAATGGTTTTCGTAATTGAAGATGTAAGATCTTCGAGCCCGCCCTTCAGCGCGGAAAAGCCCAACACCCTGGCCTTCGGGTTTAATTGCTGCAAACCCGCGCTGACACCGGCCATACTGGCCCCGGTGCCACAGGCTATAGCGACAACATCGACCTTAGTGTTTGCAAGCATTTGTCCAATCGCCATGCAGCCCAGAGCACCGGTGCTGCCGCTGCCACCTTCGGGAACCCAGAACACCTCACCCAGTTCCGCCTCCAGGCTTGCAAGATAATCAGCCTGATAGCGCTGCCGATAAGCCTGGCGTGAAACAAAGTGCAGCCGCATTCCCTTTGCCCTCAAATCCCTGAGACAGTCATTGTCTTGCTGATGCCCCCTGATAACACCAATGCTTGCGATTGACAGTTTTTCGCATGTCGCAGCCAGCGCATGGAGATGGTTAGACCATGCGCCACCGAAGCTGGCAATCGGCACTTTAGCATCTTGTTTAAGATATGACTTTAAGTAGTTGAAAACTTTGAAGTATTTATTGCCGGATACAAATGGGTCCAGCTCGTCTAAACGCAGTATGCTCAGCTCCAGACCACGCCGGGCAAGCCAGGGTAATTGGATGCCTTGTAAGCGTGCTGGTCTAAGAAAATCGGTGGGACTGAGGGAAAGAAAGCGTTTTCGTTGCTCATCCGCTGACAAGCTTGAGCTTACTGCCACCCCTTACCTCTCTGTGCTTGCTGCAGCGGTCCTGATCGCCGGTGTGGAAGTCCGTTGGGTTATCGATGCGCGGAATGTTTTCGCCACAGATATGGCCTTCTTCGTCCACTGCGCTGCATACCGGCGCCTGATAATGATCCAGCCAGGCCTTGTAACGCGCCTCCTGCACCCCACACTGATCCGCAGCATAGGCTATAGGGTTGGTCATATAATTTGCGACGTCACTGGGTGGTATGGTTATGTGACCAGCACCGGGCTGGTAGCTGACAAAACTAATGCCTTTAGAGAGCATTTTGCCAAGCAGCTCTGTATCGGAAGTGCCCAGCATCGCCTGGCTCTCTTTACGCAGGCGCGCAATTTCATCCCGCAGCTGAGTCTCCTGCTCGTTGCGGTACATGAGCTCGACTTCCCGCATCTGCAGCATCTCCTTAAACTCCGTAGTTGCTGCCTCAATTTTTGCTTCTGTTTCAGCCAGATAATTTTCACGCAAGGCCTGAACGTACTCAACTCCCTCACCTTCAGCCTGCTCAAGCTTGTGTTCAAAGTACTCACGCAGGCCTTCAATTTTCATCGCCTGACCGTCTATGGTGTCTTTGAGCTGCGCATTGCGCTGCTTTTCTTCCTCTATCGCGCGATTTTTCTCTTCAATAATGGCCCGATACTCTTCGATCTGGTTACTGTGTTCGAGCTTGAGTTCTGAGATGGTGCTATGGCTATCACTTTGGATAGTTGCTTCTCTAAGGCGCTGATCTTTCAGCAGCTGTGCCATTTGATCGCGAAACTCTTTGGCGTATTGATTGCGTATGTCGTTAGATATTCTTTGCTCAAGTTTGGCGGTATCGATACTGGAGGCCTGAGCCTCTGCTTCTTCCCCAGGAGCCTCCCTGAACTGCAATGCAAGTTTGTTCCTGGCAAGGGCCTTCTTCAGCATTACCAGCTGGTTTGCACCGCTGCGCATAAGCGGGTCCCACAGGGCATCCTTAAAGTATTGAATGGTGCATTGACTGGCGCAAGCAAGGCGGATTGGGCCCGCCCCGAGGTCTGGGCCCCGGGTGGCATTGTTGGCCAGCTGTCCAAGAGGAACATTCCAACTGTCCACCACATGGCCGGCCTTATCAAACTCAATTTTAAAAAATACAGCCGTTCTAACGCGCAATTTTGAGTCCACTTGCGCATATACTGCGCGACAGCTCTGGTTGGCCCAGTCGAAAGCAGGCACATATGCATCCAGAACGGCTTCAAATTCTGAATAGTGCATCTCTCGAACAATGTGCCCGTCATTGTTGAAGAACATCACTGCAGAGGCTAATTCGTCGTGGTCAAAAATCACGTAAGATACTGTTCCTAATAATTAGGTAATCTTATTCATTATTGACCACAACTCGCACTTTAGTTGTGATCTGTTCACCAATATTTTGAATGGCGCGACAAAATAATGGAAGTGGTATGCGGGGGTATAAGGGGAAGTGGGGAGAAAGGGAAATTAGATGAAATAACGCTATAAAGCGCCATATTCATCCAGTTCGTCTTCTTCATGGAGATCCGCTTCTACAGCATCTCCAGGGTAATACACATTGCAATCCTGAGGTTCGGAAAGCAGTTCTTCTATATAGTCATTCATAACAAACTTCTCTTTTCTTTCGTTTTCATTCTCTTGATCTCTTTCGTTAGGCAAATTTAACACCAGCTATATGACAATGGTTTGACAGAAAGGCGTCATTTTTGTGAGGATTTTCAAGCAGCTTGATAGAGGTAAATGCGCTTATTCGCATAGACGTACTAATCAACCAGCCACCACCAGTGCTGAATTATAGTCACCGTAGATGAATTAGCAGGTCAAATGGCATTGAGGGGGGAGTTATGTCGTCAGCATCATCATCCAATTGCTCAATCTTCGTGCCTGTGTCCATCGGCACCCACTAGGACAGCAAAATAACATATCAGTTCAGTCTCCGTGCCTAGCTGCCTAACTTTGGCACAGATACCATTTTTACCAGTGTTGATGCCGCAACCACACCTCAAGCTGGCAATAGACTCAAACACCAGCAAAGGCTGAGGCATCTGCGCGGGAAGAGGAAAAAAACTATCCCCCTTTCTCCATTTTCTCTTTTAAATCCGCAAACGGATTAAAGGTAGCAGGCTTTATCTCTTTCTCCGACCTGCTGCCATACTGCACATGGCTCTCGAACTTGGTGTGCTCCTCGTCGTGACAGTAAACGCAAAGTAACTCCCAGTTGCTGCCATCGGAAGGATTGTTGTCATGATTATGGTCGCGGTGGTGGACCGTGAGTTCGCTCAGGTTTTTGCGGTTAAACTCCCGGCTGCAACGCCCGCAGATCCAGGGGTAGAGCTTTAGCGCGCGTTCGCGGTAGCCCTTTTCCCGTTTGGCAATGTATTCACGCTGCTCGGCCAGCACTCTATCTACTTTACTCGTCATCACTCACCCCACGGCACAAAAAGCCAAATTACACACTTTGTAAAACCTGCCAGTGAACTTCACACTCACCTTTATCGCAGGCAATAAACGCAGCATCCCCGGAAATTGTTACTGCCATATCCATTTTACGCGCCAGCATGGCCGCAAGGGTTTCAATTTCCGGCCAGTTGAACTGCCTCACAGTAACAGCCAGCTCCGCCATTTTGCCTTGCTCCTGCTGCCACCACACAGGGGATTTAGCATTAAAGGAATACACCCAAACCTGCTGTGCCACCCTGCTCGCTTTCTTTAACTTTTCCGGCGCAGGCTCACCCACCTCTATCCAGTCCAATATTTGCTGATCAAGGCTTTTGCACCAGATATCTGCTTGCTCGGGGGTAGAAAGGCCTTTAGTAAATGTGAGCCTCTCGTCTGCATGGATACAAAACGCCACTACCCTTGCCATCATACGCTGAAGGTTTTCACTGGGGTGCAAAGCCACGGTAAGATTCAGGTTGTTGTAGTAGTCCCGATTTAAATCGGACAGAGTGATATTAAACTTATAGATAGTTGAACTTAGCGCCATAGTGCAGCCATTGTAGCCAAACTGCGCCGTGCATAATACCCTGGCAGACTGCGCTACTTTAATATCAACCCGCCGACTCTATACTTATAAAGCTTCACAAAGGCCCAGAAAACAGCACACATCAGGAGAGTAAACATGAGTAATACCTTAAATTCAGCAAGGCTTGTATGTAGCCTTTGCGCAAGCACATTACTCATTGCCTGTACTCAGGAAGAAGCCACGCCCTCAGCTGTTGCAGTTACCGAACCCTATATCTCGACAATTGTGGGCAGCGCGCTGGTTGATATTGAAAACACCTTCAGCAAAAAACGCAGCCCTCTGCTGTTTGACTCTGGCGAAACAGCCGAAGACTGCAATCGCTATTTTGCGCTTATGGATTCATCCACCCCGGCTGAAACCAAAGACAACCAGCTGGCGGCACAGGATTACGTTATTTGCGACACCGTAAAGGCGCTGGCCAAAGTACAGCACGCCGATTTTACCGGCCTGGGCATTTCCAACCCCGGCGCAATGCTTGCCGGGCGCGTAGCGCTGGACAGCCTCCCCTCCTCCGTATTCCAGCAAATAAGAGACAAAAACAGCACCATGTCTATTCAGTTGGAGGACTACCTCAGGGTGAATAAATACAGCGCCATCGCCGAGGCCGATGACTGGTATTACGAACTCACCGTTCATGCGGTAGCAGACCTAAACGGCGATGGAGCAGAAGACTGGCTGGTATGGCTTACGGATAAAGCGAAAAACGGTGATCACTCCGTAAAGGCGGCTTACCTGGCCAGCAGCGTTCCCGAAAACGCATCTATAGAATTAAAACCCCTGCGAAAATAAAGGGCCCCGCGCCCTTTTCACAAAAGGAGTACTACTTACACCGATGGCAGAGGTTCCATCGAAGGTTCGCTTGTCGGCTCATCAGGGATACCTGTTGGTTCAAGCGTCGGTTCGGGCTCTTCAGGGTTTTCCAGGGGCTCACAAACACCCATATTGTAATTACCCACCTCCCTAATTATCTCTTCTTCTTCCGGTTCTACGCGCACACCCGAGAGCAAACTGGATATTACACGCTGCACCAGGTTATCCAAACGCGTTACCAGGTAGCAATCTATCGTGGGCTCCTGATGCGAACCACCTACACCGGAGTCATCGGTAAGAAACATGTAGCGGCTTTGTGTAAGTGCAGCTGCACTACGCATAACATATTCAGCAACGTCACCAACACCGCTGGCGGCAATAGGCGCAATATGAATCTGCTTCTCGCGAGCGCTTAATGCAGAACGCCAGGTAGCCATAATATTTTCATTATGGGGTGGCGCATCTGCAACCAGCAACAGCGCTTTTACGGCTTCTTCGCTCCATTCAAAATCCATCGCCAATGCCATTGCCTGGTCCATTGCTTCCGGGTAATTTCCGCCGCCAGTAGCCACTTGCGCATTCAAGTCGCTCTGCAGAGCCTCAACATCCTCTGTAAATGGAAAAACGCGAGTCACATAGTTATCACCAATATCACGATAAACAATCAAGCCAACGCGTATAAGTACCGCCGGATTCTGTTCAGCCACGGTACTGAGAATACTTGTTAATTCAGCCTGCAAGTAACGCAGTTCATCCCGCATGCTGCCTGTGGTATCAATAACCAGCAGTAAATCGAGCTTATCGACAGCCCCCGGAGAAAGGGTTTCCAGGGTCAGCTGCAGAGACCTGTTTTCGTTCAACGCAGACAAATCCACTAGTTCTGTAACCACCACATCTTCGCTGGCATTAGAAGCACTAATCTCAAATAACTCCGGCAGCTTATCGATTGAGGGGTACAGTACAGTTTGCCCATTGGCCACGGTATAACGCGTAAACAATGGCGCTTCGCCTTCACTTAACTTAAGCCGGGCAAGAGGGTAAGGCGCCCCTTCACTATCCACAACAGTTACAGTAATGGCTTCATTCAAATTCAGGAAGGGAAGATCAGTACCGTTATAGCTCTGCAAGTAATTGCTTGCATAGTCCGTGTAGAGCTGAGGGTTCAACAAATCATCGTAGTCCCCTGCCGTTAGTATTCCTGCCTGAGGCTGCCCGGAACTCGAGCTGCTTGAGCTGCTTGAGCTGGATGTGCTAGAGCTGGAGGTGGAAGAACTCGAGCTACCAGTGGAACTGGATGAAGTACTAGACGAGATGGAGCCTGAGCTTGAAGAGCCGGTGCCAGTACCCGGGTCAATTGCGCCACCTGAGCTGGTGCCACCAGAACTCGTACTGCTCATTGAACCGCCGCTGGAAGTAGAACTACTGGAGCCACTCCAACCACTCGAGCTGGATGAGCTTGAAGAACTACTTGAAGAAGAGGAACTGCTTGAAGAGCTGCTCGAAGACGTTTCCGGGCAACCGAGGCCAAGTACCTCACCGCCACCACCACAGACTTCGCCGCTACAAGTAAAGGTATGCCAGCCACCAAGCTGGCGAAGATTTGGCCCCCCTTCAGCGGTTAGCGATACCAGATTAAAGTTGCCCGACGGATTCGGTAAACTCAGCTGTTCCGTCTGCCAGCTTTCCCAACTACCTGTGGGTGCAAATTCAAATTCGCCAACGACTGTGCCCGAGCCCCTCTCCACCAGTTGCATGGGGCGGGCTGCAGCGGAACCATTAGCGTATTCAACACTTACATAAGAGGAATCCAATATACTGATTGACAAAAGCGAAATACTAAATGATTCAAACACAACAGTGCTGCCAGTATTGTCATTCGGGTTAAATATTTCCCCTATCAACTTACCATCGCTTGCACCTTCACAAACCCCAACGCTCATTCCAACCGGTGGTAAAGCAATACCCGAGCTGGAAGAACTTGAAGAAGAACTGCTAGAGGAGCTACTGGAGCTACCACCACAAGCTGCTGCGGCCAGCTCCGATGGACCAACAATTTCCAGGGAGTCGATATTTGGCAAACCTTCTCCCTGTATGGCTTCCAGGCGCAGGTCCTTATAAACAGGCTCGCCCGGCAGCATCACCGTCAAGGAAGCGTTTTCCCAACTACTCCAGGAACCGGTGCTTGGGAAATCCACCTTTTGGGTGCCAGCACCATTCACATACAGCATGGCTTCACGGTTACTCGATGAACCATTGGCGTAACGCCAGGTGAAGGTATAATTGTGCTCGGTCTCAGTGCCGCTTATAGCCCAGTCCACACCATTACCTTCATTGTTATCCGTATTGGCAAAACCCTCCCCGGTGTAACCTGTATTGTTACTGTCCACTGAACCGTCTACACCACAAAAACCCTCGCCACGCTCCTGAAGCACAAGCGGGCCACCCGAAGACGAGCTGGACGTACTGGAACTGGAAGTACTGGAACTGGAAGTACTGGAACTGGAAGTACTGGAACTGGAACTGGAAGTACTGGAACTGGAAGTACTGGAACTGGAACTGGAA
>CAJIBL010000004.1_pt1 | contig 36974 bp, 36 predicted proteins | sample 9199351 | NCBI WGS metagenome assembly CAJIBL01 (sample SAMEA7708304, study PRJEB35096) | sediment metagenome | biome: marine neritic benthic zone biome [ENVO:01000025]; feature: sediment [ENVO:00002007]; material: shallow marine sediment [ENVO:03000034] sea grass bed [ENVO_01000059] ...
GCTCAATATCAAAAATGTCTTTTTCAGTCTCGCCGCCCATGTGCGTTTTTTTGCCCCACGTGAACACCGATTTTCGCCAATCGTGAACACTGATTTTTCCCAAGCGTGAACTGTAATTTTGCGAGGCGTGAACACTGTTTTTGCAAAAGGCAAAAAGTGTTCACGGTTGAGCGAAAAAGGTGTTCACGCTTGGGAAAAATCAGTGTTCACGATTGGCGAAAATCGGTGTTCACGTGGGGCAAAAAAACGCACATGGGCGGCGAGACTGAAAAAGACATTTTTGATATTGAGCATGAATTTTATACAAGCATCCGAAACGAAACTTCTGAAAGAATCAGTGAGTTATTTGAGGAAGGTTTTTTTGGCTGGTGCTTCTGAAGGTATTGGTCACACTTTATTGTCAATAATGATATATAAATATTTTCATTTATAACTAAATGTTATTAACCAGTCGTGAGAAGTTAGTAAAGCGGTGTGAAAGTATTTATATGATTGACATTGGCAGTCATTTGATATACAGATAGGGCTGTAGTAATGATAAGTATGCAGAGGATTTAATATGGCTACTAACGATACAGTTCAAGCACGCGTTTCCACAGAGTTAAAGGCTCAGGCAGAGGCTATATTTGCCTCTATGGGGTTGAAAACATCCGATGCAATTCGCCTGTTTCTCCAACAATCCGTCAATTCAGGCGGCTTGCCTTTTCAGCCAAAAGCCAAAGTGCCGAATGCTGAAACATTAGAAGCAATGAAAGAAGTCGATAATGGTGAAGGTACGCGCTATAAAAATACAGATGCCATGTTTAAAGACTTAGGTATCTAATGTACGAAATATTCGCGACCAATAAATTTAAGCGCGATCTTAAAAAGTGCAAGCGTCAAAATAAAGAAATACCAAAGCTCCAAATCATTTTGGAGCTTTTAACTGCTGGCGAAGCATTGCCTGCTAGCAATAGAGATCATGACTTAACGGGAAATTATGTCAGTCATCGTGAATGCCATATTGAACCCGACTGGCTTTTGATCTATCGCGTTAACGAAGAAGAAAAACTGATTGAGCTTGTTCGTACAGGTAGTCATTCGGAACTGTTTTCATAAACAGGTATAATCGAGCGGAAGTCGACATATGCTTATCACAGGTGAAGAGGTTAGATTAGCCACTGTTAGATTATTTTAAACGTAAAACTTAATAGGATTTTATTTTGTGGCTAAAAGGATTGTGGTACCAGAGGCCGGACTCGAACCGGCACGCTTTTAAGGGCGGGGGATTTTGAATCCCCTGTGTCTACCAATTTCACCACTCTGGCACTGCAAATAAAAGTTCGGGGCTTGTGCTAATGTCAAACAGCCAGTGCGTTGCACTGGTCCCCTGTGGTCGCTCCCGGCTCCTGCCTCCCGCGACACTTGTGCATCCTGCACATCGTCTACCAATTTCACCACTCTGGGAAATTACAAACCCATGGGAGGGATAGGTTCCCATGGGTGGTTTAGTTCCGTAATACAGCGGGTGACTATTCACGGAAACTGCTCTCTGCTCTGAGAGGCGCGGAATTATAACAGCGCGGTTTGGCGGGTCAAGGATATTGCTCGGTATGGCCATGGAAAAGTACAACAGTTTCGATTACTCTTGCCGCCCGATTTATAAGCAGACCACCACCTAATTATATGCGCCGCCAGGATTTCCATTTCGAGCTTCCCGATGAGTTAATCGCCAGCCAGCCAGCTAAGGAACGCAGTGCCAGCCGTCTGCTGGTGCTTGATGGCGAGTCGGGCTTCCTTAAGCACCAGCAGTTCAACGGCATTCTCGATCTGGTTGAGGAGGGCGACTTGATGGTATTTAACGATACACGGGTGATACCTGCGCGCCTGTTTGGCCGCAAGGCCAGTGGTGGCAAGCTGGAGATTCTGGTGGAGCGGGTGGTGGGCTCCCATCGAATATTGGCTCATGTGCGCTCCAGCAAATCACCGGCGCTGGGCAGCCTGCTTTACCTGGAGGACGGCACAGAATTAGAGATGCTGCGTCGGGAAGGAGCCTTATTTGAGCTTCGTTTTGCCTGTGACGAAGCGGCCCTTGATGTACTGGACCGCATTGGTCATATGCCTTTGCCACCCTATATTGACCGGCCCGATAACGCCAGTGATAAAGAGCGCTACCAAACCGTATACGGCAAGCATCGTGGCGCTGTGGCTGCGCCTACTGCAGGCCTGCACTTTGATGAGCTGCTGCTGACGCGACTCAAGCATAAGGGGGTGAAGCATGCCTTTGTTACGCTTCATGTCGGTGCTGGTACTTTCCAACCTGTGCGGGTGGATGATATTCATCAGCACGAGATGCATTCGGAGGTGATGGTGCTTTCCGCCGAAGTGTGTGAGCAGGTGAAGCAAACCCAGGCGGCAGGCAAGCGTGTTATCGCGGTGGGTACTACCAGTGTTCGCTGTCTGGAAACCGCTGCTGCTGGTGGCAGTATCGAGCCCTTTCAGGGGGACACCAATATTTTTATCTACCCCAGTTACCGTTTTCGCGTTGTTGATGCGCTGGTAACCAATTTCCATTTACCCGAATCCACTTTGTTGATGCTGATATCGGCGTTTGCCGGTTACCGCAATACCATGGCGGCCTATAAAGCTGCTGTGGATGAGAAATACCGCTTCTTTAGCTACGGTGATGCCATGTTTATCAGCCGCAACCCTGCCGCACCCGAGGAGAAAATAGGTCAGCCATGAGTTTTATGAGTTTTGAATTATTACAGCAAGAGGGGCTGGCACGCCGGGGGCGCCTGCAATTTCCGCGCGGTGTGGTGGAAACCCCCACCTTCATGCCGGTGGGCACCTATGGCACAGTGAAAGGGATGCTGCCCAGGGATATAAAGGCTATCGGTGCGCAGATTATCCTCGGCAATACCTTCCACCTGATGCTGCGCCCCGGCACTGAGGTGGTGAAAGCCCACGGCGATCTGCATGATTTTATGCAGTGGTCCGGCCCTATTCTGACGGACTCGGGCGGTTTCCAGGTGTTCAGCCTGGGGGATATTCGCAAGATCACAGAAGAGGGTGTCAAGTTCCGTTCGCCCATTGATGGCAGCGAGGTGTTTCTGGACCCTGAACGCGCGATCCAGGTACAGCGAGAGCTCGGCTCGGATATCGTGATGATTTTTGATGAGTGCACGCCTTACCCGGCTACGGAAAAAGAAGCGCGGGATTCCATGGAGCTGTCCCTGCGCTGGGCAAAACGCAGCAAAGATGCCCACGGTGACAACCCTTCAGCCCTGTTTGGTATTGTGCAGGGCGGTATGTATGAAGGCCTTCGCAGTGAGTCGCTGCGCGGTTTAACAGACATTGGTTTTGACGGCTATGCTATTGGTGGGCTTTCCGTTGGTGAGCCCAAAGCGGATATGCTTCGCGTGCTGAACCACCTTGCCAAAGATATGCCGGAAAATAAACCGCGCTACCTGATGGGCGTGGGCAAACCGGAAGATATTGTGGAAGCCGTTTGCAGGGGGGTGGATATGTTTGATTGTGTGATGCCCACTCGCAATGCCCGTAACGGGCATTTGTTCACCAGGGAAGGGGTGATCAAAATCCGCAACGCCAAGCATCGTTATGATACCCAGCCCTTGGATAGCTCTTGTGATTGCTACACCTGTACAAATTTTAGTCGTGCCTATCTTCACCACCTGGACAAATGCGGTGAAATCCTGGGGGCTCAGCTGAACACCATCCACAACCTGCGCCACTATCAGGTAATAATGCAGGAGTTGCGCACAGCAATTGAGCAGGAACAGCTCTCAGACTATGTGCAGCACTTCTATGATAGGCAGAGTCAATCACGCCCTACTTGAATCTGATCATGCTTGCCGCCATCTGGTGCAGTAACTTATTGCGAATACCGGTATAATCCCGCGCCTTATAAAAACAGCTTAATCCCTTAACTGGACCACATCATGAACCGCTACCCCCTATGGAAATACCTGCTGATCCTGACGCTAGTCGCGGTTGGCTTTCTCTACGCACTACCGAATATTTATGCTCCGGACCCGGCGGTTCAAATATCGGGGCAGGATGCTGCTTTGCAGATCACCGAGTCGGATATGCAAAAAGCGACCAAAAAACTGGATGAGCTTGGCATCGAGTATTTTGGGGTGGAGAGTACTGAGGGCAATGGTCTTATCCGTCTGCGCCAGCAGTCGGATCAGTTGGTTGCTCAGCGGCAGATACATGAAACGCTGGGTAAGGACTTTGTGGTCGCTGTGAACCTTGCGCCGACCACCCCGGACTGGCTCCTGGGGTTGGGAGCTGGGCCCATGAAGCTGGGTCTCGATCTGGCAGGTGGTGTTCACTTTCTGCTGGAGGTGGATACGCCCAAGATTCTTGAAGAAGAACTGGACAGTACGCGAAGCTATATTAGAAAGCACATTCGTCGGGAAGGCTTGCGCGGCGTAAGTGTCAAGGTGGAAGACAGCATCATAATTGTAGAAGCTGAAACAGACGAGCAACGCATGTCCATTTCTTCCATGTTCCGCACCGACCTTCGAGAGCTGCAGTACGAGCGCTACGAGCGGGACGGCAAATACTTTTTGCGCGCACAGTTTTCCGAAAGCTATATCCGCGAAAAAGAAGACTATGCGGTTACCCAAAACCTCACAACCTTGCGCAATCGTGTAAATGAAATTGGTGTGGCAGAACCCCTGGTTCAGCGTCAGGGGCGCAACCGCATTGTTGTTGAATTGCCCGGTATTCAGGATACCGCGCGCGCGAAGGCGATTATTGGTAAAACAGCAAACCTGGAATTCCGCTTGGAAGTGGACAGCAGCACGCTGGCCTCCCAGAAAGAGAAATACCCCTGGCGTGATGAGAAAAAACAGATGCTTTATGGTGATGCCACCATTGAGAAGCGTCCTCTTGTTACCGGTCAGAATGTTACCAATGCCCAGGTGGGCTACGATCCGGACACCAGTTTGCCGCAGGTAAATATTACCCTGGACAGCCAGGGTGGTTCCGCCATGCACCGGGGAACGCGCGATAATGTTGGTCGTCGCATGGCTGTGCTGTTCATTGAGTTTAAAACCGAAACCACTCGCACAATAGACGAGAACGGCGAAGAAAAAATTAGCTATAGCCAACATCCTGAGTCCAGTATTATCAGCCTCGCCACGATTCAAAGCTCACTGGGTAAAAACTTCCGCATTACCGGTATGGAAAACCCCCAGGCTGCATCCGAACTGGCTTTGCTGCTGCGAGCCGGCGCGCTGGCTGCGCCAATGGGTTTTGTGGAGGAGCGCACCATTGGGCCTTCTTTAGGTGCTGAAAATATTGCCCTGGGTGTTAAGTCGGTGCAAATTGGTCTGGCGCTTGTGCTGGTATTTATGCTGCTGTTTTACAAGGTGTTTGGCTTTGCCGCTAACATCGCGCTGGCAACAAACCTGGTATTGCTGATAGCGGTAATGTCTCTTTTCGGTGCCACGCTAACGTTGCCGGGTATTGCCGGTATTGTTCTAACCGTTGGTATGGCGGTGGATGCCAACGTACTAATTTTCTCCCGTATTCGTGAAGAATTAAAAAATGGCGTGCCGCCACAAACGGCCATTAAGACCGGTTTTGAACGCGCCTTCGAAACCATTCTTGATGCAAACATCACTACCTTCATTGTTGCCATTATTCTTTATGCCATTGGCACTGGTTCGGTAAAAGGCTTCGCGGTTACCTTGGCGATTGGTATTGTTACTTCCATGTTCACTGCGATCATGGGTACACGAGCAATCGTCAATATTATTTACGGTAATCGTCGCATAGAAAAATTGTGGATTTAATTGGCCCAACTCAAGAGTAAAAAAGACATGAGCGAAGAAAAAGTTATTAATTTTATGGGCCAGCGCAAAATTGCGGGGGTTATTTCCATTTTGTTGGTACTCGCGGCGATAGGTACTCTGGCGGTCAAAGGCCTGAATTTCGGCTTGGACTTTACCGGCGGTACACTTATCGAAATGCATTACCCGCAAACCGCAGACCTGGGTGAAGTTCGGGCGGAACTGGCAGAGCAGGGTTACCCCAGTGCGGTAGTGGCCAACTTTGGTTCCGACCAGGACGTGGTTATCCGTATTCAGTCAGATGAAGAAAAAGTGGGTGATAAGGTTGCCGAGGCGCTGGCGGCTAGCTATCAGGGTGATGGTGAGGTAGAGCGAAAACGTATCGAGTATGTGGGGTCCCAGGTGGGGGACGAGTTTACCAACGATGGCGGGCTCGGGCTGCTGTTTGCGCTGATTGTGGTGATGGTCTACGTCGCCTTGCGTTTCCAGTTCAAGTTCTCCGTCGGAGCGGTAGCTGCACTGGCCCACGACGTGCTGATTGTGCTGGGGCTGTTCTCCTTGTTTGCCGTAGATTTCGACCTTACCGTGCTGGCGGCTGTGCTGGCGGTAATCGGCTACTCACTGAACGATACCATTGTTGTGTCTGACAGGATCCGCGAGAACTTCCGCAAAATTCGTAAATCCGATGCTTTCGAGATCATCAATACCTCTCTCACGCAGACCCTCGGGCGTACCTTAATTACCTCTTTCACCACCTTGCTGGTGCTGTTTGCGTTGTTCATCTTCGGTGGTGACCTGATCCATAACTTTGCTCTGGCGCTTATCCTTGGTGTTGTTGTGGGTACCTATTCATCCATATATGTAGCCGCAAATATTCTGCTGATACTGAAGATATCGAAAGAGGACTTGATTGTTATCGAGAAAGAAGGTGAAGATCAGGAAACTATAGTTCCCTAACCGGCCGGGAACGCAGGAGAAAGCGGGTTAGCCTTGCTTGCCCGCTTTTTTTGCGTCTATTCTCCGCGCTTGCTTGGTATCTTGTTTTTGCTCGCTGTGATTCCCTTGCAAGCCGATCAAATGGCTGCGTTCAGTGGTACCCGCATCGCCAATAATCTGGAATAATCCAGCGATGTTCTGCTTTGCTTTGCATGCAAGTGCTTCAAAATCTGCGATCATTGTTTTTACCCACCGATTGATTTCAGTATAGTGGCTGGCAGTCCGTCTCCAACGATATAGAATTATTTGGTCTAAAATTCAGGGGTTTCTGGAGAACTTCTCATAATCCAATGGCATGGTTTAAAAAAACACGTTCAGAAGGCGAGTCACACGAGTTAAGCTCGCCCCAGCAAGATGCCCGCTATAAAGAGCTGGAGCAGTTGGTCGCCCGGTACGAGCGCATTATTCGCGGCAGTCGCCATGGTTATGGCTTTATGGACTGGGATATCCACAGCTCAAAGCTTGAGTGGAGTGGTACCTTTTGGAAAAACCTTGGCTATGGCGAAGCCGATATGCTCTATATTTCGGACTCGCAAAAGTTCATGGAGTACGTCCACCCAGACGATCAACCCAAATTGAGCAATGCCATTCATGCGCATCTTCGCGGTTTAGGGCTTGGCGAAGCCACCTTCCGCATTCGCAAGAAAAAAGGTGGTCATATCTGGTCGGAAGTGCGCGTGGATTCACAGCGCAATGCCAAGGGATGGGTGACCCACATCTCGGGCATCATTTTCGATGTTACCAAGCTCAAACAAACTGAACAGGCGCTGCTGATCAGCGAAGCCAGGCACGCGCGTATCATTCAATCATCCAACGACGGTATCTGGGAATGGTCCGCCGAGCACGGCAGTTTTCACTTTTCCAACCGCTGCTGGGAACATCTCGGCTATACGGATCACGACGATATCGTTAATCAGGGAATCGACCGAATGCAGGCCTGGCGCAGCCGCATGCATGAAGACGATTTACCGGTGTTTGATCGCACACTCAAAGAACACATCCATCAGCGAAACCCCTTCGATGTGGAGTACCGCATTAGAGGCAAGGACAACGAGTGGCGATGGATACGTGCGCGCGGGCAGATGGACTATAACGAGAGCGGCAAGCCCATCCGTATGTCTGGCACCAATATGGATGTCACCAGCATAAAAAAAGCGGAGCAACGGGTGGTGAAAGCCAAAGAGGCGGCGGAGGACGCTAACCGTGCCAAGTCGGACTTTTTGTCCAGTATGAGCCATGAGTTGCGCACGCCTTTGAATGCCATACTCGGTTTTGCGCAGCTGTTCGATATGGATCGCAACCTCACTGCGGACCAGGTGGCCAACGTAGCGGAAATAAAAAAGGCCGGAGAGCATTTGCTGCAGCTGGTGGGCGATGTTCTGGATTTGGCGCAAATAGAATCCGGGCGGATGGGCTTCTCGCTGGAACCCGTAACCCCGGTTCGTTTACTGCGCGAGGTGGTCGCCCTCATCCAGCCGCAGGCGGAAGTGCGTGGAATAAGTGTAAGCCTCGAAAGCAATGATTTGGATGAAAGCGCGGTTGTTGCCGATGCCGTGCGACTGAAGCAGGTGCTGCTGAATATCTGTAGTAATGCCATTAAATACAACCGGGACGGCGGGGCGGTCGAAATAGTGTGCTCCGTGATTGAAGGTGGTATCTACCGCATCGCTATCCGCGATACTGGCAAGGGTATCGCCATGGATTTACAGAAGCAGCTTTTCCAGCCCTTTAACCGCCTGGGTGCAGAAGGCAGTAATATTGTTGGCAGTGGCGTTGGTCTGGTGATCACCAAGCAATTGGTTGAACAGATGCGCGGCTCTTTGGGTTTTAGCAGCTCACACGGTGTGGGCAGTACCTTCTGGGTGGAATTCCCGCAGTATATGGGGCAAACCATAGAGCAGCTGGCCAACCACTATGATCGTTCATCCACAGCGTTCAGTAGTGAGGTTCCTGAGCTGCGGGTAGAAGGGAAAAAACGTATCCTCTATGTGGAGGACAATCCACCCAATCAGCGCCTGATGAAACAGTTGTTGGTGCGCTACCCCAACCTGGAATTGGAGATTACCGGCGAGCCTGTGCGAGGCATTTATCTTGCCCGCACCACCAAACCGGATTTAATCATTTTGGATATCAACCTGCCGGGAATGGATGGCTTTGAAACCCTGGAGGTACTAAAGCAGGACCAAACCACCAAGGGTACGCCCGTGGTTGCGCTTACGGCAAACGCCATGGTGCATGACATTGAGAAGGGCAAGCAGGTAGGCTTTAACTACTATCTGACCAAACCCCTGGATTTGAAGCAGCTTATTGACGTGTTTAATGAGTTATTCGCAGATTAAATATTGCCCATATGTTTAGCGACGATTTGTAAAAGCGGCTTGAACACCTTTGGGCTGCCGCACACGATATTACCGCTATCCATATAATCGTTATCGCCTTTGAAATCAGCCAGCAGCCCGCCTGATTCTTTTACCAGCAGAATACCCGCAGCCATGTCCCAGGCTTTCAGGTTCAGCTCCCAAAAACCATCAAATCGACCGGCGGCTACGTAAGCCAGGTCCAATGCGGCAGAACCTGGTCTGCGTATGCCTGCGGTTTGGCTGGCAACCTCTTTCATACAGTTCAGGTAGGCGTCAATGTGCTCCAGGGCATAACCATTGAAGGGGATGCCGGTGCCAATAATTGCGCCATCCAGGCCTCTGCGCGGAGAAACACGGATGCGGCGGCCGTTTACCATTGCGCCTTTTCCCCGGCTGGCGGTGAACTCTTCCCGTGTAATGGGGTTGATGACCACGGCGTGTTCCAGTTGCCCCCGGAATTTGCAGGCCACAGAGACAGAAAATTGTGGAATACCGTGCAAAAAGTTGGTGGTGCCATCCAGGGGGTCGATGATCCATTCGTAGTCGCTTTCTTCGGCGCCGCTGATGCCGGATTCTTCACCCAAAAATTTATGGTCTGGGTAAGACTTGCTCAGGTGGTAGATCACTTCCTTCTCCGAGCGTCTGTCAACGTCGCTGACAAAATCGTTACGGCCTTTTTCCTCAATGCTGACCAGGTCCAGGCGCTCAAATGCATGTTCTATGATTTCGCCGGCTTTGCGCGCAGCCTTTAGGGCGATGGTGAGCATGGGTTCCATAAATTCAGCCTCGTTATGGGTGTTATTTAAGCTTTTGGCTTGGGTTTTGGTTTGCGTGGCAAGCAGGCCGGGCAAACGGGCCGCGGATTATAGCAGCGAAGCTTGCTGATGGAAAAAGATACATCTGGAGAATTCACGGTTTGCAGGTTAAACTTCGCGCCCTTTCAAAAGCCCCAATAGACGTAGCCTTTTGTTATGAGTGAACAGCAATTCGAGCAGATTCGGCTGGTGATGGTGAATACCACTCACCCCGGCAATATAGGTGCAGCGGCTCGGGCCATGAAGAACATGGGCTTATCAAGGCTTTATCTGGTGGAGCCAAAAGATTACCCGGCCGAAAAAGCGGTATGGCGCGCGGCAGGTGCCGCGGATGTGCTTGATAAGGCGGTGGTTGTTGCCACATTGGATGAAGCCATAGCGGATTGTGGTCTGGTGGTAGGGACTTCTGCGCGGGAGCGCCGTATACCCTGGCCATTATTGACCCCGCGTGAGTGCGGAGATTGGGTATGGGCGGAGGCCTTCAATCACCCGGTGGCGATCCTGTTTGGTCGCGAAGACAGGGGGCTCACCAACGAAGAGCTGCACAAGTGTAACTACCATGTGCATATTCCCGCCAACCCGGAATACAGTTCCTTGAACATCTCTGCGGCTTTGCAGGTTATCTGCTACGAGATCCGGATGGCCTATCTTACGGCGAAGGAAGGTAAGGCACCTCATTTCGATGACTGGGATATGCCACCTGCAGATAGCAAATCAATGGAGCTCTATTACGAGCACCTTGAGCAAACCCTTGAAAAACTCCAATTCCTCAATCCGGACAACCCCCGTCAGACGGTGACACGCCTGCGCCGACTGTTTAACAGAATTCGACTGGATCAAATGGAGCTCAGTATTCTGAGGGGAATGCTCACTTCCATTCAGAATTACATTTACTATTCGGAGCAAAAAGGTAGCAAGGACCCTGAGAAATAACCCAACAATTTAGTATGGTAAATACTTGATTAAATTACTCGGTTATTGAATAATTCGGACTGGGGGCTGATGCCCCCTGATAACGGAGTTTGCTCCAGACAAACTGGCGGAATACAACCCTTCCATGGGGTTAACCGCTTTTGTTCAGGACAAACTGGCGGATTACACCCCTTCCATGGGGTTAACTAACGGAATACACCCTTTTTTGGGGAAAACAGACCGAGGTCGCTACCATGAGATTAACCACGAAAGGCCGCTATGCGGTCACTGCAATGCTGGATTTGGCATTGCATGCTCAGCGAGGCCCAGTCAGCCTTGCCGATATTTCTAAGCGGCAGGGAATTTCCTTGTCTTATCTGGAGCAACTTTTTGCCAAACTGCGCCAGAATACGCTGGTTTCAAGTGTTCGGGGGCCAGGAGGGGGCTATCGTTTGAGTCGCGCTGCCGCCGAGATCTTTGTTGCTCAGATTGTTGATGCGGTAAATGAGTCCATCGATGCTACCAACTGCGGCGGAGAAGGTAATTGTCATCAGGGTGATGTCTGCCTGACACACCAGCTGTGGTGTGATTTGAGTGATCAGATCCATGATTTCCTCAACGGTATCAGCCTGCAGAGCCTGGTGGATCGCAATGAGCAGCAAACCGCTGCCCAGCCGCTGGAGAAACCCGAAGCACAGGCGTCAACACTGGAGAAAATCCCCTCCAGCGTTTTATAAACTGCGAGAAAAACCTGCACAGATCTAGCGGGTTTGTTTCGCGCAAACTCACTGAAATTATTTGTAAAGGTAGTGTTACTTTCTATGCACAAGCCAGTCTATCTAGACTACGCAGCAACCACACCCGTTGATGAAAGAGTGGCAGCAGCCATGTGCGACTGCCTCACCCGCGAAGGCATTTTCGGCAATCCGGCTTCGCGGTCTCACTTGTATGGGTGGAAAGCCGAGGAAGCTGTAGAAAATGCTCGCGGGCAACTTGCCGATTTGCTGCACGCAGATCCCAGGGAAATCATCTGGACCAGTGGTGCGACTGAAGCCAATAACCTGGCAATAAAGGGTGTGGCTCAAGCCAACCGCAACAAAGGTTTACACCTGATAAGCTCGCAAATTGAACACAAAGCCGTTCTGGATACCTTCAAATATCTGGAAGGGCAGGGTTTCAGCGTAACTTACCTGGCGCCCGATGAAGATGGCGTTATCGCGCCCGAAGCCCTAAAAGCCGCCCTGCAAGATGACACTGTGCTGGTTTCGTTAATGCACGTGAACAACGAAATCGGAGTGATTAACGATATCGAATCTCTGGGGGACGTGTGTCGCGATGCCGGTGTACTGTTTCATTCAGATGTTGCACAGAGTGTCGGTAAGCTAAAAATCGACACTGCTGCACTTAATGTTGATTTGTTGTCTGTGTCGGCACACAAATTTTATGGCCCCAAAGGTGCTGGCGCGCTTTATGTAAAGAGGAAGTCGCAAGTTGCCATTGATCCTCAGATCCACGGCGGTGGGCACGAACGCGGTTTGCGTTCTGGCACTCTGGCCACACACCAAATAGTGGGGTTGGGAAAGGCCGCAGAATTGGCTGAAAAACAGTTGGGTATTGATAATGCGAAAGTGCTTTCGCTACGCAATCGCTTCTTGAGCGGATTTTGTGGATTGGAAGACTGGTCGCTCAATGGCTCTTTGCACAAGCGTATAGCTGGCAATGCCAATGTCAGTTTTGGTGGTGTCGATGGCGAGGCTCTGCTATTAGCCTTGCGCGATATTGCGGTATCGACCGGTTCAGCATGCACCTCGCTTAGTGTCGAACCCTCTTATGTGCTCAAAGCGATTGGCGTGGACGATGAGCGTGCGCACAGTTCTATCCGATTCAGCTTTGGTCGCTTCACCTCGGAAGAGGAGGTGGATTACGCATCGCAGCTGGTGGTAAATACGGTGAAACAGCTGCGCAAACAAGACCCTCATGGATTGGCCAAAAGTCAGTCTGGGTCAACACTTTAATGTCAAGTGTATGGGCCCCTTAGCGGGGTTTCCAGGTAGTCACAAATTATGTCTCAAGAACACATTGATCAACTCATTACCAAGGATTACGCGGCGGGCTTTGTTACAGAAATCGAGTCTGAAACTCTGCCGCCAGGTCTGAATGAAGATGTTATCCGTTTTATTTCGGGCAAAAAGAATGAGCCGGAATGGATGCTGGAGTGGCGTTTGAAAGCCTACAAAACATGGCGTGAAATGGCAGAGCCCTGCTGGGCGCACGTGCATTATCCGCAAATCGATTTCGATGCTGTCTCTTATTATTCCGCGCCCAAAAGCATGGAAGACAAACCCAAAAGCCTGGATGAGGTCGACCCCGAGCTGCTGGAAACCTACAAGAAGCTGGGCATCCCACTGCACGAGCAGGAAGTACTTGCGGGTGTAGCCGTGGATGCGGTATTCGACTCCGTGTCGGTTGCCACTACCTTCAGGGGAAAACTGAAAGACGCCGGCGTTATTTTTTGTCCCATTTCCGAAGCCGTTCACGAATACCCCGAGCTGGTTAAAAAATATCTGGGTAGTGTTGTTCCCCAGAAGGACAATTTTTACGCGGCGCTAAACAGTGCCGTATTTAGTGATGGCTCTTTTGTTTACATTCCAAAAGGTGTGCGTTGCCCGATGGAGCTTTCCACCTATTTTCGCATCAACGAACAAAATACCGGCCAGTTTGAACGCACACTGATTGTCGCGGACGAGGGCAGCCATGTTAGCTACCTGGAAGGTTGTACCGCTCCCATGCGAGATGAAAACCAGCTACATGCAGCGGTGGTGGAACTGGTGGCTCTGGATAACGCCAATATCAAGTATTCCACCGTGCAGAACTGGTATCCGGGTGACGCCGAGGGCAAGGGTGGCATCTTCAACTTCGTCACCAAACGCGGTATTGCCCATGAAAATGCCCGTATTTCCTGGACACAGGTGGAAACCGGGTCGGCGGTAACCTGGAAATACCCCAGTTGCGTGTTGAAGGGGGATAACAGTGTTGGCGAGTTTTATTCGGTTGCCCTTACCAATAATTACCAGCAGGCGGATACGGGCACCAAAATGATCCATTTGGGCAAAAATACACGCTCAACCATTATTTCAAAAGGTATATCTGCCGGTAAAAGCTCCAACGCCTATCGCGGGCTTGTGCGCATGAATCCCGCTGCTGAAGGCGCACGCAATTATACCCAGTGTGACTCGCTGCTGATTGGTGATAAATGTGCAGCGCATACCTTCCCCTATATCGAAAGTAAAAACCCCTCTGCAGTAGTAGAGCACGAAGCGACAACCTCAAAAGTAAGTGATGATCAGCTTTATCTTTGTTTACAGCGAGGTATTGATACAGAAAAAGCTGTATCGATGATAGTGAACGGTTTTTGCAAAGAAGTCTTCAAAGAATTGCCCATGGAGTTTGCCGTAGAAGCGGGAAAACTGCTGGAAGTCAGCCTTGAAGGTTCTGTCGGTTAACCACAGGAATATACTCGGAGTTTAGCGCAATGCTTACCATTAAAAATCTTCACGCCAAGGTGGAAGAGAAACTTATTCTGAAAGGCCTTAATCTGGAGGTCAAAGCTGGCGAAGTGCACGCCATTATGGGGCCGAATGGTTCAGGTAAAAGCACCACTGGTCATGTGCTTTCCGGTAGGGAAGGTTATCAGCTTGTCGATGGCAGTGTCCGTTTTCAAGGGAAAGATTTACTGCAAATGGAAACCGAAGAACGTGCCCGTGAAGGCTTGTTTCTGGCGTTTCAATACCCCGTGGAAATCCCCGGTGTAAGTAATATGGAGTTTATGAAGGCTGCTGTTGATGCAGTGCGAGAGCACCGGGGGCAGGAAGCGCTGGACACCGTTAGTTTTATGAAAAAAACCCGTGAGTATTGCAAAGCCGTTAACCTCGATCAGCACTTTCTGAAACGCGGTGTGAATGAAGGCTTTTCCGGCGGTGAAAAAAAGCGCAACGAAATACTGCAAATGATGTTGCTGGAGCCCAGCCTGTGCATACTGGATGAGACCGACTCCGGTCTGGATATAGACGCTCTGCAAGTGGTTGCGGAGGGCGTCAATTCACTGCGCAGCCCAGACCGCGCCTTTATTATTGTCACCCATTATCAGCGCCTGCTGGACTATATCGAGCCGGATTTTGTACACGTTCTGGCTGACGGAAAAATCGTCAAATCCGGTGATAAATCGCTGGCCCTCGAGCTGGAAGAGAAAGGCTACGGCTGGATTGATGAAAGCCTGAGTGGTGCCGCTTGATGAGTGATCCCATAAAACAGCTGTTGCTTGGCGAGAGCGACCAGATTCCCTGGCTGCAGGACTTCAGACAGCGGGCGCGTGCGTGCTGCGAAACACTGCCGTTCCCGGGGCGAAAAACAGAGAATTGGAAGTACACCAGCCTGCGCTCCCTTGAAAGCGGGGTTTTCAGTAACGCAGCACAGCGTTGTAAGAAGCTTGAAAGCTGCGCGGAGTTGGTCTCCATTCCTCAGCTGGACAGTTTTAAGCTTGTATTTGTGAACGGTTTTTTTGAGCCGTCTTTATCCGGTGATTTTTCCTCTGCACCAGAAGGGCTTGAAATAGCGCTGTTTTCTCAAGCCAGTGAACAGCAGCAACAAGAGATTGCAGACAACCTGGGCGACGAGCCTGAGCAAACTCACCTGTTTGCTGCGGTGAATTCAGCCAAGCTTAGCGAGGGGCTTTTTATCAAGGCCTGTAAAAATGCCACGTTGTCGACCCCGGTTCATATTGTTTTCATCAATACCCATGCAGAGCAGGCCTACAGTATTAACCAGCGTTTATTGCTGTTACTGGAGGAAAATGCTGAGCTCACGCTGATTGAGCACTTTGTTTCGGCGGACGCCAGGCAGAATGATTTTACCAACGGGGTAACGGAGCTGAAACTTGCGGCAAATGCACGCCTGAATCACTACCGCCTCAACCTGGAGCAGGAGCAGGCCCTGCATATAGGCAAGCTGCGAGCGTGTTTGCAGCGAAGTGCCCGTTTAAACAGTTTCTTCCTGGGATTGGGCGGTGTGCTAAAGCGTTTGGACGTAAGCGTGGAATACCAGGGTGAAGGGGCGGAAGCGCAAATCAACGGCGTCTATCTGAGCCAGAACAAGCAGCATATTGATTACCATACCTGTATTGAACATGCAGTTCCCCATTGCACCAGCAATGAAGTGTTTCGCGGCATCGTTGCGGACAGCTCCAGGGCGGTGTTTAACGGGCGCATTCATATTCACCCTGATGCCCAGAAAACCCTTGCGCAGTTAAGCAATAAAAACCTGCTAACCAGTAACAAAGCGGAAGTGGATACCAAGCCAGAGCTGGAAATCTATGCCGATGATGTGCAATGTGCCCACGGGGCAACGGTGGCGCAGCTGGATGAGAACGCCATGCATTACCTCCAGGCAAGGGGCGTGAGCAAGGCCGAGGCCAGAATTATGTTGAGCTTTGGTTTCATTAACGAGTTGATCAATGGTATTCAGCTGGAGCCCGTTGCCAATTACCTGCGGCCGCAACTGGTCAATATGTTTTCTTCAGATGATGGCCTGAAGAGGCACCTGCTGTGAGTGCGGCGGCGACTAACAGTATGCGTGGTTTCGCTGCAGAAACCGTGCGCAAAGACTTTCCCATCCTGCAACAGCAGGTTAACGGGTACCCCCTGGTGTATCTCGACAATGCGGCGACCACACAAAAACCCGATGCGGTGATTGATGCCATATCGGCCTACTACCGCACCATAAACGCCAATGTTCATCGTGGTGCTCATCAGCTCAGCGACCGGGCGACAGAAGCCTTCGAAGGTGCGAGGCAAACCGTCTGTGACTTTCTCAACAGCGCCAACAAAGAACAGATACTCTGGACCCGTGGTACCACAGAAGCGGTCAACCTGGTAGCCAGTACCTGGGGGAGAAACAACATCTCCGCTGGCGATAAAATTGTCGTCTCTACACTGGAGCATCACTCGAATATTGTTCCCTGGCAGATGCTGGCGGAAGAAAAGGGCGCCAGCGTGGTACCGGTGCCGATCTCCAGCAAGGGTGAAATTGACCTGCAAGCATTGCAGGCGCTGCTGGACTCCAAGGTAAAACTGCTCGCGGTCAATCACGTATCCAATGCTCTTGGCACGGTAAACCCGATCGATAAAATGATTGCTCTGGCGAAAAGCGTTGGTGCCAGATGCTTTATCGACGGCGCCCAGGCGGTCGCACATTACGCCATTGATGTCGAGGCTTCGGGCTGCGATTTTTATGCCTTCTCCGGTCACAAAATCTTCGGCCCAACGGGTATAGGCGTGCTTTGGGGAAGGCAGGAGCTGCTCGAAGAAATGCCCCCGTACCATGGCGGTGGCGAGATGATAGAGAGCTGCAGTTTCTCAGGTACCACCTTTAACAGGCTGCCCTATAAGTTTGAGGCCGGTACCCCGGATATTGCCGGTGCCATTGGTCTGGCTGCTGCTCTGGACTACTTGCAGCAGTTTGACCGCAGCGAAATTGAACAGCATGAGAAGTCGTTGCTGGCCTATTGCCATAGCCTCGCAGGGCAATGTGACGGTCTTCGCAGGGTGGGCGAGGCAGAGCATATCACCAGTGTGTTCAGCTTTTTGTTAGACGGCGCTCACCCCTCGGATGTAGGCATGTTACTGGACCAGCAGGGCGTTGCTGTTCGCACGGGGCACCATTGTGCGCAGCCTCTGATGGAAGCTTTGGCTATACCCGGTACAGTCAGGGCATCTTTTTCTATTTACAATACCAAACAAGACATAGACAGGCTGTTTGCTGCCTTGGATAAGGTAAAACAGTTTTTGTAGGAGCAGGTCTTATGAGTGTTGAAAGCTTTAGTGCAAATGACGTAGTGAATGTTACCCCCGCGGCTGCCGAACACTTTCGTCGGCAACTTGATAAAAAGCAGGCATCCGCCATCCGTATCAGCCTGGAAGAAAGCGGTTGTACGGGCTTTAAGTACATTATCGACGAAGTGGATGAGGGTACGCCTGGCGACCTCCAGCTCACTCTGGGTAATGAGGTTGAAGTGTACGTAGATGTAAAACACCTTTCGGCAATACAGGGTACAGTGGTGGATTATGTTACTCAGGGCTTGAATAAAAACCTGATACTGAATAATCCAAACGTAAAAGAAGCCTGTGGATGTGGCGAGAGTTTTAGTGTTTAGGCTAGAAATAATATGACAGAACAGCGAATGGTAACCACCCTGCGGGACTGTCCTGCACGGCTTGTTCCTGTGGGGGATGAGGTAACAATTCCCGCACACCAGTTTATTACTATTACCCAATCCCTTGGTGGTAACTATACGGTCGTTTACCAGGGCAATATGCTGCGCATAGACGGTACAGACGCGGATGCCCTGGGGTTTGAAAAGTATCAACTCAAATTCGACGCCCCTGCCAGCTCAGACATAGATGAACACCAGGTCTGGCAAGCTCTGGAAACCATTTACGACCCGGAGATACCGGTAAACCTGCGCAGTCTCGGGCTCATTTACAAAGTGGCTATCGATCAGGCGAGCAGCAAAGTACAGATAGACATGACGCTCACCGCACCTGCCTGTGGTATGGGCCCCGTTTTGGTGGGTGATGTTAAATACCGCGTACATATGGTGCCCAATGTGGAGCAGGTCGATGTCAATCTGGTATTTGATCCGCCCTGGCAGAGGGAAATGATGTCTGAAGAAGCACAACTCGAAACGGGAATGTTTTTCTAATGTCCGCAGTTACTCAATCACCGTTCGGCACCACCATCACCGTTGATGACATTGTTGAGACCCTGGGCTTCTTTGATGCCTGGGAAGACAGGTACAAATACATTATCGATCTTGGCAAAGAGCTGCCGGCGATGGATAGCGCAAAAAAAGATCAGGCTCACCTTGTCAAAGGCTGCCAGAGTCAGGTGTGGATAGACTCGCAACAGCAGCAAGGCATGCTTTGGTTTGAAGCCGATAGCGATGCATTCATCGTCAAAGGGTTGCTAGGCGTGGTGCTGGCCGCTTACAACGGCAAAGCACCGGCGCAGATAGAGCAGTTCGATGTGGAAACTTACTTCGAACAACTTGGCCTGTTACGCCACCTCAGCCCCACTCGTGGTAATGGTTTACGTGCCATGGTGGAGCGTATTAAGGCCGATAGCCGGGTGGCCGCTGCGACCAGCGCGTAAGCAGGCTTAAAGAGCGCTGCTTAAGGCTTTTTCCAGCTTTGAGTCTACCGGTTCTACATTACTGCCAAATTTCTCAATTTTGCTACCGGCATCCGTTAACAGGTACTTGTTGAAGTTCCAGCCTGGTTTGCTGGTTTGTTTGTTTAAATGCGCAAAAACCCCGTTGGCTTTATCGCCGCGAACGTGAGTTGGGGCCAGCATGGTAAAGGTCACGCCGTAGTTTTTGTAACAGATGGTCGCGGCCTCCTGCTCGGACTTGGCTGCCTGCTTAAAGTCGTCGGATGCAAAGCCTATTACTTCAACACCTTGTGTCTTGTAGCGCTGAAACAGCGCCTCCAGGCCCTTAAACTGTCGGGTGTAACCGCAATGGCTGGCGGTATTGACGATCACCATGGGTTTGCCGTTATACAGGTCGCAGAGGTTTATGTTCTCTGAACTGTGGAGCTTTTTAAACGAGTGATTGAGAAAGTCAGGGCAGGATGCATCCTTTTTTTTGTCAGCCATTGCGCCATTAAATGCCAGCAGGAAAAACAGGGGGATTACTTTAAGCATGAATATTGCTCCGGTTTTGTATGAGCCCAGCTCAAGCTACGTACAAATTTATGTTTGATACACGTATAATCGAGCAGTTTTATGAAACCAGTTACGTGGCAGTACATAACTTGGATGAATTATTACGGAGATTAATCTAGATGGCTATTGAAAGAACACTTTCCATCGTCAAACCCAACGCAGTGAACAAGAACATCATCGGCAAGATATACAGCCGTTTTGAAAAAGCCGGCCTCAAGTTGGTAGCCATTCGCATGATGCATCTGGATGATGAGAAGGCGGGCGGCTTCTATGAGGAGCATCGGGCCAAGCCTTTTTTCGGTGAGCTGGTATCGTTCATGACTTCTGGTCCAATTGTGGTGCAGGTACTGGAAGGCGAGAACGCGATAGCACTTAACCGCGAGATAATGGGCGCAACTAATCCGGCGAAAGCGGCTGAAGGGACAATCCGCAAAGATTTTGCCGACTCATTGAACGAAAATGCTGTTCATGGTTCTGATAGCCCAACATCGGCAGCGCGTGAAATCAGCTACTTTTTCGCTGAAGAAGAGATCTGTCCAAGAGTATAGCTATCGGCTTGTAAGAGGTAATAAATCGAGTGAGTTCAGAAGTTCAGGCCTTTGTTGGCCCGGTACAAAAAGTAAACCTGATGGGCTTGTCTCAGAAGGGCCTGGAAGTCTTCTTCGAAAAACTGGGTGAAAAGCGCTTTCGAGCCACGCAACTGCTTAAGTGGATACATCAGCTGGGCGTTACTGATTTCCAGCAGATGAGTAATATCAGCAAAAACCTGCGCAACAAGCTGTCGCAAGTGGCTGAGGTTCGTGCGCCGGAGGTGATAGAGCAGTGGGACTCACAGGATGGTACCCGCAAATTCCTTATCCGGGTTTCCGGCGGCAGTGACATTGAAACGGTGTTTATTCCCGAAGGCGACCGGGGGACCTTGTGTGTGTCCTCACAGGTTGGCTGCTCCCTGGACTGCAGCTTTTGCGCTACGGGCAAGCAGGGCTTTAACAGGGACCTCACAGCGGCTGAAATCATCGGTCAGGTGTGGATTGCGGCGAAATCCTTCGGCCAGTTGCAGGAATGTGGTACTCGAGGTGATCGAAAAGTAACCAACGTTGTGCTGATGGGGATGGGCGAACCACTGTTGAACTTCAACAATGTGGTCAATGCCATGAGCCTGATGATGGACGATAATGCCTTCGGCATTTCCAAGCGCAGGGTTACGCTCAGTACTTCCGGGCTGGTTCCGGCGCTGGACCGCCTGGGCAAATACACGGATGCCTGCCTCGCGATTTCGCTGCATGCCCCCAATGACGAGCTGCGAAATGAGTTGGTCCCCCTGAATAAGCGATACCCCATCGCTCAGTTACTGGATTCCGCCAAGCGCTATATCGAAGGCCTGCCAGACACACACCGCAAGATTACCATTGAATACACCCTCATCGACCAGGTGAATGACCGCCCTGAACATGCCCGGCAGCTTGCAGAGCTACTGGCGGATGTGCCGGTTAAGATTAACTTGATACCCTTCAATCCCTTTTCTCTGTCTAATTACAAGCGTGTGAGCAATAATGCCATGCGGCGTTTTCAGCAGATTTTGATTGATGCGGGATATACCACTACCATTCGTACTACCCGTGGCGAAGATATCGACGCGGCTTGTGGCCAGCTCGCAGGCAAGGTGAATGACAAAACCAAGCGTAGTCAACGCTATAAATTGGACCACGCCGCAATGATCAATTCCGCTTCGGAGCATATTCCCGTTAAAATGGTTAATTCCTGAGTATAGGCCTTTGCGCGACTCGGGATTACAATAGAATAAAAATCGAAAATCTTGGGGGGCAGCCGTGCTTAAATGCATAGTCAAAGCTTTTGCAGTTGCGAGTTTGGTGGTGATGGCAGGGTGTGTCACTACCATGGAAGATGCAGGCAGTGTAAACGTGGACAAACAGCAGGCCCTGGAGGCGAATGTCCGCTTGGGTATGACCTACCTGCAGCAGAACAAGCGCGAAGGTGCAATGCGATCTTTCAGCAAGGCTTTGGAAATTGACAGCAAATCAGCCGAAGCTCATCTTGGCATGGCTTTGCTCCATCAACTCAACGGTGAAGTAAAAGAAGCCGAAGCCAACTTTAAAAAAGCCTTAAAAAACCGAGTTGATTTTTCCCGCGCAACCATTGAATTCAGTTACGGACGACTGCTGTTCGAGCAGCAACGTTACAAGGAAGCATTGCTTAGGTTTGAAGCTGCCGCGGCTGATTACGGTTATCAAAAAAGAGCCGAGGTGTTGGTTAATGTTGGCCGCACGGCCTTGAAACTGGGTGATACGGTTCGTGCAAAAGGGGCCTTTGAGCACAGTTTGAATCTCGAAGCACGCCAGCCCGAGGCCTCTCTGGAATTAGCGGATTTGTCTTTTTCTCAGCGTGATTATTCCAACGCAAAAAAATATCTCGATCAATTTAGTGATGCTTCTCGCCATACGCCAAGAAGCCTCTGGCTGGGAATACGAATTGAGCGTATCTTTGGCAATAAGGACAAGGAAGCAAGTTATGCCTTGGCCTTAAAAAACCTGTACCCTTATTCTAAGGAATATTTGGACTACAAGCGGTTTGTTGAGCAAAACTAAAAGAAAAGATATAGAGCCATGACTTCGCCCGAACAATCTGACGAGTATCAGCAGCTACTGGAGAATTGCAAACCCGGTGCGGCTATTAAGTTTTATCGTGAAAGTAAAACTGTTTCTATTCAAGAAATTGCCCGGGAAACTTTAATTCCCGACTGGAAATTACGAGACCTTGAAAACGATAGCTATGATGGCTTAGGTGCAGACCTGTTTGTCGTTGGCTATTTAAGAACAGTCAGCAAATTGCTACAGCTGGATTCAGATGCGCTGGTTGACTCGTTCAACCGGCGAGAAAAACCGCAGCAAGTGGTGGAAGAGGTGCCAGATGAGCCTGTTATCGGGCGTTATGCGCCGCCGCCAAAACCGACGCCAAAACCTTCATTAGTGTCTAGGTTTGCGGGAGTTTCGGGTGTTCTGGTGGTTGCCCTATTGGTGTTATCGTGGGTACTGATTGCGCAATTTACAAAAGGTCCACAGCCACAGCAGCCTTCTGAGGCTCCGGCACAGGCAGCACAAGCCCCTCAGCAGCCTGAAGCAAAGCAACAGCCTGAAACCATTCAAGAGCCAGAGCTTCAGCCCGACAGCCCTGCGGTAGCCCTTGACGTGCTTGAGCCGACACCAGTGTCTGCTGCTGTAGAAGCCTTGCCAACAGCTGTGCCAGCGTTAAAAACAGCTGTTGAGACGCAAGCACCAGCTAGGCCCGCCGTTGCGGTGGCACCTACCGCTGTGCCAACAGCGCCGCCGATGGATGCAGCGCCGCCTATCCAAGCAGCCGCGCCAGCGCCAACCATGCCCCCAGCAGAGCCTGCGTCAATCGCGCTGGCGGATTCTAAGCAGGATCTGTTGGCAATTGCATTTTCCGACGACTGTTGGGTGCAGGTTTCTGATGCCAGCGGTGAGGTAAGAATTGCGCAACTCAAGCGTACAGGGGATAATCTCCAGCTTTTTGGCGAGGCCCCGTTTGATGTGAAGTTGGGCAATGCGCGGGCAGCAGACGTGATGATCAATGGGCAAAGCTTTGCCTTCAGTCCTATTCCCGGTCGCGACACCCTCCAGTTCACTGTCACTCCATAAGCTCTCCCTGTTGTTGTAGGGTTTCTCATGCGTTCACAGTTGTTGGGAAAAAACGCCATTCGCCGCAGGCGTTCGCGTCAGATATACGTGGGTGGTGTGCCTGTTGGAGGGGATGCCCCCATCAGTGTACAAAGTATGACCAATACTGAAACCACTGATACCGAGGCGACTGTTAGGCAGGTGTTTGCCTTGCAACGAGCTGGTGCCGATATTGTGCGACTGGCAGTGCCCGATATGAATGCAGCAGAGGCATTTGGCAGCATTCGGCGGCAGGTGAGTGTGCCTCTGGTGGCGGATATCCACTTCGATTACCGCATTGCACTGCGGGCGGCTGAGTCAGGCGCCGATTGCCTGAGAATCAATCCGGGTAATATTGGTCGCCAGCATCGCATACGCGCAGTGGTGGATAAGGCAAGGGAGCGGAGCATCCCCATACGCATCGGTGTCAATGTGGGCTCGCTGGAAAACAGCCTGCTGCGTGTATATGGCGAGCCGAATGCAGATGCACTGGTGGAGTCTGCGCTAAGACATGTCGATATTCTGGATAAATTAGACTTCCAGGATTTCAAAGTCAGTGTCAAAGCGTCAGATGTGTTAATGGCGGTGACAGCCTACCGCAAACTGGCGGCGCAGATAGAGCAGCCTTTGCACCTGGGGCTGACCGGCGCAGGTGGCTTGCGCGCAGGTACAGTGAAATCGTCGCTGGGCCTGGGCATGTTGCTGATGGAAGGCATCGGCGATACCTTGCGCGTGTCATTGGCGGCTGACCCCGTAGAGGAAGTACGAGTCGCCTGGGATTTATTGAAAAGCCTCGGGCTGCGCAGTAAAGGTGTAAACCTTGTCGCCTGCCCGGGCTGTGCCCGTCAACATTTTGATGTGGCGAAAGCCACTTGCGACCTGGAGCAGCGTCTGGAAGACCTGGAAACGCCGTTCAAGCTTGCTGTGATGGGCTGCGAAGTCAATGGCCCTGGTGAGGCCAGGATAGCCGATTTGGGGATTGCGGGCGGTAAATCCGGGCACCTGGTTTATATCAATGGCGCGCCAGAACAGAAGTTGGGGTCTCAAAACCTGACTGAGAGCGTCGAACAACTGGTTCGCAAAAGCGCGAAACAAAAAGCCGAACAACAGGCTTAACAGGAATTTTAGTGAAGAAGTTACAAGCTATTAAGGGCATGAACGATATCCTGCCCTCAGAAACGCCATATTGGCAGTATATCGAGTCGGTATTGACTGAAGTGGTACAGAGCTACGGCTATCAGGAGATACGCTTTCCCATGCTGGAAGTCACAGAGCTTTTCAAGCGCTCAATTGGAGAAGTGACCGATATCGTGGAAAAAGAGATGTACACCTTCGATGATCGCAATGGTGATAGCCTCACCTTGCGCCCGGAGGGAACCGCCAGCTGCGTAAGGGCCTGTGAGCAGGCTCAACTGCTCTATAATCGCGGTACCTTGACGCAAAAGCTTTGGTACATGGGCCCCATGTTCCGCTATGAGAAACCCCAGAAGGGGCGCCTGAGACAATTCCACCAGATAGGCGCGGAGGCTTACGGCTTTGCCGGGCCGGACGTGGACGCAGAGATGCTGATCATGCTGTCACGTATGTGGCGTGCTCTGGGGGTGGAATCTGCAGTATCACTGCAGATTAACAGCCTTGGTACCAGCGAATCCCGTGGCAAGTACCGCAGTGCTCTGGTTGAATTTCTCGAGGCACATAAACACGCGCTGGATGAGGACAGCCAGCGCAGGCTGGGCTCAAACCCGATGCGAATTCTGGACAGCAAGGATGAAAACACACAAGCCTTGCTGGATGATGCACCGCAACTGATCGATTACCTCGACCAACAATCAAGCGCACACTTTGATCAGTTGCAAAGCCTGCTGCGCGCTGCAAACGTTGAATTTACGGTAAATACACGCCTTGTGCGTGGCCTGGATTATTACAGCCAGACCGTGTTTGAGTGGGTCACTGATCGTCTGGGGGCGCAGGGCACTGTATGTGGTGGCGGTCGTTATGATGGTCTGGTGCAGCAGCTGGGCGGTAAACCGAGCCCGGCTGTGGGTTTTGGCATGGGTTTGGAGCGGCTGCTATTACTGCTACAGGAACTCAATGCTTTTCCTGAGGATATTTCCCGCAATGTGGATGTCTATCTGCTGGCAGTGGGTGATGTACTGCCGCAGGCGTTCCAGTTTGCCGAGTATCTGCGCGAGCAAGCGCCTTATCTGCGCTTGCAGGTGCATTGCGGTGGCGGTAGTTTTAAGAGTCAAATGAAAAAAGCGGATAAGAGCGGTGCGGAAATAGCGCTCATAATGGGTGAAAATGAAGCGCAAAATGGCGAGATAACAGTAAAATTCCTGCGCGCGGATGAGCCGCAGCAAACCGTCAAACAACAAGAAATTACAAACATAATAGTTTAGGAGCAAAAAGTGGCAGAACACTTATCAGAAGAAGAACAAATTGAGGCCTTAAAACGCTGGTGGGATGAGAACAAATTTCATGTTGTGGTTCCGATCTTTGCCATCTTAGTTGGCTATCTGGGTTGGAATTACTACCAGGATGAACAGCAAGCGCAGGCCAATGCTGCATCCCAGTTGTATCAGGATATGAGTACGGCTGCTCAGGCATCGCCTGGTACCAGCCTGACGGATGAGCAAAAAGAAGCCGTTACGGATCTGGCCGAGAAACTTGCAGATGAACACGGTGGCACGCTCTACGCGGACATGGCGACATTGCTGTTGGCCCGGTTTCAGGTAGAAGCCAATGAGCTTGATGCCGCAGCTGCGCTGTTGAAGGAAGTTAAGGATCAAGGCACCAACGAATCCATGCGTCTGCTGGCCCAAGCTCGACTGGCTCGGGTACTGAGTGCGCAGGGTGAGATGGGTAAAGCTCTGGCGCTTGTCGCTACATCTCCCTCTGATCAATACCAGGGCTTGTATGATGAGGTTCGTGGAGATATCTACCTTAAGAAAGGGGAACAGCAGGCCGCGCACACGGCATACACTGCTGCCTTGTCCTCATTGCCGCCGAGCGAATACATGCGTCGCAACCTTATTCAGATGAAACTGAGCTCAGTCACCCAGCCCGAAGCGGATGCATCAGAGCTCGTGGAGCCTGCAGAGGCCGAGCCCGTCGCTGAAGACGATGCAGCAGAGGGCGATGCCTAATGCGGAAATTGCTGGTGGCGCTGATGTTGTTGGGATTGAGCGCCTGTGATTCTCCCGACCCCAAAGAGCTGGAGATGAAAGCGGCCAAGCTTGAAGAGTTTCAAGCGACGGTCAAGCTTAAGCGTAAATGGAGCAGAAACGCGAGTTCGGGGCAGGATATTCGATTTTCCCGTTTTACCCCGGCCATCGATGAAAATGGCGTGATCTACACCATTGGTCACGAAGGCGATGTACACGCCTTCACCGCAGACAAAGGTCGGCGGCAATGGTCTGCGAGAACAAAGCAGCCGATATCCGGCGGCGTGGCTGTTGGCTCCGGGAGTTTGGTATTCGGCACTTACGACGGCTATGTGCATGTGCTTGAGGCGGAAACCGGAGAGCACCGCTGGAAGGCTGAGGTAAGCAGTGAGGTCGCTTCTGCTCCTGCAGTGAATGGCGATCTGGTGGTTGCCAATACAATTGATGGCCGTGTGTTTGCTTTCGAAGCAGACAGCGGTGAACTGCGCTGGTCTTATGATCACTCGACGCCGGTACTGACTTTACGCGGAAATGCCGCGCCTGTACTGACTGCTACTCAGGTTATACAGGCTTTCGACAATGGCCAGTTGCTCAGCTTGTCCGCCAGTGATGGCATTATGCAGTGGCAACTGCGGCTCAGCCGGCCGAAGGGGCGCACGGAACTGGATCGCATTGTTGATATCGATGGTACACCAGTAATCTCCGGGGGTTACCTCTATGCGGGCAGCTTCCAGGGCAATATCGTTGCAGTGAGTCGCGGTGCCGGGCGTCAGGCCTGGTCAAAAGAAGGCTCAACCGCCAATAACCTGGTGGTACATAACGGGCGTATCTTCGTGAGTGCTGAAGACTCGCGCATATACGCTATGAATGCCACCACCGGTGAGCTGGAATGGGAAACCATGGCCCTTAAGCGGCGTGGCACAGGTACCCCTGCTGTCATAGGCGACTACATCGCCGTTGCCGATGCCGACGGCTTTGTTCATGTGCTCTCTCAGCAGGACGGTTCCATGGCATATCGCTTTAAGCCCCGTACTGGTGATAATAAAGGCACACGGGATAAATACCGTCATTTCTCGCGCAAGAAGAAGCCTCGAGGTATTCGTTCGCCTCTGTTTGGCTATAACGACGCCTTGTATATCTTCACTGACAGCGGCAGACTTACGGCTTTCACCCTAAATGAGCTTAAATAGGAGCAGCCTGCGTGGCTGCGTCCTTTGCTGCATATTCCGAGTAAATCATGATTCCTACCATCGCCCTGGTCGGTCGACCCAATGTGGGCAAATCTACACTGTTCAACCGCATCACCAAAACCCGTGATGCGATCGTCGCCAACTTGGCAGGCCTGACTCGCGACCGTAAGTACGGTGATGCTGAATTCAATGGCAAGCGTTTTATCGTCGTGGATACGGGAGGCATCAGTGGCGATGAAACCGGCATTGATACGGTGATGGCTGAGCAGTCCCTGCAGGCAATCGAAGAGTCGGATATCGTTTTATTTATGCTCGATAGTCGCGAAGGGCTAACCGCAGCAGACCAGCAGATTGCCAGTCACTTGCGCAGCCTGTCAAAGCCGACTTTCCTGGTTGCAAACAAGGTTGATGGTCTGAATGCCGATATTGCAATTGCACCCTTCTACGAATTAGGAATGGGGGAGGTTAATAGCATTGCTGCGGCACACGGGCGAGGTGTTAAAGCACTGCTGGAACAGGTGTTAATGGAGGTGCCCGAGTCGCCGGAAGAAACAGAGCAGAATAATGCGCGCGGCCTGAAAATGGCGATAATCGGCCGGCCAAATGTGGGTAAATCGACACTGGTAAACCGCATGCTGGGAGAAGATCGTGTGGTGGTTTTCGACCTCCCTGGAACCACACGAGACAGTATTTATATCGACTACGAGCGCGACGGCAAAAATTATACTCTGATTGATACTGCCGGTGTGCGTCGTCGAAAAAATATTAAATTAAGCGTAGAAAAGTTCTCCATTGTAAAAACATTGCAGGCCATGGACGATGCCAATGTCGTTATTCTTGTAATGGATGCAAGGGAGGGCATTGTCGATCAGGATTTGCATTTAATGGGGCACGCGCTTGACAGTGGGCGCGCGCTGGTGGTCGCGCTGAATAAATGGGATGGCCTTGAAGAAGATCATAAAGCCAGGATTAAAACCGAGCTGGATCGCCGCTTGCGCTTTGTGGATTTTGCCGATGTGCATTTTATATCGGCGCTACACGGTACTGGTGTGGGTCATCTCTATGCATCGGTAGAGAGAGCTTACAAAGCTTCTACAGAAAAATACTCCAGCAATTTTTTAACGCAAGTAATGCAGCAAGCCGTTAGCGCGCACCAGCCGCCTTTAGTTCGCGGCCGACGCATTAAATTGCGTTACGCCCATGCGGGTGGGCACAACCCTCCAGTGATTGTAATACATGGTAACCAGACAAACGAAATTCCCAATCACTACTTGCGTTATCTTGAGAAAGCTTTTCGCAAGGCGCTGGACCTCCATGGCACGCCGGTAAAAATAGAATTCCGTATGGGTAACAACCCTTACGCGGGCCGTAAAAATAAGCTTTCTGAGCGGCAGATAACAAAAAAACGCCGCTTGATGAAGCATGTTAAAAAGAAAAAGTAGCGATGAGTAATCTACCAAACTGCAGTGAGTGTAATTCTGAGTTTACCTATGAAGACCAGGGGCGGTATGTTTGCCCTGAGTGCGGTCATGAGTGGCATGCTGATGAGCCGTCAGGTAACGATTCTGTCGCCAGGGATGCAAATGGAAATGCCTTGCTCGATGGTGATACTGTTTCGGTTATTAAGGACTTAAAGGTCAAAGGCAGCTCTTCTGTTGTTAAGGTGGGCACCAAGGTAAAAGGCATAAGGATTGTTGATGGCGACCACAATATCGACTGCAAAATAGACGGTATTGGTGCTATGAAATTAAAATCGGAGTTTGTTAAGAAAGCATAATGTTGTAGCCCAAGCGGCCCATAAAGCCGCTTGGTATGCGTTGTATGATATGGACGCTAGCTAGTTAGGCGCACAGTCCCAGCCCCAGGACTGCAGCTTTTCAACAAATTCTGCAGCTTTCTGCTCACAATAACCCTGCAAATTTTGCGCGCTCCACAAAGTGCTCACTGCACCCGGGGCTTCTGAATCTTTATAGTAGTTAACATCGCATGGAATGCCCGCACCATCAGTGGCGTAGGCAATTTCAACCCGCCGTGTTAAGCCCTGCAGAGTGCAGGTATAGCGGCCTGCATTAGCGGTGGCTTGTTCTGCTGTCGCAGCTTGTGTCTCTGTAGCAGAAGCTTCTGGCTCTGCAGCAGCCCCTTCGTGGTGTTCTGCAAAGGCATTGTTGTTTAGCAAAGTGAGCAAGCAAAGTGTTAAGCAGGCGAACCAAGTGTAGCGACCCATGGTTAATCTCCTCTGGAGTTGGTGGATGGCTTTGAAAATTATGTAGTGGCCTTGATCTGATAACTCGCGCACAAGTTTATTACCGAATACACTGGTCCGCCAATTTTTTCTTCACAAATTTTCTATTATGCAAGACTCATTGATATCGCTTATGTTTCTGGCCGCACTGGCGGGTGGCGGTGCCGGTATCCTTGCGGGCTTGTTCGGCATTGGTGGTGGGGTGATTATTGTTCCCGCGCTTTTTCAGCTGTATCAGGCGGTTGGTTGCAGCCCTGCAACCGCAATAGGCATGGCCATTGCAACTTCTCTGGCTTGTATACTACCTACATCCTTGTCTTCTCTTCGCGCACATCATCGCTTGCAAAACCTGGATGTCACTCGCCTGAAAAGAAGCCTGATGCCGCTAACGCTGGGTGCGCTCACGGGGTCTGTTGCCGTGGCCTACTATTCCGGCCTGTGGCTAAACCTGGTTTTTGGAGCACTGTTGCTGCTGGTATCGCTTGTAACGGCATATCGACTGAGTACTGTGGGCATAGATAAGACCCGTGATACCAGCCATGACAGTGCTGTGCTTCGCGCTATCACAAGCAGTGCTATCTATCTCCTGGCGCTGCTTTCTTCACTTGCCGGTGTTGGTGGAGGTGCCTTGGGCGCCCCCTTATTAATGGCGCTAGGTTATTCAACACACCGGGCGATTGGTACAGCGGCTGGCTTTGGTTTTGCCATCGCCTTACCGGCTGTTCTCTGTATCCTTTTGCTTGCGGACACGCCCGCTGATGCTCCCTGGGGTTCTGTCGCGTTGATCAACCTGCCAACATTTGTATTGCTCGCCTTGTGTGCCAGCATTGCCGCTCCCCTTGGGGCGAAGCTGGGCAAACTGTTGCCAGCAAAAGTCCTGGCATACAGCTTAGTGTGCCTGTTGCTGGTGCTGTCATTGCGGATGATCAGTGCTGCTCTGTAAGCGGAACAGCTTGATAGTAGCCATTATGCTCAACAACATCGATGGATACATCGTACAGTTTGCTTATTTTTTCCCCAGTCAATAAATCGATCTTTGTTCCATTTTCAACAATCGTTCCACTCTTAAGAAAGAGTACACGCTCAATTTCCGGAATAATTTCGTGAATGTGATGGGTTACGAGGATTAAGCTTACACCGCTGCGGGCCAGCCTTTTCATATCACTGATAATTTGCATACTGGCTTTCAGGTCCAGGCCGCTGGTGGGTTCGTCAAAAATGAGAACCGGTGGTTGGTGTACCATTGCTCTTGCCAGCAATAGGCGTCTTTGCTCGCCGGTCGATAGTTTTAGATACTGGCGATTGGCAAGTGCAGTAATGCCAAACTGTTGCATGCTGAGCTGAGCGCTGTTACGCATTTCTGCTGTTACAACATTGTGGCCATGAATACCCACAGAGCCAAAAAACGCTGAAATGACAACGTCTTCTCCAGTGGCGAGCGCCTGGTAATCATTTTGAAAATCCTGGGATACCAGGCCGATTTTTTTACGTAAGTCCCAAATCGTAAAACGCTCTTCACCAAACAGGCGGCAGCTGCTGTTTTCCCGGGCCACGGGAAGGATTTCTCGGGTAATTAACTTGAGTAGTGTTGTTTTCCCCGCACCGTTAGGGCCGAGGATGGCGGTATTGACACCCTGTTCAAGCGTCAGCGAGAGCGAGAGCTTGTCAAATACCTTGTACATACCACGATACACAGTTGCGTTATCGATTTGAATAATGGGTGGATGTGCGGACATAAGAGAATATGTAGAAGCGTGTTTGTCGGGGATAGGAAGGGACAGCTTACCATAAGTAAAAATCTTGGCGCGTGTTTTTTTACTGTGCCATTGGAAGCCGCTTTTCTTGTGCTACGCTTCTTAAGCAAGAATCTTGAAGCCGGGATAACAGCTGCTTTTATTAACTTGGCAATAATTTTTGTTAAGTTAGTAAGCGGTGCACGGAAGCACCGCCATTGCCCGCAGGGGAATGTAAGCCCTTGAAATACCCGTAAATTCACACATTTACGCCAGTGTTTCATGGGCGCGAAATTAGATAGATAGGATTATCTATTTAATTGCCGGGTTAATAGGAAAGATGTAGATGTGAACAATTTGTTTATTGTAAAAGCGTTCGCGAGTGAACCATTTAAAGGTAATCCCGCTGCCGTTTGTATTATTGATAAATTGTTACCCGATGAAAGTCTGCAGCGGATTGCCCGTGAGTTAAATCAGCCCATCACTTCATTTGTTTGTCCGCGACAGGACGGCGCCTACGAGTTGCGTCATTTCGGGCCCACTAATCGCGTAGAAATCTGTGGCCATGGCACGGTTGCTGCGTCTCACGTGGTGTGCGAGCACTTGGGCCATACAGCCTCTCAGATTATTTTTTGTCTTGGGCCGCTCACCGTTCGTGTTGCCATAAAAGATGAGGGCTTTGAGTTGGAAATGCCTAAATTTATCAGTAAACCGGTACCGGAAATACCCTGCGTTTCCAAATTTTTGTGTGTGTCAGCCAAAAGCGTTTTTAAGAGTTTTTATGATGTAATTGCGGAGTTTCCAACGGAACAGGCTGTACGAAATCTAAAGCCGGATTTTTCGGTGCCTCTGGTAAAAACCATTCGGGCCTTGCTGGTTACCGCGCCGGGATTACGCTCGGATTATTGCTATCGTGTTTTTGCGCCTTCCGTTGGCGTTAATGAAGATTTCTTTTGTGGCTCTGCCAATGCCGCATTGGGGCCGTTCTGGAGCTATAAATTAGGCCGTGAAGATCTCTTGGGGTATTCGGTTTCGGAAAGGGGAGGCCCGGTACCGTGTCACGTCAACGGAACAGCCGTGACAATATCGGGCAGGGCGCTTACCTGGTTTTCCGGCAGTATTAAAGTGGAGAGTTGCGCATAGTGGAACAGGCTAAAGACGCACTGGATACGTGGCACGCTTTTCTGGAAAAGCTCACGCCAGTTAATCCAGTATTGGCAGATCACCTGAGTCAGTGGAAAAATGCCCGTTTGAGCGATTATGCCGAATACATTTGGCAGGGCCTGAGTCGTGAGCGCAATAGTGTTGTGTCAACAAGTTTTCTGCATGCTCTGGACAGGCTGAACCTTAAAAATGGCGATGGTTTAAAAAAGAGCCTGGTCAATAATGCCACTGTGTTGAGCGCACATCACACCGCGCCCATATTTCATCCGATAGCTTTTCAAATATTATTGCTCGCGAATGCTGCACGCAACACGCCACAGGTGATGCCAGTATTGAGTACCGACTGGGTTCCCATGGATAATTTGTTTTATCCAAGAGGGGTATTGCTTCCAGCAGAACGGGGTTTGAAAAAGTTTAATATCTTTGCTAAGAGCTGTAACAAGATCTGTGTGTCGCACATGCCGGCATTCACCAAGCCAGACGTGGATAAGTTGCATGCAGAAATTTCTCGTGCATTCAGAGCCAATACCATAAGCGTTGAGCAATATAAACAGTACAGCTCTTTGCTGGATATTTATTTTTACAGTGAACAGGTGCTTGAGCAAAGCCAGTTTAAAGACCAGTGCAGTTTGCTTAATCAGTTGATGTGCGCTGAATTATTTCCCAATCAGAATTTTGCTTTTCTCAATATCAGCGATATCGCCAAAAATGTAATCGTTAGCGAATTACATGATGAAGCTTCGCTGATACGCTGGCTATTGATGGATGAAAGTGCACGTTCCTATTTTATCAGTCTGCTGGACGGTGAGAGTGCTTGCTGGAGTATCAGGCAAGGCAAGGGTTCGATTCTGTTCTGGCAGATAAAAGAAGGCAGAATGCAACCCTTGTTGCACTATGCCGGTAACAGCCTGTCAAATGATGGCTACCACCAGAAATTAACGGCAGAAGCTTTGCTGGAGGCTCTGGAGGGTAAAAACATAATACCCGGTATGGCACTGGTATTCAGTTTGCTAGTGTTTCAGTGTGGGTTGAGCTGTGTTGGGGGAATGCGCCAGATAGCGTATAACAGAGTAATTAAAAATGCTTTGCAAAAGGTTGTTTTACGTTACAGGCCTGAGTTTGCCAGGCAGTTGGACGTGCCAGCGGACGCCTTCGCAGCGGGTGTTTACCCTTGTCTAAACAATACAGGGCAGCCTGTAAGTGTTACCGAAGCAATGCTTCAGCCCGAATTAGTAAACCCGGCTTATGGCGGTAAACCTTTAACCGAGGCGGTACTACAGGCCGCTGATGATATCCTCACCCTTAGCGGCTAGATTAACCCCGAACCCATGTGTTCATACCTTGTAGCACAGCAATGGCGCTGCCACTAAAACCTCAGCACTAAGCTTTTCCGCTTTTCGCCCTGCAATTTACCTTCATGTTTTGTTACTCTTCAGATTATGGCTAAAACCAGCCGGCTGGTTAGACCCATGCCATTGCCAAGGCAATGTAAGCCCTTGAAATACCAGTAAATTCACGCATTTACGCCAGTATTTCATGGGCGCGCAATTAAATAGATTGGATCATCTACTTAATTGCCGAGTTAATAATAAGGAACAATAATGCGCGTATTTATTGCAGAAAAACCTGAAGTGGGCCGAGCTATTGCTGATGTACTCGGTAAAGGTGCCAAAAAGAAAGGCTATATCGATTGTGGTGCCGATGTTGTTACCTGGATGTTTGGTCACCTGCTGGAGCTGTGTGTGCCAGAGGACTACGACGAGCGTTACGCAAAGTGGAACCTGGAGGATCTACCCATCATAACGGTTCCCTGGCGCTACAAAATCAGTAAGGGCTGTAGTGAGCAGATGAACGTTATCAAGCGTTTAATAAGCAAAGCTGACATCGTGGTTCACGCGGGTGATACCGACGGGGAGGGGCAGCTGCTGGTTGATGAAGTGTTGCAGTACTACAAGGTAAATAAGCCTGTAAAACGGGTTTTGATTAATGACAACAACCCCAGAAAGGTGAAACAAGCTATTGCATCCATGCGTGATAACAGAGAATTCTACGGCTTGTCTCAATCAGCGCTGGCCCGCAGTGTTGGTGATCAGTTATACGGCTTTAACATGTCCAGGCTGTACACCCTGAAGGCGCAACAGAAGGGCGTGAAAGGTGTGTTTTCCGTCGGCCGGGTTCAAACGCCGATTCTTGGCCTAATCGTTCGACGTGACCGCGAAATTGAAGCCCATAAAATGGCTTTTTATTACCGCCTGGTGGGCGAATTCTCGATCGCAGGCGCAGCCTTCCCCGCTGTGTTCAAAGCTACCGGGGACGCGCCATTGGACGATAAGGGTCGGATTATCGATGCATCCTTCGTAGAGAACATTGCTAAGCAGTGTAAAGGCCAGCCGGCAGCGATAGAGAGCTGTGAAACCAGGCACAAGAGCGAACATCCCCCGCTGCCCTATGACCTTCTGGAGCTGCAGGCGGACGCGCACAGAAAGTTCAATATCAGCCCAGACAACACCCTGAAAATTACTCAATCGCTGAGAGAAAAACGGCTCATTACCTACAACCGCTCCGATTGTCGTTACCTCAGTGAAGTTCAACATGATGACGCACCCCTGGTACTCAAGGCGATCTCCGAAACATCTGGCATACTGGCGAAATCCTGCGCTAGCGCTAAGCCATCGATAAAAGGGCGTTGTTTTGATGACCGTTATGTATCTGCTCACCACGCCATCATCCCAACGGAATGTGCAGGCGATGACAAGTCTTTATCAAAAAATGAGCAGTTCATATACATGCTGATTGCTCGCCAATACATCGCCCAGTTTTGGCCAAACAGAGAATCTAAGGTCACTACAGTCATGGTGGTGTGTGAAGGTCATCGATTCAAATCTGTATCCACTGTTTATATCAACCAGGGTTGGGCTCAGCTCTACAAGAACGATGCTGGCAATGACGCGCTCGGCCGGCCTGATGAAGATGCCTGCGATATAAACCTGGCAAGCCTTGTTAAGGGGGATAAAGGGCAGTGCACCAATACAAGCGTGGAGCAGAAGGAAACGCAGCCTCCAAAACACTATACCAAGGCAACACTGCTGAAAGATCTCAGGCGAGTTGCAAAATATGTGGATGACCCTAAGATAGCCAGATTACTCAAAAATAAAGACAAGGACAAAAAAGCAGAGCAGGGTGGCATTGGTACGCCAGCAACAAGGGATAGCTTCATTGTTAAGTTGTTGGGCCGAAATTTTATAGAAGAGAAGGGCAAGAAGCTTATTTCAAGCCCTTTGGGGCGCTCCTTTCATGACGCACTGCCGACAACGGCTACCAGGCCGGATATGACCGCACTGTGGCACGAGCAACAGCAAGAGATAGAGAAGGGGATTCTCACGTCAAATGCTTTTGTTAAAGAATTAGCCGGGTTTATTACAGCACATGTGAATGAGATCCGCGCCGCTGAGCTATCGATCAGCAAAGCCGCCAGCAGTCAGAAAGCGGCAGATAAAACAGCCACCTGCCCGGGTTGCGGTAACCAGGTTAAGCGCTTGAAAAGGAAGAAAGGAAAAGGGTTTTTCTGGGTTCATATCAACGAAGTGAAGCAATGCATACAGTTTCTTGGCGATAAGCGCGGAAAGCCAGTGTTGCAGGCAGCGAAAAAAGCAGCCGAAACAGCAGCTTGCCCCAAATGCGGAGCACAGATAAAACGGCTTTACTCCAAGGCCAAAGATTTTTATTTTTGGGTACACCCTTCAGAGCAGGATGAAGGAAAGTGCCAAAAATTTATTAAAGATGCTGATGGTGTAGCGGTGAGCTAAACGCAGCCGCGTTGCAGCAAGCTGGGTGGGGCCACTGGTTTTTAGGGTAATACGAATCGACCCAAAGCAGGTGTTCAGCCCTTGAGCTGTGCTGGAAAATGAAGGTCGGGTTTCGACCCAAAGGGGACATTGTTAAGATTGAGAGGTTGCCGGATTTCGAGCCATAAATTGAGGCAATACAGCCTGCGGCAAGATGGGATTTCCGTATAATTGCATTAGGGCGGAAAGTTTCCGTATTTGCACAGTTGTTTACCGCGCCAAATTCACCGGAGCGCAGAGGCAGCGGGGGCTGTGGTTGTTACGAGGTTTTCGCCA
>CAJIBL010000543.1_pt1 | contig 36499 bp, 69 predicted proteins | sample 9199351 | NCBI WGS metagenome assembly CAJIBL01 (sample SAMEA7708304, study PRJEB35096) | sediment metagenome | biome: marine neritic benthic zone biome [ENVO:01000025]; feature: sediment [ENVO:00002007]; material: shallow marine sediment [ENVO:03000034] sea grass bed [ENVO_01000059] ...
CGCCTGCGGCGGACCCGCACGGTTTCTCAAGAAAGGACCCGCCCCTCTAGCAAGACCCGTGCCAGAAACCAAATCTACCGTTCGTCGGAAAATGCGACCGAATGTTGGCACGCCATTTGCTAGGCGATGCCAACCAGACTTGGCACAATCCTTGCTAGCAAAACTCCTCCCGATTTCCATCAAAACAAAATTGCCCCAGCCACGAACGAGATTACCGCAATCACGATAACTCCAAAAAGGACTGCTTGTCCTGCATCTTGCATCTGCATCATCTTCCCACTCCCCCTCCGCCAGAAACCAGTCACGTCAAAATCATGACACCACCACCGCCACGCCTATCACCAGCGCGACGACTGAGACCTCTATAGCGATCTCCATCCACCACGCCTTAGGGTCCCACCCCGCCATCACGGTATCAACCCAAGCACCGACCCAACCCCAACCGCGATGATGGCAAGCGACACCAACGCAACCACGACCGCCAGACCTATCAGTGCAGACTCAGCATCCCCAGGCATCACACCACCCCGTCAAATAACCGTCACGCCAAAATACTGACACCCTACTCCCAGCCCTCTCCGACCTCCAACACCTTAACCTCCGTGTCACAACACGCATCCGCATCCTCTTGCGTGCCGACACCCGACTCGATTATCGCCTTGCGGTCCTTGTCCAGCCCGGTGAACGTCATGGGAATATCAATTACATAAGGAGCACACCCATCACCGCATCCTGACGCCCTGAACGACGTGTATTTACCCCCCTCCAGCAGGACTACCGCCCACTCTCCGTGCATATAAACCCGCTCGATCACAGACCCAGCCAGATCGCGCATCCCGACATACTCTGACCTCATCCGTCACCACCTACTTCCCACTTAGTGGCCACATCCAAGTCCACAGCTATGCCGGGAGGATGCGGCGCCTGCCCTCAAGTTCTATAGGTAAATCAGTAACATACACGCCGTCTTCACCCCCAATCATGGACTTAAACGACGTGTACTTGCCCCCTTTCAGGAGGAGTACCACCCACCGGCCCTCAATGGAGACATCCTCGATTACCTCATCAGCTAGGCTCTCTATGATAACGTACCGCCTCACACCTCCACCCCCTGCTCGTCAAGATACTGACGCAGGTACAGGCACAGGTCCAGAAGCTCTTGGTACGCATGCAGGATGGCCAGCAGACCGTTCCCAGACTCCAATCGCCGCCCGTACTCCTTCTCCCCGAGCACCACGCGAGCCTCTATGTCCGCTTTGACCAGAGTCGCCACATCCTTGACGCCTGGTTGTGGCTTACCCTGGCTCAACGTCCCTAGGGCGCCATTCAGTGCGTCATCGTTGCTCATCGTCAGCTCCATACGCAATGAACACGGCAGCAACACCAGCCCCCCGCGCAGCCTTCCGCGCCTTGCGTACCCTGTGTGCTTCAGTAACCACCATCCCAAACAGAACCAAAATCACGGCAGCGAACCATGTGTCATGTGTGCCAACGGCTATAGCCCAGGCCACGACCGCCAACCCCGAAACCCATGCATACGCCACCAGAGCCACCAGGCCTAATCCACCTACCACGCTAACCACATCATGCCGCATTTCTGTCGCCTCCGGCTGTCTCCGCAGCCTCTAGTTCGTTTTCATACGCCAAATATTCTGAATGCCCACCATCCCCATCATACTCGCGCACGAGATAGCTTTTCCCGTGAACCATATGCTCGAAACGCGCCACAATCAGCCCGCTAGTCCCGCTACGGACCCGAATTACCCTCTCTACGATGTCGTAGCGGAACGCTGACATTACCCTTACTCATCAAATACGGTGTAGTCCAGGACCAACCCTATGTTGTATGCATGAACACCAGGCGCCAAGAATTTGACATGATCCAAACCAAGACCTATTAGGTCATTAATTCGCTCCTGTGCTAAAGGCGGCATCCTGCTAGACGGGTCTCCCGCTATGTCACACGGCTTAGAGCCTAGCAATGGGATTGTGTCAGGCCACCAAGTACTGTGGCCGACAAGCCACGCCCGCTCAGCCCTGTCAATCACCCAACGGTGATGCGAGTCATCCACGATCTGCCCCCCTGTCGCCGAGTCACTTTTTTGACCCATCGCCCAGCGCCATTATTTTGGCGCTGGGCCACAAGCGACAATCATCCCGGAACAGTGCTAACCTCCTGCAACGGCTCGTCCACCGCGAAGTCGGCCTCCAAATCCACGCCAACCTCCCCACGGATGAGCCCGTCGAGGCCCTCGTCATACCCGCCGATCTGCTCCTCAAGTTTTCGTCGCTGGGTCCCGGTTACGGTGTCACCGTATCCCGACGCGATCTTGATCGCTGCGACTCGCAGGGAGGACGCCAGGGAGCTGTACTTCTCCCCGAACTGGACAAACTGACTTGGCTGCATTACTGTTAACTCCTGGTGCTTTACTAGATATCCGCCAATATTTTGACGACGCCCTGGAGTGTACCCTAACTTTTCTGGCGTTGCAAGAATTGACACCCCCAGATAAAGCTCAATCTGACGCCATGCCTGGAGAAAGCCGAACGCTACTCTGACGCAATATCCAGCCTTCGCCAGATCATCCATGACGACGCGCTGCTCCGCTGACACCACCCCACCGAAGCCCTTCACCTCTATATACAACCCATGCCATCCATCAATCGCCTCAGGGAGACACAAATCTGGCACCCCTGCCAAAACACCCATGCGCTTGAGCTTCGCTGCCTCAGCCGGGTGCCTTGAGCCACCGTTGGCACTCGCATGCAGCAACCGCAACGCCTCTAACCCGGGCACGTCTTGCACAGCCCTAGCCAGAGCTACGATTTTCTCTTGCTCCTCGCTCTCACTGCTACCCCGGCTGTCTCTTGTCATGCTGCCAAATCCTCTTCATGATTTTAATCGCGGCACCTCTATAAGGCCCTACGATCTCCGGCCTATCCCGACGGCCTGGCACAAACATTGCCCTAGCGAGCACGTACATTTGATGCCTCGCCACAAAATCGTACCTCCACCGCATCCGCAGTAAGGAAGTATATTCCTCATCCGAGCCAAAAAAACCCGTCACGGCCTCTATAGACGCCGGAACAGGCCAGTTGCATGGGTTCTGCGGGGCTAGCGGCCCAGGGGCCCCTGGGGCCGTGCTGACCTCGGCCATCTGGCAATCTAGGCCGTCCCAATGGCCTTCGAGCGCACCTCCTCCAAGGAGGCTTGTTGCCATCGATGCAGGGCTACGCATCGGCGACCTCCCTAGCCCAACAGCAGTACACATGCGCAAGCCCACCACCCGAATCAACCCACGCATTCCCAGGCATGGGGTCCGGCTTGCATACCCCCGCCAGCTCCAAAATCCTATCACCGCCCCAGTCCGCCCACGGGGCGTCAAAACATACGCCGCCAGGCAACTCGTCAATGTCCGCCGCCCACGCCAACCAGACCATGTCCTCATCTTCGAGCAACCGCCAAGTGCCCACCAGGCACTCGACCGCCGCTACCGCAGCCACAAGCGTTTCGACCTTCTCTGCCGACAAACTAGGCATCGTCATGGTCTGGCACCTTCAGCCCCCTCAACGCACGCTCCACCCAAAGCGCCATGATGCGCGCAGGCGTGACCTGCGCTAAAGCAACGGCGAGGTCCGACGCATCGCCAATGGGCAACAACCCAACGGCCTCTCCAGAGCGGACCGTCGCCCCGAGCGCTAACGCCTCGACCTCTGCCTTGTCCCATTCACAGTGCCGCAACCGTACAATCACGTGCGCGGCGCGTACCTTATCCTCAGCCTCAAACTCTAACGGCTGCTCCAGGATGTCAACAAAAAATCTCCGCTTGATGTGAAGCCTCGTCCACTGTAGCGTCACAGTTGCGACATCTAGCCTCTCGATGAGCCTCTCCACCAGATACTCTCTAATCATCCTCCAGCGCCCTCCAAAAAACCACCTCTCCTATACCACGGGCGCCAGTATTACATGCTCTCAGAACGCTGTCAAATTTCTCTCACTCAAATTCCACCGTCAAAATTTTGACCCCTTTTCAAAAATAGTCAAATTTTTCCCATAGCAGTCATTTAGACCCCCATGGGACATCCTATGGGGCCCAGGGATCGATAGAGGTCCGTTATTAGCTCGGCGGGGCCCAGAATCAGAAGGCTAAAATCCGAAACTGGGTCCTAAACTCTCCCTACTTTGGTATCCCATACTCCGATGGGGGGTCGGTATACCTACTGTCGCGGCATGCTCGTCGTCCTGACAGGGCATGGGCCTCTCCTCGGATGTCCCGTAAACCCGCGTTTTAAGTCCTATGGCCCAGGGGTCGTAGGGCCGATATACCGTTCGTCCACTTCTGGACGCCGTCCATGACTAGCTATCTAGCGGGGGGCCTGAGGTTAGTGAGTGCTCACTCGCGTCAGACCCCGCCCCCTGGCTTACTAGCTGGGCCAGGGCCGCGTCAACCTTTGGGGTTGACATCCTGCATCGGAGACCGTACTATACGGGCTCTGGGGTCCCGTGTCAAGGCTCACGCCCTCCCACGGCCTTCCCCCGCCTGCTCGGTCCTCCAAGGGCAGGCGGGGGCTTTTTGTGCCGCCTGGCCGCCCTACATTGGGAATCCTGCTCCTGCCTGTCTGGCACGCTGAACCCCTCGACCAACACCGCCAGCGCCTCATCCGTCAGCCTAACCTCCAGCTCAGGCATTCCCAGAGCCACCAGGAAGTCCGTAGCGACCTCCATGGCCACATCCTGGGCCAGGGCCCTCATCACCTTAGCCCCTGGCGCCAGGTCACCCCGCCGCCACAGATACGCCGCTCCGCCATGGAACGCCTTCCCCGTGGCCTCGTTCACCCTCTCGATGTTCCGCTGGACCCCTCCATGGGCCTTTGCCCAATCCACCCAGCGCGCGGGTAGGGATTGCGCGCTCATGCTTCCTCCCGCTCTTCGTCTTGCCTGACCGCATGAGCTAACAGAGCTTCGTGCAGCTCAGCTACCGGCACTTGCGGTATGTCGAAATGCCTCAGGATGGGGTAGATCGCCTGTGAGACGTCCCCCATGTGCTCAGCCTGCGCGAGGTCCCACAGGACCTGAAAAAGCGTCTTGTCGTCCACGTCATGTCTCCTCTGTGTTCTTCTTCCCCCGCCATGCCATCCATAGCATGGGGCCAGTATAGTGAGGCTAGCTCACCGCGTCAACCCTTTCTGCTCGCCCTCTTAATTCCCAACAGTTGCTCGACGAGCTTGCCGGCCAACGTTGCCACGTGCGTGACGTCGCTGATTGACTGGTACCCATCAGAGTCCGTCCCTACCACAATGCCTGCGTAAATGTGACACCCGATGAGCGGATCCTTGCCGCGCAAAAACCAGTACTCGGTAACCCGGCCTGCTAGCCATACGTCATCCTGCGTCCAGTCAGGGTTGACCAGGACAGCGGATAACCCCGCGTGCTGTTCGCCGCTCGCGTAATCCCTGGAGCGCCCCTGCCGAGCGTCCATGGCGCTACCCCTTGACCAGCGCACGTACAAGACCTGGTCGCTGCTGATGAGCTTTTTAAGGCCGGTGATGGTGTTGATGCGTTTGGCCATGGGGCGTCCTCCGGTTGGGTGAGTTTCTGCGTTGCCATTTCCCTAGCACGGCTCCCGCTATAGTGGGTCTGGCTCACGATGTCAACCCTTTTATCAATCTGTTTGCCTGCGCCACGCTCGGCCAATATTAAGCTGGGTGACCTCGCCGTATGCGGCTGTTTCCGCCATCAGCTCGTCGTAGCGGGTCATTTTTTGTTTAGGCAGGGTGATCGTTATTTCGATCGTCCCCCGCTCGTCCGCTATCAAGACCAGCGCGCCGCTAGCCGTCCTGATTTCGAGCGGCGTGTCTAGGAAATCGGCTCCGCGTAGCTCAATTACACGCGGCCTGAGGTCGGTCACTATGTCCAGTGCTAGCGCTCTTGCGTCGCGCAAGTCCCGCCTGTGCTCTGAATTTATCCGCTTGGCCATGGGGCGTCCTCCGGTTGGGTGAGTTTCTGCGTTGCCGTCCTGTAGCGTCGAGGTCAGTATAGTGGGTCCTGCCCACCACGTCAACCCCTGAGTCACTTAAAAAATAAATTGAAAATAGGAATAAAAAGGGTTGACGTGGTGTGTGTCACTCACTATAATGAACTCAACGCTGAAGGACAGCAAACGGGTACCGGAACCCTAGAACCGGGGGCGCGGAGACAGCAGGAGCTGCCAAGAGCGCTAAACGGACAGAGAGCCATGGAGCTAGGCACCTAGAGAGTCTTAGATTGAAGCCACTGACTGACGAGGCCCGGCAGGGCCGAAACTCTCAACCCCTGGAGACACACCATGAGCATCATCGAACAAGCACACCGCATCGCCCGCGCAGAACTGACCCCTGGCGAAGACTACGCCGCCCTTCACGCACTCATCGCTGACCTCTTAGAGGACGGCGTCGAGGTCGAGGCTGACCCCGCCGAGCTGACCCTACAGCAAGCCGCCGAGCAGGCCTACGAGGCCCGCGAGGCTGGGTTCCGGAAGGCCCTGATAGAAGACGTCGCCACGGTGCTTGGCCGCGACCTCCACGAGGTCAAGGCCGCGCTCTGGGCTGCTCATCTGAGCGGCGAGCTGGAGCTGGCCAGCGAGGACATGACCGACCTAGCAGCCAAGCGGCTGGGCGTGGACATGGCAGCCTCTGAAATCCGCCACCCGATGGACCCCACCGCACGCTTCCATTACGTCAAGGTCTGAGAGCGAGCCTGGCCAAGGATGGCCACCACCACCCACCCCAAGAGAGAGAGAAACACCATGGCCGTGTACTACATGATAGCCGTCAGGAATGGCGACGACGCTAAATGGGAACCATGCAGAAGCCTTACCTTGCTCGGCGCCCGACGGGAAGCCACGCAGCGATACGGAGAGGGCTACACCGATACCAAGCTGATGGTAGGCGTCGGGGACAACGTCACCGAGCCTAGGCTTGTGCTAAGCACTCGGCCTGCCCATACCCGCCGGTGGACCGGCATTCCAGGGTAGGGATCATGTGCCAAGGACGGTCCCGAAAAATAATTTGGAGATAGGAACGAAAACAGTTGACGCGGTGTGCCAGACCCACTAAACTGGCCTTAACGCTGAGGGACAGCAAACGGGAACCGACACCAACCACACCGAGGGCAGAAAAGTGAGCGTAGCCACCATAATCCACATCACTGGCAAGGCACCGGTCAGGGAGACGTTGCAAGAGTGCCGGTGGGCGGGTTACTACCGGGGGACCCCGATCGTGGCCAAGGCCCCGCATCAGGACTGGCGCTTCATCTGGACGGGACGCAAGCTGCGCGCCCCTGTCCCCGAAGAGGGATACCTCTTCCGCTAGCCGCACCAAGCCAAGGACGGCACTCCATTTAACATAATCCATCAGGAGACGACCATGACCGATAACGATTTTGCGGCCGCGTGCTACAACGACAACACCATCCCTGAACTACAGGAGTCACTGGCGGGCCCGCCTGACGAGACAGATATGGCCACGTGGGGGATAACCGCAGACGGATGGAGATCGTCGATCGAGCAAGCCCTGACGGCCCTCCTGGCGGAGGCAGAGCAGGAGTAGGGGCAGCGTGAGGCGCCAGGGAAGGCTCCATTTAACATAATCCACGCCACGGACGGCAAGAACAAGAGGAACGAAAATGGTTATGCACACTGATGCATACCCCTCGGACGCGGTCGAGTTTATCGGCCGACTGGTAGGGCCTATCCCGTCAACGGTTGTTGGAGGGCCGTTGTCTAAAAGGGTCGTAGTGGACGAGCACAGAGACGTGTTCGTTTGCTGGGAGTCAAACGCTTCTATCGGCAGCTAGAAGCCACATGGCTGTTTCAGCTCGATGGGACCCCTTTCCCCGAATGCCCCGACCCTCCGGATGGGGCTATCCGGGAAGCGATGAGGGTGTTGTCCCTATACATTTAACATAACCTACCATGCCCGCCCAACGCCTTATGTGGCGCTGGGCGGGCGTCGTCATTTTAGCGCAGCCACCAAGGTCTCGCCCCAGGCCCTGACTACATCCTCGGCCGTGACGGCCTCCATGGTTTCGGCGAGCACCGTTATGGCAAAGGTCGAGTATTGGTCGATCCAGCCGTCCCAATCAATCCCCTCGGCAATCCATTGCCTCAGCTCCACGTCGCCATTATCCAGCCGATAAAGCCACAAGCAAATCCCGTGCATACGCAGCGGCATGGGCGCTTGCCGCATTATGTCCACCCCTTGCTTACGCATGATCTTGGTTCTGGTGTCCCGTACCGTGGCCAGGGCCCGTTGGTGCGCGAGCACAAGCCGTGCTTTTGCCACTTCTCTGTGGTTAATCTCAGTCATGGCTCACGACGCCTCCAAAACCCTCAGATACCCATCCGCAATCGCAGCGATCTTCGCCCCATTCCGCCGCACATCGCCGTTGACTACTCGGCGAGCGTTGACGAAATCATAGTTATCACCGCCAACGACGTAATCCCCTAAGCTCTTGCCAGTGAACATCCCGCCAAGCATCCCAACCACCAATACCTCAGCCGCCAAATTCATATCCTCTAGCAGCTCTGGCTCATCCATAATCTGTGGCCACCCTAGGCGATCTGCCCATTTCTGGTAATTGGCTCGCCCCGTAATGTGCACGAGCCCACGGCCACGGAACCTAAACCCATCGCCGGCCTGCGTATTTCCCAAGCTCCTGCTGTTCTCGTAGCGCTCTTGCGCAGGCGTCGGCCCCCAAATCTCTCTAGGCCACCGCCCTAGTCCGGCCTCGTGCTCGGCCGTAGCCAGGATATATGCGATTTGCGGCAGCGTGGCTAAGTGCTTCTCACAATCGACGAGGATTAGCGGGATTGACTTGTCTGCATACTCGCGGAAGTGGGACGGCGCACATTCAACTAACCGTTCCGCGAGGTCCAGGTCTGGCTTTGTGTCGCCATCACCCCGATCCTCATCTGCCTCTAGTAGCGCCTCCTCAATCGCCCTTACGGCGTAAAAAATGTTGTCCATCTTGTCGTTGATGGCTTGCTTGGCAGCAAAGATGCCGCGAATTAATCCGCCGAAATCTGGTGAAGACTTGTTGCTCATCAAGCTTTCCTCTTTTGTGACCGTCTCTCTTACGCTCGCACATACATCGGCGCCTGATACCAGGCATCCAGGATGCTGGTGGCCGTGACCTTCCGCAGTGCCGCTATTCTCTGCCAATCGCCGTCAGACTCACCCACCGTGATTGTCAATATTGTGGCGTTGCCGGTGTCGAAATCTTTGCGCATGTACAGGATTACGCCACCTAACAAATAATCACCAAGGATTTCTGCATCGCATATAATGCTGACCGGCTCGTCCAGGATGTCTACCCCGCGTTTCAAGATCGTGTCCCTAACGCCATTTAGAGTGGCTAGGGCGCAAGAGCGTGCTAGGTGCAGCGATTCTTTTTCGTCTGGCTTAGGCATAGCCGCACCCTATCGTTTCCCGCGACCGCCACAGAACGCCCCTATCACAGACAGCAGCACCAGCGCCGCCAGGTAGTTCAGCAGGCCGTGGGCTATGTGGAAATCGGAACCGCCTGCGCTGGCCAAGTGGTTGACCACAAAAATGAATATTGCAGGCCCAGCCAATATCAGCAGAGCGATTACTGCTAACGCCAGAGTGCCCCCGAAGAGGCTCGCGAGTGCATCTATTAGCCTTCTCATTATCTCCCAAACTCAATCTTTTCTATCCCAAGGTCGGCGAAAGGTACCTGATCGTTCCCATCGTATGCTCGGCACATGAACCCTTCTGTGCCACCCGTTAGGTGGATCCAATAATCCTCTTTCGCACGCCCTCGTTTCCTAGCCTGAAAAAGCATCTCAGGGCCGTCTGAGCCGCCGCTACCGCGGGAGTCAAACCTGCCACGATAGTCAAACCCCCAGCGCCGACCGTTGGTTAGGGTCGCGATTAAGTCTGCGGGCTTCTGTTTCTTAATCTTTTTCTTCATATGCATGTACCTCGTTAGTCCGATCTCTCCCTGTCCACCACGCATTAAGTATGCTCGCTGGGGTGACAGATTCTAGTGCGTTGGCAATCATTACCTTTTCGGTTAGGCCAATCCTTCCCAGCCTCGGTTTCATCAGCTGCGGCCTGATAGACTCTCCTTCTTCAAAGCTGAAATCCATCACGAGGAATACCTCACCATAGTACACGCTAATCGGTGCCTCAAGGATATCGACCTTCCGGAGACGCAGCGCTCTGCCCCTGACGCCTTTCAACACCGTCAGCGCGTATAATTTAGCGTCACGCAACCTACTTTCCACCCTCTCTTCGGACGTCATCACCATTACCCTACGCCTTTATGTATAGCCCGCACCAGTCGTTTTTCAGCTCTACGCCTGGCCGTACCTGCCACGCATCCCTACGGGCTGTCACACGCCGCGCGCAGTCTCGACACGGCAGCGCAAGCTTGCCATCGGTCGTGACGCCTGCGCACCTCGACACATCGTTCGGCAGGACCCGGACTTGCTTCACCCTGAGCCTCGCCTCCCCGGACACCAGGCGTTCGACCGAAAACCCATCCGTGTCCGGATTCAGGTTTTGCCATTTGCCATCAGTCTGGCTCTGATACTCGATCAAATCCTTCTTGGCGAATGCCGTTATCACATCTAGGTGTTGTTTTATTTGTTTGGCGTTCATGGTCGTCAAACCTCATCCACGCGAATTGTCGCAACCACCGTAGACCATGTGTCGGAGTCCATCTCTTGGATCACGTCTTGGACTTTCCAGGTCTGGTCTCTTGCGCGATCCCGAACGCTTTCCCCGATTCCCGGAACCCGACTCAGTGTGTGTATTCTGTCTGTGTGCGACGCCAGGAACTCTACTCTAACCTTAACCATCACTTCTCCTCATTTCGGCCTGTCTAATCATATGCCGGACAAACTCCTCATCCTCATCGTTGAGGCTCATCGCCCAGTCGTCGTGCGAGTTTTTCAGCAACAGCATTGCCCGCTTGTAATCTTTGTTAACCGCTTGGCCTCTCACCCGAACCAGCGCGGACACATGGTAAACATCGTCTGCGTCTAACCTGTGCCTCACGTTGACTACCTCCCAATCCTTGCCAGAGTCGCCTATAGACTCTCCGATGCACGGGACGCGACTCACCCAACACAGTCTTTCTGGGCGGCCTCCCGGAAACTCTACGCTTATTCGGATCATTAGCCTTTCCCCTCAATTACACGAACCACGGCATCCGGCTGCATCGAGTTAGCGTCCATGTTCTGAGTCACCACTCGCACCTCATATGCCTTGCCTTGCTCTGAAGGGTCGGCCAGGAACTCTTTGACGCAGGGAACACGGTTTACTGTCGCTACCCTATAGTTGGGCGACCCTATAAACTCTACTTTGATTATCGGCATCAATTCTTCCCTCTTCCCAAAGCTGACCCTATGATCTTCTGTCTGATGTACCAGTCCACCGCCTCGTCCCCCGACCCGTCTCGAAGCATAATCGCCCGGAAGTCGTCCCAGTCCGTGCCGCCGTGACTCTGAATCCCCTCAGGCACCGCAACCCCGCAGCGAAGGATTTTGGCCGCCTCGGCCCCTTTATCGAAGCCGGGATTTTTGCCAGTCCTGGCCTCGGTTTCGGCATCGTTGTCTGCCGCCACGACAAACATCCCTATGCGCCTAATCCCCTGCGCGACCACAGATAGGTTCGCGGCCGAGAAGCAAACGACCACTTTTGCGTGAGGAATTGCATGATGGATCGTTAGCCCAGTAGCTAGGCCTTCGCATAGGATCGTCAAGGAACTCTGACGCGGCCCGACCACAAAGCTTGCCCCCTTGGTCGGGGCGCCAGGCCAGAATCTCTTTCGTCCGTCAGGGAAAATGCGTTGCACCGACGCGATCTTGCGGTATGTCCACATCGGCACAACCAGGTCCCCAGTTTCCCCAACCCGAAGGTCTTGGCACCCGGCCAGCTTCAGGCCCTTGTCACGGGTATATTCATGGGGCCCATTGAGGATTCTGGCAGACCTATAGTAATCGCGCGCTAGCCTCGACGCCTTTCGCCTCGCCTCCATTTTGAGGCGCATCGCCTCCATATTGTCCATTGGCTTTTGCGTCCATCCCCACTGTGGCCTCGCGGAGTCGCCCTCTGCCCTCCATAGGATCGGGTCCGGGTCAACCCTCCAGTTCTGGACGAACCCGAAGCCTCCCGGCTCGACGAGAAGATACGCGCCGTTCTTGCTCTTGGGCTTATCCTCAGTGGGGCATCTATGCCACGTCCCAGGCCTGTCGTAGGGGTCTCTGGCCAGAAGGCCGTTCGCCATCACAAAGTCTTCAAAGGTGGTCGTCATCGCCTCTCCTTTGTGCGTAGGGAATGGGCTCGAATATCGGCCTGAGGTGTTTTTCGAGGCCCATCGATATCAGGTAGTGCTCCACTGCGTTCTGGATGCATAGCCCGCATACTCTGGTGCCGGTATCGCCAAGCTCTACTCGCGTGCCATTCTTTCCCCCACATTCAGAGCAGATACCCTCATTGCCGAAGACTATTCGCATCGCTCATTCTCCGAGGCTTTGGGCAGGCCAAAAACCCGCGTTAGGTGATCGATGATCTCTTGCGCGCTATCGGCGGTGATCCATCGGATAGCATCGTGGTATCCTGACAAACTCAGCATGACACATGCCAAAGCTCCGTCGGCATTCACATCGTCATCGAATTCCATGTTTGCAATTAATCTTGGCATTTCTACTTCTCCCCGTTGCGTTGTTGTTGCCGCTAAATTGCCGGTAGAGCCGGTCGTGAGGCGGGCACGTCCGTGTGGCCCTGTATACCATATCGCCACTTGCGGTTATGGCCACTCCCATCAAGCGCGTGGATGGCAACCCCTCTCTAGCCAGAGGCCCCACGGGCAATTCAACCCTCCTCAGGACCCCCTCTGCGCGTCACATACGGCGGCGCGGGCGGATTCGGCGATGGCGGAGGCCGCCGCCCATCCCCCTCACGCAGATAAAGCTCAACCGCGTCACGCAGGCAGGCGCCGCAAATCAGCAGCTTCCTGCCGCGAAGCTCCACGAACTTCCCCTCCTCGGAACAGCATTCCCAGCACGTGACACCATCACCAAATACCATACGCATCTCACTGCCCTCCTGTCACATCGCCGTCACCCAGCTCAATCAACGGCGGCGGAAGCCCAGGCGAATCGCCTACTGAGTGTATATAACGGCTTACCGTGTCCGCTAGGCAATAGCCACAGAGCCTGTTCCCTAGGCGGCCGATCACCACCAAAGGCGCATGCTCCGAATTGCATTCCGAGCACACATCGCCTTCCTCGTATGCTATACGCATCTCATAACCTCCAATTAACTATCCCCACCCCGCCACTTCGGCATAGAGAACGCCCTACCTAGCGCTATACGCAACGCCTCCTCTTCCTCATGCGTGACGCACCTCATCAGCCCTTGATCTGCCAAGTCCTGAAGGATGAAAAGCGCCGCATCTTGCGCCATGTAGTATTGGGGACCAGACCCCAGCCGGGACTTGCCGGCCCTGGCAGAAATTATTTTGCGGCTCGTCATTCTTACGCCTGACCGCACTACCAAGGACGCGCATGCGGCTTCCAGCGGCAATCCGTTGGCGCTTGCCCACGCCATCCAGTACGATACGAGAGTCCCCTTCTCGTGTTCAAAAGGCTGATCTGCCCTCATGCTTGCGGACATTGATTGTACTTTCCGACCGCTGCAATAACCGCCAATTCCAGCTCACTGCCGCGAACCAGCGCGTTGCCGTCCGGGTCAGTGATGGGCTCGTCCTTGGCAAAACAAAACGCAGCCTCGCCCCAGCCGCTTCCAGCGCATAGGTCTTCAAAATCGATCCCAGTCGTCAGATCGTATCCCTCGATCACGTACCACATCCGGGGGTCCTGCTTTGCGCACACCACCTTTGCCATATGCCCTCCAGTTTATTCGCTTGGTTCTTGGATCTTTATTCCTCTGCTCTCAAATGAGAGCACGGACCCGTCAAGGAACCTACATACCGCTATTAGGCAGGTCCATGGATCCCCTATCCGCTCCCGGGCAAACTGGCCGGCTAGCGAGCCGGCGTTCGTCGCAAAATGTTTGCCAATGGTCGTAATGACCGCCCTCTCCAGCACGCTGTCGCGCGCCAGCTTTACCCCCTCCGGGTCCCGGATCGAGCCGTCATTTTCCACGCAAAACTTCGCCCATGGCCAGCTATTCCCCGTTCGAAGCTCGTCGAAGTCCACGCCGGTGACCGTCTCCACCCCAGTTAGCTGATACCACCTCGTCTCGTCGGATTCAATACTGGTGACTTCTGCCATTTACCACTTCTCCCCTGCCCCATAATCGTACCAAACCTCGTCATGCGGCATATCTATCCGCAGATTAAATCCGCCGTACTGGGCGGGCATGAGCGCCAACGTAGCCACGGTCCCAAGTCCAGGGGCCTGGATCGTTATTGTCTGCCCAGCCTGTATATTGACGGTCCTGTCTTCCGTTTGAATGACGTCGTCGCTCATCGCTCGACCCCCGCAACATCACATATAGAGGTGGCAATCATAAGCGCCGGCAAACCAAACGTCAACATTTTTGTTAGGGAATCCAGGTTGTTGACATGGACATTGGGCGTCAGTACAATTTGCGGCCTGGTCAATGAGAATTAACTAGATTATAGGGGTGGCCGTGAGCGAGCGAACGCAGGAGGAATCCGTGGCCCTGTTGCAGGAGCAGGTTAATACCTTGCAACAGGATGTGGCATACCTATCCGAACATCTCCAGGAGATGCATCGGCTGGCCATTTCATCTCGGGTCCAGTGGTTTAAGAACGAGGTTTTTACTGAGGTGTCGCGCTTCCTGAAAGCCACCAAAGACCCGATGATCTTGGACGCCATCCTGGCGCTTGTCCTATTAATGGACAACCACGAGTTTTGGGTCCGGGTGTCCAAGTCTCACACGACGATAACCGGCTGGGTAGAGCTATTGAAGGGGATAAGTCGCAATGACGACTCCGAAAATATTATATGACATGCCGATGCAAGAGTACTTGGGCCACCCCGCCGTCGGGTCATCCACGATCCGACGGATGGGATGTCCCGCCGAGGTCAAGGCATCCCCAGTTGGCGGCACCTCAAAAGCTAAATCGCTTGGGACCGCCGTGCATAAATGGATTCTGGAGCGCGGCGACGTCGACAAGGAGTACTACCTTGATCCTCCAAACATCCCCAAGCGCAGCGCTGCCGACAGGCAAGCCTGGGCCGACTGGATGACCGAGCAGGGCGCGGAAGGCGACCTAATCATAGCCTCACCAGCGGGAGAATGGAACGATTTGTTTTACCAGCAAACCGGAAAGGCGTTCATCCAGTCAGCAGAGCTTGACGCCATTAAAGGGATGGCCGAATCGGTAATGGCTCACCGTGGCGCAAGGGCTATAGCCACCCTAGGCGACTCCGAGGTGTCAATATTCTGGCAAGACCAGGAAACTGGGTTGGATTTGAAGATCAGGCCTGACTCGTTTTGCGCCGAGAGTAAAGTATCCCCCGTTACCCTGGACATAAAAACGATCGGGAAATACCCGACCGACAAAAACGTCCGCAGGGCCATATCTGACTACGGATACGACGTATCTGCGGCGATGTATCTAGATGGCGTGGGCGAGTGGGCACAAACAAAGTTCGGGATTTTCGTCTGGATTTTTGTCTCCTCAATCCCGCCATACCCGTGCCGAATCATCAGACTAGACCAGGATAGCCGCCGGGATGCCGAAGAAAAGTATCGGGCATACCTGAGGAGATATGCCGAATGTATCGCCTCCGGGAAATGGCCTGGGTTCGAAGACAGCTTTGGTTTTTCACTGAAATGGGAACGTTGATATGAGTACAGATATGACGCAGTTCGTTGGCCAAGACATGATACCGTTCGCCGGCGCAGGCCTTGACGATCTCATGAAATTTGCCCAGTTCATGGCGACTGGGAAATCGTTTGTTCCCGACCATTTCAAGGGGTCGCCTGGCGATTGCCTTGGCGTAACGCTGCTGGCCATGAAGCTGAGCATTGACCCATTCACGGTGGCCCAACACTCCTATCCCGTGCGAGGGAGAATCGCATTCGAGGCAAGGTTCATTGCCGCGATTCTGCAATCGTCACGCGTTCTGGACGGGTATTTCCACGAGGAATACCTAGGCGATTGGAGCAAGCTTCGCCTAATCGATGGCCGGACCGCGGATGAGGAGCGTGGGCTGGGAATCCGGCTGTCAGGAATTCTCAGGGGCGAGGTGGCGCCCAGGCGCGTGGAAGTCTGGCTTGAAGGCGTCAAGACAAGGCGATCGCCACTATGGGCCAACGACCCCAAGCAACAGATTTGGTATCTGGCAGTTTCCCGGTGGGCTAACAAGTACGCCCCGAGCGCTATCCTCGGGATACCACAAGAACCGACCATGGACGATGAGGTGCCGGACGATCATGCGCCGCAACCCCCACTGGCCGAGAACGTGATTTTGGCCATCACCGAGGCAGCCGACAAGGCCGACGGCAAATCGCCAAAGACATTCGAGGAAGATGTACTGCACAACATTTGGTCAGATACGGCGGAAAAGATGAGGCAACAGCTAGAAGCAAGCCAAGACATGGGGGCGCTTCAGGAGGCCAGTAAGGCGATTGCGGAATTATCGTCCACGATCCATGAGCAAGAACTGGATACATTGCGCAACCTTTGGACGGCTCGGCGGGACAAAATCCTACGGTCTGATCGTAAAGATGAACATTTTGTAGCTGGCGCCGACGACGAGTCAAAAAACGATGAGTAGCATATCCCTGCGCGAGGCCGATCAATCCCCAGCAATCGAGTCGCTGCGGCAAAACTTTCGCGCAGGGATCGTCCGGCAAATCCTGTGCGCCCCTACGGGCGCGGGGAAGACCGTCATGGGCGCCTACCTCCTTCAAGAATGCCTAAGGAACCTAAGGCGTGCGATTTTCGTTTGTGACCGGGTTACGCTCGTCAACCAGACATCCGCCGCCTTGGACAAATGGGGCATCGAACACGGGGTCATACAGGCCGGGCATTGGCGCAGTCGAGGCTATGAAAAGATACAGGTTTGCAGTGCCCAAACCCTCGCCAAACGCGGCTGGCCCGAATGCGATTTGGCTATAGTCGACGAGTGTCACACTCAATACAAGAGCACGACGCGTTACCTCATGGACTCCGGCGTGCGAACGGTAGGCCTAACCGCAACTCCCTTTACAACCGGGCTCGGGAAGACCTATCAGGCGGTCGTACAAGCCTCCACGACCAACCAACTCATCGGCAGCGGAGACCTGTCCGACTACCAAATCTACACCCCGTCACGGCCGGACATGGAGGGTGCGGCGCAGAACGGGATGGGCGAATGGACGGCGACCGCCTGCTCCGAGCGGATGGCGCCGGTCACCGGGGATATCGTCGAGTGGTATCTCAAGCTCAGCAAGGGAAGAAAGTTTATCTGCTTCGGATCGGACGTAGCCGACTGCGACAGCATCCGAGATAAGTTCCTGGCGGCGGGAATCCTTGCCGAATCATGCACATACAGGACGCCAGACAAGATCGCGGCGGGAATGATCGAGGAATTCGGGAAGCCGGACTCGTCAATTCGGGGCCTGATATCCGTCGCAAAGCTGGCAAAGGGGTTTGATGTGCCAGACGTCGGCTGCGTGATAATGGCTAGGCCGCTGCGTCGCAGCCTATCTGAACACATCCAATCCCTTGGCAGGGGCCTGCGGGCATCCCCCTTAACCAGCAAAGATGGCTGCAATATCCACGACCACACAGGGAATTGCGAGCGCTTTTGGCACGAGATGATGGACTATTTTGAGGTTGGGGCAGGTCGGCTTTGTGACGGCACAAAGGAAGACCCAAACGCGCCAGAGAAGAAAAAGAAGGAGCCCACTACCTGCCCACTATGCAGGCGGACGCATGACAGGGCGCCCTACTGTCCGTTTTGCGGTTTCGAATACCGGGCTCCCTCCAAGGACAAAGCCCCAGCTCCCGGCGAACTCGTGAAGGTGGACAAGAAGAAGGGGCTGGACCCCGAACGCGTGGACTTTTATGCGCAATTGCTGGGATATGCAAGAGAGCACAATTACAACCCAGGGTGGGCTGCGCACAGGTACAAACTGATGTACAGGGCATGGCCGCCTAGGGGGATGCGCCCCATGCCTAAGAAGCCAGAGCCTAAGATGGCGAACTGGATTCTATACACCAACATACGCCAGGCGAAAGCCCGGAAAAGGCGACGCTGACACCGGCCGGGTAAGTCGACAATCGACCCGTCGGTGGCCGGACGTTTACAGGGCACGAGCGGGCTAGCCGGTGGGATGCCGGCATCTATTCTTCTTCTTCGCCGTAGATCGCATTACAGGTTAAAATAGCGAAAGGCGGCAGGAAGCTTCCTCCCTTAGATTCCGTATCCGAGAACCCGGATGCGTCTTCCTTGAAGTCATCTATTTGGGAGTTCGACCAAAAACCATTGAGGTCAGACCATTTCAATCCACTGCTCGCTGATACATTGGTCCTGGTCTGCAACCCAGACATTATAAAATACCTCCATGTGCCGGATGGGTCTTGGTAGTAATGTTGGAGTCGCTTTGGAGCGCCTTCTGTGTACCAGTAGGACGGCTCAGACACAGGAATTGCATCGCTCGGTATCTCAGATACGCCTGTGCCTAGGGCCGATATTTGGTATGTCGCTAAAGAATCAACAGGCCCTCCGAACGCATGGTATTCCCCACCAGAGTATTCGTTATACGCCCTGAAGCTATGCAGCGAAAAATGGGCGGGCCCTCCCTCGAAATTTGATACTGACCCGTAATAGAAAATATCCTCCCTGGTCCACGTAACAGTGCAAGGGTCCCCGCCCGACTGGCAACCGGTTTCGCCAGGGTCAAGCTCGAACTGCCCAGAGTCAAAAATCTCACTCGCGGCACGATAAAACGTGATAATCCCAGGCGGAAAATTTATCCCAACAAAGTTTTGGAAGGGCCCCTCGATTATCCCCATCAGCTAACGCTCGTGGTCTTAACCCCTGATGGCTCATTGAATGTCGTTATTGACAGAGAATCCATATCTGCTATCAGTGTGCCACCCTCAAGCGTATACGTGGTTATCGTCCTGGTGGCGCTCGACTCGGTGGTGTTGACCGTGCCGCCGTTTTGGTTGAGAGCCGCAATCGTGCCCGTAGCGTTCGGGAACAAGTTACCGCTGTCGATGGTTACAGTAGTAACACCAAAAGTGCCACTAAGGCGCATGATCCCACCGTCGACGTTTATGGACGTCGGGGTGTTGGCGGCCTGAGCATTAACATCGCCAGCCGTCTGCGAGATAGACGTCACGGTTACACCAGAGCCCAGATACACCTTGGACGACGCCCCTGCGACAGACAAATCACCAATAGTAGACGTCTCTCCGGGCTCATCTATCGCTATCCCTATTCCGCCAGACCCGCCATCGACAAAGACGTCTGCGGACGCGTGAGCCATCAGCAAACGGATTGCCGGCTTGCCGGTCTCGGCGGACGTTGAGCCAGTATCGTGGATCGTCGTAGTTGACCCGCTGGCACGATCGTTGTCGATTTTTATTCGCTGGCTGCCGGCAGGCGACCCAGGCCCGACGTGCTGTCCTATATCGAGCGTCGTCATGTCTAGCTGGAGATATGTCGGCCTGTACTCGTCGGCGGATGAGTCTGTGGTTACACCATCTGCGGTTGTCGCAAACTCGCTGTGGCGAAGCCCGATCCTCCCTGTGTGTGTTTTCTCAATGTCGACGTCCAAGCCAGTTGCGCTAATCCCCTCAAGCCCCCAGCAGATATTGATGGCGTTATCCCGAAAAATAACGGTGTCGCTGTTGCCAGGCACGGCGCCAGACGACCAATTGTCCCCATCGTCCGCGAAATTAGGCCCGGTGCAAAGCGTGTCGTCCGAAAAATCCGTCACCGCCCCAGTCCCCGCGCCTGTTTCCGTCAGCGCGGCGGTAAACGGCACGCCTGCCGTATCAGCCGTGCCAGTGATATCCCCGGCGGTTGGGTTTGTCCATGTAATTCCAGAGAAATAAACGTGTGTGCTGGCGTTAAGGAGAGCCACCAACGCGGCCGCTGTCGTCGCGACGTCGGTGTCACCGGCTTGGCTAATTGCCACCCCGCCAATCGTCACAGTAAAGGTGTTGTTTGCCGGAGTCGCATCAACACTGTCGATGGACGCTGTAGATACCTGCGCTACCGCAACGGCCCCGCCGGTCCAAGATACTGTCGCCATTTCGAGTCCTAATCAATTCGAGAAATTGAGCGTCATCTCTTGCCCGCCGCCGTCCTTGAATGTAACAGACACAATCCTATCTACGTCCACGTAGACCTCCTCGTCGTTTGGTGAGGTGACTCGCACCAAATCTTCCGACCTGGACCATTCATCCCATGTGACGGATTGTGTCGCAGACCCACCAGAAGGCGTTTCACCGGACGTTTCTGTGGGTTTGTCTTGCCCCAGCATCTTGGGTGGCACAAACCTTTGAAGCTCATTTATCTCTCCGGTTACCTGATTTAGGTATTGAGCAGTAATAACGTCTCCAATCGACAATCTTGGCAGAGGATTTATCATAACGAAAACCCCAAGGCGTTGAAATCTATAAGGTGATACACGTCGTAAGTGAACCCAAGGTATCCTGGTTCATTTCTGGACGTCCCGCCGACCAGGAATGAAAGTGGCGTTTGCTCATACCCTACAATCGTGGTCCCGCTATCATTAAGCACCTCTAAATCCGATGAATGGATTTTGCCTTTAACGCCCCAGCCGTCTGGCTTGTACGAGAACCGAAACGTAACTTTCCATCTGGTATCATCATACTTTGACGCGGACGCTCCATTGCAGAGCCATGTCCTGTCCGGCCGTCCAGACCAAGACGTGAGGTTGACGGCGTTAGAATATAGGTCTATTAAGTCCAGAGGGTGTTGAGTAAACAATTTCTCGGCAGTCGCTCTAATTAGGGTTTTATCTATAGACGCAGTTTCATACCGCCTTGTCACCGAGATGGTGGACCCGCTCAACCCGCCGACCGAGCTTACAGTCACATCAACTAGCAACACGTTGCCGTTGATATCAACGGATGTCGTGTCTGTATAGGTGGTCCCATCAAACCTGACTATTACGCCGCCAGACTCCAAAACCTCAGCGTCTGACTGCCCGGCAGACCCTTCTGGCTCAGTGTTATACGTCAGTGTAACCTTGTAATCCCTCTCGGTGCCAGGGATTAGCGTTGCAGATACGCTGTCTACCCTCACTCCTGGGAGGTGGGTGTGGAGGTCTCCTACCCTAGGGATTCCAGACGACGTAGCGGCGTTATATGCCCGATTCTGCCCCTCCCCAGATGCCTCCCTAACAATTATGGTTCGCGTTATCCTGACAGACCCCTGGCCTATTGATGCCGAGTTTGTTCCGTCCAATGCGTCGTAAATAACGTCGACCATTTACCCTGCCCTCGCTATGCCGAGAGACGCGATTATGTCGTTGTTTGCAGACTGCAACGCCACTAATTTCGCCAGCTCTGCAATCATTTTCTCTCTTGACTCCCGAGATTCCTTCCCGACATCTTCCTCTGGCGTTTCGCCAGGAGTAAGCTTTTCGTTAAGCTCCTCCTGTAGGCGGATAAGTCGTTCCTCAAATGCGCCAGCATTCCCAAGTTCGGCGGCGTTAAGGACGCTCTCTAGTAGGCGATTTAGGCGCTCCTCGCGCTCTTGTGCTAGCTGCTCCCTTGTGTCTTCTGACAGGCCGCCGTTGTCCAATTCAAGCTGGTTTATGGCATTAAACAACTCAAGCGGCGCAGAGCTGAACGCGCGCTTGATATCGTCTGCAATGTTTAGCCCCTCCAGAAACTTAACGCCTGCGTCAAGTATCTCGTTTTCAGGAACGCCAACATTAGCGGATTCTTTTTGCAGGACACGGAAAATCCTAGCCAATTCCTCGTCACTAGCAGACCCGGAAAGCTCACCTCTCGAGAAATCGAACTCTAGGAACTCCCTTAGTCTCCGCTCAAGATCAGCGCCTCCGCCCCCACCCACGGCTCCGCCAATGGAGTCCTGCTCCATTGCCATGATCGAGCGCTCTTGCGCATCCTGGAGGTTCCTTGCCTCGTCAAAATAATCATCAGCCATTTCCGACAGGGTTTGCGCGGCTCTGTCTAATTCGCTTCCGCCGCCTGACTCCAAATCCTCTAGACGTGACCTTGCATCGTCTACCTTCGGTCCTTCGATCCCGAAGAAATCAGCGAAACCAACCTGGGCCCTTAGTCCCAGCCTTTCTATTGGGGCGAGAAGGTCTCCGGCAACAAAGCTGGCGATTTCAGTTAGCACGCCACGAAGCTGCAAGATCGATTCTTTGGCGATATTTACCGCCGCCGGAATCTTTTCGGAAAGGAAGTCTGCAATAGCCTGGATTTCCGGAGCGAACTGTACGCCCAAAGCCGTCGCATTATCCCCGATGACCGCGCCCAGGTTTGCCCATGCGCGCCTGGCTTTGGCCGCAGACTCGATGGTCTCTCCTGACAACAGGGCGTTAGCACGCAGGGCTTGACCATAGAAGTCCTGCATACTCTGGTCCATCTGCGAGACCTTGAGCGCGGCCCTGCCGCCCTCATCTCCGAAGGCGGCAATGGCCAACGCCAACGCTTTGGACTCGTCCCCGTATCCGCGCATCGCGGTGATTACCGCATCAAATGCCCCGAAAACGCCACCAGAGCTTTTGATTACATCAATCAAGCCCTGGTCAAAATCCTCCAGAAAGCCAAATAATGTCCCACCTTCTGTCTCGAATTCGCCCAGCGATTCGGACAGCGTCAACAATCCGTCGGACAGCGCATCGGCATCAAAGCCGACAGACCGGTAGGCAAACTGCAATGTTTGCAGTTGATCTGTATTGATGTCGACCGCCTTGGATGTCGCATTGATCTCTGCGGCTCGGTCGAGGCTGTCGAACACAGCATCCGTCGAAAACGCAGCCAGGGCGATGCCTGCGATGTTTTTGGCCAGATCCCGGACCTTGCTCCCTACGTGCGTAAGAGCACTGTCAAAATCCTGCGTATCCGCAGAGATATCCCATACTAGCTCACCCAAACTAGCCATGCTTTAGGCTCTCATTGTGCGCTATTGCGAACGACCGAAGCATGTCGCTAACCGACTCTTTGGTATTCGCTCTCATCGCTCGCCTCTTTCCGTGCCTAGTCGGGCTGGATGTCGCATCAAAATAAGCCACCCAGCACATAAACTCACTCCACGTCATCTCGCTTTTAAGGCGTCTTACCGTGTATCCCAGCTCCTCTGCTAGCCGAAACCACATCATCTCTACGGGGTCTCCGACTTTTTTTTCGCGTCTTCCTCTGCACCTTTGCCCATCATATTGATGCGCATTGACTCTTTAATCAACCGCTCAATTACGATTGGGTTTTTCCGCATCAAGAGCATGGCGTCGGAATCCCTAAAAATGTTGACGCCATTCTCGTCGCATAGAGTTTTGCAAAGCAGAAGGAGGAAGGCATTTCTGGTCCTTGCGCTATCCTCACCCTCGGAAATGCCTTCCCTGGCTTTATGGCTAACCTCATCCTTCTCAGTGCCCGTCATCATCCTGATGTATACGTCTACTCCCCACTCTGGAACGTGGATGCACTCTTGAACCAGATCGTTTACGCCCAGGATGTGGTCTTTGAGGTTAGCCATGGTTGTTTATGGGGTTACAGTGATTGCGCCGGAGAATTTCAGGGTGACCGCAGCCGTCATCCGGTCCTCTAGCGGGACGGTGATCGCAAAGTCCGTGACAAATGCGCTAGCCGCCCATGTGTCGGCGTTAGACAGTGTCACGGTGCACGTCTCAGCCGCGCCGAATGACGGAAGCTGCGTCGTGTCGAAAGCCATATTAACGACAAGCGTGCCAGCATCATATAGATCGCCAGGCGCATAAGTCCTTGCCGTGGTGGTGCTCATGCTCGATGTCTCATAGGACGCCCGCGTGATACCCGACCAATTGACGTCAAGAATCTCGGCGAAAAAGCCGCTGTCGAAAGTAATAGAAAGCCCGGTCCCGATTACAGCCATTTCATCTACCTCGCCGTCTGCGCGTCGCCGTTCGCGCGGCACGCGATTCAACTTCTCTCTTTAACGCAGCCACATACGTCGTGCGCATGTGGTTATTTACCGACGACCTTGCTATGTCATCGATCTCTGGCGTGAGCCTCACGCGCTCCAATACATCGGTCCCAGGCGGGACTACCCTGCGGATTGGGAGGTTATTTGACCACCCTTTACTACTACGCCTAACCCCTGGCGTCGGATACCGAATCCATCTCGTCCCTCTAGGCATTCCCTTCGTCTCAAAAGGGCCACCGAACGGCCCTGGCGGCGGGCCGAGGGTGAACTTTAAGCGCTTCTTCTTGCGTTTCACGACCGTAATCATCGACAGCTTTTTGGTGGTTACTTTCTTCTCCACCGGCACATCGCGCCCAATCCACAGCTTCGCCTTCTCATCGCCTGCGGTTGCCAACCACTTTTGAACCTTCCCTCGGCGCCCTCTATCCCATGAGATTTCCCCTTGCTTCAGGCCTTTCCTCAACGCAATCTCGCGCACCGTCTGGGCGTGCGCCTGATTCAGGGCCTTATTCAAGGCCGCCCGGTTCGCATGCGGCGCAACCTGCGACACCAGCTTCTTGACTTGAGCGGCAAGCTTTTTGGTATTTGGCTTCATCTCAACCTTGATAGGCATCGGGATCATCTCGGCGCAGTTTGATAGTCGCCATGCCCATTCCGTCGGGAACGTACCCTTCTATCCAATATTGGACTTGGCCTATGAAAACGAAATCGCCATGATTCAGGTCGTCGAGGTCTGAATCCTTGCACGTCACTGTAGGGGCCCTGGGGTCGAAGTCCCCATCTAATGCATCATCGATAATGCCCGAGAAAGTAGCGCCAGTCTTTCCATTGATGATATCTTGTGCGAAATCGCCAAGCAATGCATCTATTTCGTCCGACGATACGATCAGCGTATATAGGGCGCCATCAGCCATTACTTCTCACCGCAGTAGATTTTCATGGACCTTGGCTCTTCCCTCCCAGCGCTAGTGACTACCGTGTTCGTCACGGTGTAGTCCGTTCCGGCAGTACCGCCGCTTAGCCATATTGTCGCGGTTGTCGTATCGTTTGATGCGCTATCCTCGGTCAATCCTGCCTCTACAACCCAATCACTGGAGACGATAGTCTCCCCAGAATCTAGCCAGTCAGACCAATCTGACACGTAATAGGCTATAGAGTCTGGGTCCTTTGGGTTCATCCTGGCTGGCGTCCTTTGCCCTGTGCGGTAGGTAGCCATTACGCCGCGACTGGGTCCGCGATCTCGATGTCAAATTCTGGAATATTCAGAGTATCCCCGGAAGTAACGTCCTTGCTGGTGCAGGTCACGACGTAAAAGCTGGTCCCGTCGTTAATAGCAACGTGGGTGATGGACCCGGTCGCATCCACCGACAACGAGCTTTGTGCGGCGACAGTCGTTTTCCTGCCTGAGGTATCCCCGTTCGCGTTCGTGAAGTCCCCACCAGTGAGAGTGTGCGCGGGAACCACCGATAGCGAATCACATTCGGCAATGCTGGTCGGCTCGGCCGTGCACGCGTTGATTGCTGTGCACGTCGCCAGTTCATCCAAAAAGACGTCCAAAAAGGCATCTGAACAAAAGAATCCCATGGTTATTCTCCAGGTTAGGGCGCTGGATTTGTGCCGGATACTCCCATCACCCCACCCTGCACCTCAAGCGTATGCTCTTGTGGCTCGCCGGGCTCTGGGGTTGGCGCGTCTGGCACCTTAGCCCAGCCATTAGCGATAAATCTCTCGGCGATATCATTGGCTAGGTACCTGGTCTCGCCGCGCTCGAACTTGTCGTGCCCGAACAACACACCATCCTTAGACGTGATTTCAACCATCATCTTGTCGCTCATCAACGGACCCTCAAAATATTGTCGTCTTCTGCGATGTAAAGGATTATATCGTCTGGCTCTATATTGAGAGTTAGGGCCTCTGATACCGTTGCGGCGCTGAGCGTTAGCGTCAGGTTATCGGCTAAATGGGCATGTACCGCGTCCGATATAACCAATAAAACACCAGCATTCAGCGTCAGGTTATCGGCTATATGCGCATGCACAGCGTCGTTAACCGCGAGCAAAGCGCCTATATTTAGGTCTAGATTGTCTGCTAAATGTGCGTGATTAGAGCTTGCTACAACAAGAGTTATCGACGTATCTAGCGTAAGATTCTCGGACGTATGCCCATGAACCGCATCATTAACAATAAGCGCCGTCCCGATATTTAGAGTTAAATTGTCTGCTATATGGTCGTGTTTAGCGTCGTTAACGACCAATAAAGTGCCTATGTTTAGCGATAAATTGTCGGCTATGTGGCCATGTAGTGCGTCGTTTACTGACAGTAGGGCGCCTATGTTTAACGTCAGGTTATCCGCTATATGGCCGTGTAAGGCGTCGTTTACTTCAAGTGACTGAGCCGTCTGGAGCGTTAAGTTTTCAGACGTATGCGAGTGAACAGCATCGTTAACAGCTAGCAAAGTCCCAATATTTAACGTCAGATTGTCCGCTAAATGCGCATGAGATGCCCCATTTATAATTAGGGCCGTGCCTATATTGAGTAGTAAATCGTCTGCTATATGGCTATGTAACGCCTTATTAACGGCTAAACTCGTCCCAATATTGAGCGTTAACGAGTCAGCAATATGCCCATGAGACGCGTCTTGCACGACAAGATCGTGCGTTGTTCCACCCGAAACCTCGAAATAAGCGGCGTGCAACCAATCCGGAATGCGCGGCCTTAGGAAGGCAAATGGTTCTGCGCTCTCATGAGCCAGCGCGCCTAAAGCCTGTCTCTTGCTAGAATAGGACAGTGAATGAACTATCCCATTGAATCTTGTCTGGTATTGATTCGAGAACGCGTAAGGGCCAAGGGCGCCCCATTCCGTACTACTCCGGGTCTGGTTGCTCCCAAGCGTGATCGTGTTTGTTAGGATTCTCTCTCCATCTATGTACAGCTCGTGGTTTTTATTCGTGCCGTCAAACCACCACCCCCATGCAAATCCGTGCGGTTTGTTATCTCTAAGGGATGTGCCACGATTGTATGTAAATACCTGCGCCTCAAGCCTCAGCCGGATGGAGTCATTGTCGACGTAGGAAATGTAATTGTAACCATTATATAAATCGCCGGCAGACCGTATCCAATCTCCAAGGATGCAGAATGCCCCATTGGTCGGGTCGCCGCTGAGCATCGTGGCGGACCAGGTCACGGCGCCGTAGTCGAAACTCCAAAACCCGTCCGCCGGGATTGCCAGCACTGCCCAGTTATTGTCGGTCTCAGCGTTATGGGACAGACATCCTAAAGGGCTAACCCCATAATAATCGTCATTGGTGCCGTTTGTCGGCGTAACAACCGCATCCCGACACCCCACCAAATCCCTAAAAGGCCCGTGCAATCCTTCATGAAACGTAAACGCAAAGTCCTTGACGGTAGTCTCATTGCTACCATCGTTCCGTATATCCCTATGCCTAATCCATGCAGGCCTTGCCCTCAGGTCTATCACGCATGCTGACCTATGGACTTAGGCGTGACCCAAATATCCCAATCCGTAATAGATTGCTCTGTGTTATTTTTGAGAAAGAACGTGTATACCTGGCTCGTGGAAGTGTTGAGCAAATCCACCTCGATAGCCTTGTAATGGACAGTCGTCACCGTATCCGGAACAAAAAACCCAAGGAAGTGGTCCTCGTGGTTTGTGTCGACGTCGGGCTCATCGTTCGTGCTCTGGACATCGTCCAGAGAACAGTACAGCCCTATTGTCGTGTCCGCCGTCGGCGCCGTGGTGTAGTCCAACATGACGGTGACAATAGCCCTTGGCGCGTCATCGTCATTCGTCCATGTGTTAACGTCGGCGGCTAACGAGAAAGCGCCATCGGAAATAGAGGATGGCGACGCAACAGTGACCTGATCTTGCGTGCCGAATTTGTCGATTAAATCGCCTGAACCTATCGCCATCCTCTAATCTCCTAGACGTCCAGTCCGTAGGCGAATTCGACCTCGCCTTCGGTCAGGCCAATGATCCCCGCGTTGTCGGCAGGGCTGACGTCGTGAGTGATGAGCCCGCTCAGGGCCTGCACGGTGTCACTACCAGCGCCGTACGTGGCCACTAACTCAGACCTCGCCCTAGTCCCAGAGGCGGTCCTGACCCCGCTGAACAAGTGGATAGCCATGAGCTGGTAAATCTTGTTCTGGTCGGCCTCGGAAAGAACATCATGCTCGGACGAAACGATAGCGTTGTACACATCCTCGACAGGTACGGTAACCCTGTCTACAGTGATCGAAGGCGTCACCGCCCAGGCAAACAACGTATTGGTGTCAGGCCTATCAGCCACGCTGTTGTAGTCCGCGTGGGACTGGATGAGGGTCAAAATGTCGTCGCTTCTGGACACTATTTACCACCTTTCAGGTTATCTATTTCCGCTTCTAACCGCCTGATGCGAACGTCGCGCTTTTCCAGCTCAGTCTCGGCATCCTCCCCTGTAAACCGATCCTTAGTTCCCCAAGTAATCGTGTTCTCAAGCCCGGCGATCTTGGATTCGACGTAGCCAATCCTGGCGTCCAGGACGGCGAGGGCTATCTGAACGGTGTGCACTTGCAGCAACGTCCAGACACCCAGCCCAAGAATGCCGCCCAGCAACGGGACTACCGCATTTGCAGCTACGTTCTTAAGCCATTCCACATCCTGTTCCCCGTCGTCCACTTGCCACGCTAGACGGTCAGAGAGTGCTCGACTCCCCTCAATGCCTGGGTGGCTGGCGTCTCGTCCGGATTGTGGAGGATCGCCAGGACATGCAAATAGGTCCCAGCAGTTCCGTCGCCAGCGGTGGCCGACAAGTCGACGTAGCGCTTTCGCTTCCTGAGGTCCAGGTTGACGATGAGGATATTGTCGTCATCAGTCGCGGATGGCAACGCCGCAGCGGACCCATCGTCATCAGTATCGCCGTCGAAATCGGCACCACTGATATCCGCGTGCCCAGACCCGGACGTGTCGGACTCGGTCGCCTTTAGCGCAACCATGGCGATATCCGTAGCTCCGAGCGAGACGACGTAGGTCATCGCCTCGTATCCCAGCGTGTCGACCTCGGCAGTGGTATAGGCCGCGTCGTCAACAATCGCAGCGGGCGGGGTGACATTCAGAAACTTCGCATTTTGCAGACCTAGATTGGCCACTTTTACTCTCCTAAATTTGAGTAACCTCGCATGCTCTACGCATGCGAGGCGTTATTGCCTGTGCCTTTATTCCCTGGTCTATTATTCCCCGATGAGCGCGACGATCGGCCCGGCGACGCTGGTATCACCCAGGCCATGGACCACGATGTCCAGGTAAGTATTCGCACGAATCGCGGTCTGGTTCGTCTGGAAATGCGCCTCGGAAGACGTGTCCATGGCGACGCCACCTCGGTTGCCGAAATATACCCCCATCCGCAGGTCTCCGAAAACGATCATGGCGACGTTGCTCAGGTCTCCGACCGACGTCGGCATTGCCTGGGTCTCGATGATCGGATAGCCGAGGTAAGACTGGCGCAGCGGGCCGGTGATTCCTGGGATCGTCACGCCACCTACGGCCGTGATCAGGCTGTCGAACACCAACGTCTTGCCTGGACGAGACACATAAAACGACGCGTTGTTGGCGGCGTAAATCGGCAATACAGCCATCATCCCCAACACGTCCGCCTTGTCAATCTCGGCAAAAGTGTCATTGCCGGAAGCCGCGTCCACAGCGCCCACAGTGTGGGTCCCGTCGATGATCTTGGGCCGAATCCCCACGATCCCGCCGTAGGTCGAGGTGCCGTCACCGTTGAACAACGCGTTGTCTTCCTTGGTAGCGATCGCCAACGCTTGCTCGTTAGCCACGAAGGCCCCAAGGTCAACGCTCGCGACATCCAGCATCGCATTGGGCACCTTAGTGTAGGCCGCCAGGTTTTTGACGGCAAGCGTCACAAGATCCGTCTCGGGATTGGACTCGGTGATGGAGTCGTTGTCCCCGACAAAATATGCCGTCGCGCCGCTGGCCCGACGAGGCATCTGCATGGTATCGCTAGCCATCGGCACCATGGTGGTAACCTGGCGCGCGATTCCGTACTCCTCGACCAGCCGAATTAGGCTAGTGCCGTACTGGTCAGGGATGAGCGCGCCGCCACTTCCCAGGTTGCCAGAAGACATGGCGCGCTGACCGTAGTCGTGCATCCATCGCAGAGCGTCGACACGGCCGGCCTTGGCTCTGACCATCTGACCGAATCCATACAGCGCCTCGGCCGCATCCGAGCTTCGCCCTTCGCCCCAGGCCTCGACCATAAGAGGAGACAGCTTAGCCCTTGGAGCTTCTATACGCATAGCAGGGACATCCCGAATCATGACGGCGGATTGCGCTGGCGCAGGCTTCGGCGCCTGCCGCTTGTAGGCGCCGCGAAGCACGGATCGAAACTCATCAACCGTGAGACGCAATTCGATAGCGTCCCCTTCCAGCTCGTTAATGTTATCTATCTTGCCATCGAACTGCCGAGCCAGCGCGCTGATAGCGTCCGCGTGCTCATGGGCCGGCTCCAGGATTCGAGCCAGGTCACCGTTCTGGTCTACCGCCACGACGGGCGCGATCTCTTCCTGCGGAGAATCCCCGACAGCCACACCATCCCCAGGCACATTTTTCATGCGAATCCCCTCGATATCTCTCTCGATTAGCCCGGTGGAATTATCTGCCGGGATTGAAACTATTGACACCTCAAGCGGTGTCCACCTAGTAACTAGGTAACTGGGCACTCCATTCCGTTCGCCATCGGCGACTAGCTCGATGTCTTCAACGACATACCTAACAGACGTTTTAGTCCTTATCCGGTCTTTAACATCAGTGTAGATTTCGTCGGCTCGCGCGGACGATCCAAACCTGGTCTTCGCTATGCCAAATCCGCCATCGATCGATGCGGACTCAACAACCCCGACCTGGTCGTCAACATCGTGGTTTACCAACAGCGCCCCACCATTCGTCAGGCGACTAAGGTTGCATGCCCCACGATCGTGCGATAGCACCTCGATCCCGAAAGGCCGTTCTACCTCGGCGGCGGAAGAGAACGATAGCTCGACCGTTCGTTCTTCACCCACTACGCTTGGCGCCATGATCCCAGCGTCTATGTCCCGCTGGAACGTCGCGCCTACTGCGGCGGTACGGACTTGTTCGTAACGGCTAACCGTCATTCTCGTTCCCCGATGTCTCAGTTGCATTTACCGCCGATATCAGCGCCGCGCTCAGGTCTGGCAGGCGCAGGCCTAGCTCGTCGAGTCGCGCCAGGTCGGTCTTTAGCTCATCCCAAACTTCTTCCGGCTCGCCACCCAGGCCTCGGATGACTTCTGACAGGGATTTAACCCCAGACTGTACGGCCATCAAGTCGGCCGTCAAATCCTTGACGGGGTCAACGTATCTCCATCTGCGCCCTTGGAATCGCGCTTGCTTTGCTTGAGCTAGCGTAACGCGATCGTCAAACGCGTTCCGAAGGATGGAACTATCCGCCCAAGCGCTATTGGCCGGCTGGCAGACCGACTCGATAAAGTCGTTCTGAATCATCATCCATATGTCCTTTTCCGTGAGGCTTCCATACCTAATCGACGTGTAGTTAACGCCACTCAAATCGTTAGAGAGTGTCGGGTATGACGTGCAAAGACCTGCCGATATCCCCTGCAAACCCTGTTTCATGAATGCCGGATAGACCGCGTTGGGGTGCCCTGGCGAGTATGCATCAAACCCCCAGCCTGGCGGCAGAATCCCGAACTCTCCTTTCTGAGCCTCTTGGATAAATTCGCTCTCTAGGTCCTGCTCCTCGTCGGCAAGCGTGCCGCTCGGCCCCACTGCGTCTAGGCTTTTAGTGTAGTGTCCGATTCGCTCCGCACCGTGCCTTGCTGCCACGGCTTCGGCATCCTCGTACTTCCCAGACTGATACATCCTACCCAAGGACGTAGCCATCCACGGCACGCCGGCAGGCTGACCGACCCATTCGGATAGGCTAAAGTCAAGAATCTGTCGTGCATCGATGGTCGGCCGTTCAGCTTGCCCGCCGCGCTGACCATAAACCCTTACTGAATCTTTAAAGTGATACCGCAAGGGGCGACCCCACAAGTCCTTTTCTACGCCCATCGCGATAAACGTTCCTCCATTAACGGGGCTTTTATTCAGCTCTACGTCCAATAATTCAGGGTCTATCGCCTGCAATGCGATGCCATAATCGTTGTCAAAATCGACTATCCTGGCTAATCCCTGCCCGTAGATCACCGCCGATTGCAAGACCAGGGCGCACATATCCCGAAAGGAATGCTGTCCGGTTACGTCGCAATTACCTCTTTTAGACCAGTCGGCGAAACCATTTTCCACTATCCGACGAGCATCTCTGTCCGGATTACCAACTAAATCCGTCGCAGTTGACCGAAATTTAAAGCCGCCATGGCCTATCACGTTCGACACACAGAGCTTTATATAGTATCTTGCGTAAGGATTGTTCTGCGCTTGATCGATCGAGCGGCGGCGTAAGTCCTTGATCTGATTCCGGATATCGTTGTTGACGTAGTCCTGCCCCACGCCCCAAGCGGACGCGGTGCGCTGGTACTTGCCGGCTTCCCACGCGCGATAACCAGGCCTTGGTTTTGTTTTTTTATCGGACATGCTCAGTTAAAACGTGTTGGGTTGCGTGGCGTTTAACGCGTCGAGTCAGTTAAAAGGCGAGATAGTTTTGCCTTTTAAGGGCTAATCCATCCTTATAAGGATCGAATACCTGCTCGGTTTACCGAGCGCGGTTTGCAGAGCCGCTTGTTCGCCTTCTACTTCCGCCTTGTATCTGGCGCGCCACTGCCATAATTCCTCAGGACTCATCTTCTGAACTGACCTACCGGCGATCGTATAGGCCACCACGTCCGCCGTCCTGCCCTCAATCAGGGCCTGGATCGAGTCCAGGACCTTCTGGGCGTGCGACCTTGGGTCGGCCTCGGACACCGCCCGATTTGGCAAGATGTCCCAGATGCCGGCGCCAATCGTGATTCTTTCGGAATCAGAATCCCTTGTGAGGTAGGCGTCCCAGTGATACGTCCCCGCCGTGTACATGGCGGTGGTGGAGGCTGCCACCTCGGCTAGATAGTCGGTCCCAGACCCCGTGCATGTGACGGAAAACGTGGTCGCTCCCGTCCCCTGGAGACGGGCGGTGTAGCTCAGGGTGAAGGAATTTGGGGCGTAGTCAACGCCCAGGTCGGTGCGCTTCCACGCCCACCGGTCGCCCACGATGAACTCGTCCGGCTCGGCTGTCGGATAATTGGCGGAATCAAAGAGGCTGCCCATGTCGGGTAATAGACATGGGCTTTTTGGCTAAGTCAACGGTTTTGAATACCGTTCGTCGGCTGAGATGGGCCGTTCGTCCCCCACGGGCTCGCCGCCCTAGCCTTCGACAAGACGTCCAGACGGCCCATAGCTGGCATGGCTAGGGCCTGGTCCAAGGCCTGACCTCGGCTCATCCTGGACCGCACAGTGGATTCTAGGAGGCCATGAGCCTCCGCCAAATCCCCGAGTGTGGCTTGCCGTCCATGGTAAGTATAGTACCGCTTAGGCATTGGCATCTCATTTGGTCCTGGCTATCCTATAAGGGTTTTGACGCCGAAGCTCCCCCTTTAGTTCCTTCTCTATGCGATCTAAGTTCGGATATAGCAACCTTTTTGCCGCCATGGCCAATAGCCATGTGTCCAGAGGCTCATTCCGCTTATGGTACTGGACGAACTCTACGTACTTGAATCCTCTACGGTATTTCGTCTCGGCCCGCTCGGCGGTCAGGCCCAAAAAATACTCTTCATCTCGCTCCATTGGGAAGTGGCAGTACCCAGGCCCCGGCTTAAGGACGCCCTGTAGCCGACTCATAAGGACGGTCTTCCATTCGTGTGTCCCAATCCTTTCTGGCGAAAATGACTTGGCACGCTTTTTGCGTATGCGTCGCTCACGGGCTGTCCGCTCCTCGACGAAATGGTACCCAGCGCTGGCAAGACCTTTCGTCGGCCAGACGTAAGACAGCCCCATCAGCATGACGAAGCTGCGCACCACGGCGGGTAAGTATCCCTCGTCTATGCAGACCCCAGATAGCTTAAGCTTCCCATGCGTCTCGTGCTTATACCTCCCATCCGTGATAAACCGCTGCAAATCAGTCCACACGTCTTGCTGTGTCGGGTCCCCTTTCAGGACTCTATAGTCTATATTCCAGGTCTCTTCACCATGGCCATGGCCAAGGACTTGACACTCCAGCCTATCCCGCTGTACATCCACGCCCAATGTCAACAAAATGACGCCGTTTGGGCAGTCTGCCGGGTACTCCTCACGCCTGGACATGAGGATATGTGGCTCTATTCCTTCAGCCCTGTTATCCCAAACCTGGGCAAAGGCCGTGTTAGTAACAACCTGGAGGGATTCAGAATCACCCTTTGCGTCCAAATACTCCTTAACGGTCTCACCCCAACGAGCAAAAGGGCTACCCCATTGGCTCATCCAAAAGCCCTTGGACTCCTCGCCGCCATCTTTTTGACACACCCATGCGCCTTCAGCCTTGATCTGGTCCTCCATGTCTTGGGAGTGCGCAGCCCCGCAGTGGGGGCATTTAAATGACACGTCCTTGTGGTTGTCACCCTCGTAATCGAAGTGGTCCAGCTCTGGGAACGTCAGCGTGCCACATTCTTGACACATGATCTGCCATTCCCACTGCTGCTCGCATAGGTGGTACTCCTGATGGATCCCAACGCCCTCGTAGGTCGGGGACGATACAAGAATCTCCTTCCGGTTGTGGAACCGCTGCATCCTCTTGCGCGCCAACCACAAAGACGACCCCTCCCTGGTCTTCTCCCACCGGTCAAGCTCATCCGCAGCCAGGTACCTGATGGGCCTAGATGCCAAGCCAGCGGGGGAATTAGCGCCTGATATCGAGAGCTGACCGCGCTTAAATGCCTTATGCATTATAGTGTTACCGCTGATCCGGCCCTTGGACGGGGTAACCAAGGCCTTAAGTTCAGGGCAATCACGGATCATTGGCGCTATCCGGTCCTTTGAGAACGCCTCTCCCATTGGCCGCTCGTTGGGCTGGACCGCCAGGATGGGCCCAGGGTCCATTAGGATCGAGAATAGGATGAAATTGAGAATTACTTCCGTCTTGCCGGTCTGCGATGCGAACATGCAGACCACACGCCTGCACGGATCGCTAGGAGACAGCGCGTCCATGGGCGCGACGAGGTGCGGTGCCCGGGCGTTGCGCCAAGGGCCCGGTTCTGGGCAGGCCTCAGGGGACAGGTAGCGGTAACGCTGGGCGCACTCGCTAACCGTGAGGTCTGGGGGTGGGGCAAAAAGCCGGAGGGTCTTAGCCGTCAGCAGCTTCAGGTTCGTCATCGGCCGCGTCAGCTTTTTGACTATCGTCAGAACCCGGTCGCGTCTGCTCCTCCATGATCTTCGCTACCATGCCATTGCCGCGACGGTCAAGCTCCGAGAGAGCGTCGTCTATGCCCGCCTTGAGGGTCGACTCTATTTCCTTCAGGGTCTTCATGGTCAGCACGACCGGCGCCATACGCAAGTGGTATGCCAGGAGCTGGGCCCTCACCGATAGGACGATTGACGCCCATTCGGCCTCGACGTCGCCGGCGTCAAGTAATTGACCCTTCTCGGTCTTCTCGCGCAGCTCCTCGCGGTTGGCGCGATGGTAGTCCAGGCGGCCGCGCTCGTGGGTGAGGTTGTACTTGGCGGTCCTGGCGGTGGCTACCTGGTAGATCGCCGGCAGCGCCAGCTTGGTATCGACGACCTTGGACTTGCCTTGTAGGACGAATTCAATGCCTGCCTCGCCCAGGCGGCGGCGGATGGTCCTATCGTCGCTACCGGTTAGCTCCATGAGCGTCGTAATATTGACGATCGTCATGCCGGCGTCGCCGCAGAACGCCGCGCCATAAATCCGTCACCACAATCTGTGCATGGCATTTGTGAACTCTATTTTTTAGTGGGAGTTTGGCTCCCTTTTTAGTGTCAAGAATCTGGCGTCAAGAACCCGTCACCCGGGTTGGCATGATTCTTGCATCGATTGGCCTGGCACAGACCTTGCATGACGCAGCCTGGCATGGGTCTTGCATGTCAAAAGCTTGGCACAGCCCTTGCACAGGGCTGGCACGAATTTTGCACTGCCAAACCTGGCACGATTATTGCGTGCCTACCGTTCGTCGGATAATTTTTGGCACGATCCTTGCATAACCTACCGTTCGTCGGCTCGATCCTGGCACACACCTTGCATACCTACCGTTCGTCGGGCGGGCTTGGCACGGCCCTTGCATGCCATGCAAGCCCCGTGCCAAGTGGGGGCTCGTAAGTGCTTGAAAAATAACGAAATTCCGCGCGCCTGCGGCGGACC